>JGI1356J14229_10001946_pt1 | contig 16598 bp, 16 predicted proteins | sample Subgrocontami58m_FD_14229 | JGI IMG/M metagenome (IMG submission 14229) | reverse complement strand
GGGTGGTGGTCGGATTGGCTGGCGCCTTCGCGATCGCCTATTTCGCCAGCGTCCGGGTCACGATTAACCGACTAGGTAAGCGCATCGGCCCGCTCAGAGGGGAGGGTATCCTCCGCACCCACGTGCGCCTTGCCCTAGCCTCCCTGGCAGCCATGGCTCCCTCCTACCTGATCGCCAGCGTCGTAACCTCTTTCCTAGGCAGAGGAGCCCTTGGTTCGCTGGTCGCCCTGGGTGTCGCTGGGCCATTTTTCCTAGTCGCCTACCTATTTCTGGCACATCGGCTACGGGTGAACGAAGTCCAGATACTCTTCGGACGCCTCCGCACCCTCGTAGGGTGGGGAATGGAATCCACCTAAGATCGGGTTGTGAGCAATGTGAAATCCAATGAAGTCCCTGAGGTCGTTATTGTCGGTTCAGGACCGGCTGGATATACCTCCGCTATCTACGCCGCCAGGGCCCAGTTGGCGCCCCTCGTCTACGAGGGGTCGGTCACTGCGGGTGGGGCACTCATGAATACCACTGAAGTCGAGAACTTCCCAGGCTTTAGCGACGGGGTGATCGGTCCTGATCTGATGGAGTCGATGCGTAAACAGGCAGAGCGATTTGGCACCACCTTTGTAACTGACGACATCGTTTCGATGAATCTTTCCTCGCCGATCAAAGTCTTAGTCGATGGCAGCGGTAGAGAGATCAGAACCAGAGCAGTAATTCTGGCGATGGGTTCTGCCTATCGTGAGATTGGACTGCCAAATGAAAAACGACTCTCTGGGCACGGCGTCTCATGGTGCGCCACTTGTGATGGTTTCTTCTTCCGCGACCAAGACATTGCAGTCGTCGGAGGCGGCGATTCGGCGGTAGAAGAAGCTACCTTTCTCACCAGGTTTGCGCGTTCAGTAACGATGATTCACCGACGTGATTCGCTCCGTGCTTCTAAAATCATGATTGATCGCGCGGTTAAGGACCCCAAGATCACCTTCCGATGGAACACAGAAGTCACTGACGTCAACGGCGATGCGAAAGTTTCTTCATTGTCCCTGCGCAACACAATAGACGGGTCTTCTTCAGAACTTCCGGTCACCGGCCTATTCGTCGCGATTGGCCACGATCCACGCAGCGAATTGGTTCGCGGGCAAGTCGTCACGGATGCGGGCGGGTATGTGGAAGTCGAGCCTGGGTCAACTCGAACCAATCTTTCTGGTGTCTTTGCCTGTGGCGACCTCGTCGATCACACTTACCGGCAAGCCATCACGGCTGCGGGCTCGGGCGCCCAAGCAGCACTTGATGCAGAGCGCTTCCTAGCTGACCAGGATTCTTAATAAACATCCAACGATATGGAGATATTCAGATGGCTACCACGCATGTAACAGAGGCGACTTTCGCCACCGAGGTGCTTCAAAGCACCACCCCCGTTCTCGTTGATTTCTGGGCAGAATGGTGTGGTCCATGTCGCGCAGTGGCACCCATCCTTGAAGAGATCGCGACCGAGTACCCGACGAAAATCAAGATTGTAAAGTTGAACACGGACGAAGAGTCGGCAATCGCCATCAAATATGGAATCACATCCATTCCCACTATGAATGTTTTTGTTGGTGGTCAGGTTGTGAAGACGATCGTCGGAGCCAAGCCGAAGCCAATGTTGCTTAAGGATCTTGAATCATTCATCAAAGCCTGAGCCTCGCTTAAGGTACAGAGATGAAACGAGGCGACAAAGGTCCGCAGATCGCCCAACTGCGCGACAACCTGATTCGCCTCGGGCTACTCGAGGAGAGCAATTCGGACCTTTTCGACCAAGCCGTGGAGCGGGCCGTGCGCTCTTTTCAGCAGTCGCGCGGCTTAACCGTCGACGGTCTCGCGGGAGAGCAGACGTTTAGGGCCATCGATGAAGCACATTGGCGGCTAGGCGATCGAGCACTCAGTTACAGCGCTAGCCACCTGATGCGCGGCGACGATGTAGCCGCCCTCCAGAATCGCCTCTCTGGGATGGGCTTTGATATTGGCCGCATTGACGGAATTTTTGGCCCGCGCACGGCTCAAGGTTTGGCTGAACTTCAACGTGCTGTTGGTATCAAAAGTGACGGAACGTGTGGCCCGGAGACATTTAGCGCTTTGGCCCGGCTTGCTCGCACAGTTACTGGAGGAGCGCCGCAGACACTCCGCATCGAAGCGGCGATTGGTCGAAGTGGGCCAGCCCTCGCCGGCAAAACAATAGTCATCGATCCTGCAGGTGCCGGCAGAGAGAAGGTATTCGGCATTGATGAGTCGAGCATCATCTTTGATCTTGCTAGAAGAATTGAAGGGCGTCTTTTTGCGTTGGGCGTAAGTGCCTATCTGACTCATGGTGAGGCAAGCCCCAAAGAAGATGACGCTGAGCGGGCCGATTTCGCCAATCGGAGTAATGCCGACCTTTTTATCTCGCTTCACCTTGATTCACACCAGAACCCAGAAGCCTCTGGTGTGGCCACCTACTTCTATGGCAACGATGCACATGGCGCACACTCGATAATGGGTGAGCGTTTTGCCTCGCTGGTCCAGCGAGAGATCTGCGCCCGGACGCGCCTATTGGATTGTCGAATCCACGCAATGACCTGGGAACTCTTACGGCGGACCAAAATGCCCGCTATCCGCATCGAATGCGGTTACCTGACGTCGCCAACTGATGCTCAGCAACTGGCCCAACCTGCGTTCCGCGATGCCATTGCAGAAGCAATCGTGGTCGCGATTCAGCGGCTGTATCTGCCAGATGATCAAGACAGTAAAACCGGCAGCCTGCGGATAACTGACCTCCGCAACCTTCGTTGAGTGCCCTATCCTTACGCTGCCCGGGTTTCGACAGGAGGTGGCGCGATGAAGGGGGTGCACCGTGATGAATGAGCTATCCCACGGTTCTCGGCTAGATGCTTTCGTCGACCGCTATGCCGAGCGAACTCGGGGCATGACGACAAGCGAGATACGGGCACTCTTTGCTGTTGCATCACGACCCGAGGTCGTCTCGCTCGCTGGCGGCATGCCAAATCTGACCGCCCTGCCGATTGCTGAAATCGCCAAGGTATTTGCTGATGTAATCATGGAAGAGGGGCAGGTCGCACTCCAATACGGAAGCGGGCAAGGCCACCCGGATCTTCGCGAGCAGATCACCCAAATCATGGCGCTTGAGGGCATCTCCGCTCATCCAGATGACGTTATCGTCACAACCGGTTCTCAACAGGCACTCGATTTGATTTCCCGAATTTTCATCGATCCCGGCGATGTCGTCCTTGCTGAGGCGCCTTCATATGTGGGCGCACTCGGCACTTTTCATCAGTACCAAGCGCAAATCGTTCATATCGCGATGGATGACGATGGACTAATCCCAGAAAGTGTCCGACAAGCCATTTCTGCGGTTCGTGCGTCCGGACGAAAAATCAAGTTTCTCTATACAGTTCCAAATTTTCATAATCCGGCCGGCGTCACGCTCTCAGCAAGCCGAAGACGAGAGATAATTGAAATTGCCCGCGAGAATAGTGTTCTGATCATCGAAGATAATCCCTATGGTCTCTTGGGTTTCAATGAAGAGCCGGGTCGGGCCATGCGCGCTGACGACCAAGAGAATGTCATCTACTTGGGATCGTTCTCCAAAACGTTTGCACCGGGTCTGCGTGTTGGCTGGGCGGCAGCTCCGCATGCAGTGCGCGAAAAGATGGTGATGGCAAGTGAGTCAACGATCCTCTGTCCATCCAACTTTGCCCAAATGGCAATCTCGCGATACCTAGCCACCCAACCTTGGCTTGATCAAATAAAGAACTTCCGCGAGCTCTACCTCGAGCGTAGAGACGCGATGCTTGAAGCACTTGACCAACATTTCCCCGCAAGCGCAACGTGGACTAAGCCGCGTGGTGGCTTTTATGTCTGGGCAACCCTCCCAGAAGGAATCGATACGAAGGCAATGTTGCCTCGGGCAATCACAGCCCGCGTCGCCTACGTACCTGGCACAGCCTTCTATGCCGACGGGTTTGGTACGAGGTCGATGCGGCTCTCTTACTGCTATCCAACCCCGGAACGTATTCAAGAGGGCGTGCGTCGCCTAGCCAGTGTGATCGATGAAGAGATGGAATTGCGACAGACTTTCGGCACCATTAGTGGGGATGAGAAAAAATGACTAGCCTCTCGAAAGTTGTCGTCCTGGCTGGCGGTCTCTCCCATGAGCGAGACGTCTCACTCCGCTCAGGCCGCCGAGTCGCTCTGGCACTTCGAAGCAAGGGCGTGGAAGTACTCGAGGTAGACCCTGATGGCTCTTTACTGTCCACGCTCCAGACCTTTGCGGGCGAGGCGGGGGTTGTCCTCTTCCCTACGCTTCACGGGGCTGCCGGTGAGGACGGGTCTATCCGAGATGTTATTGAAGTCGTCGGCCTGCCCTACGTCGGCTCTCGACCGGATGCCTGCCGGGTAGCCTTCAATAAACCTGTCGCCAAAAGCATTGTTGTCTCTTCGACAACATTCGTTCCGCGCGGGATAGTTCTTCCACACTCGACCTTTCGCGAGTTGGGTGCTATCCCTCTGTTGGATGCGATAAGTGAAAAATTGGGTATGCCACTCATGGTCAAGCCGACTAAGGGTGGGTCTTCACTCGGTGCCACTCTGGTAAGAGACATAAAGAGTCTGCCAGAAGCAATGATCTCTTGCTTCGCATATGGGAGCGATGCACTTATTGAAGAAGGAATCAACGGAACTGAGATTGCGATTTCCATCATTGATGACGGAACAGGACCACGTGCATTACCTGCGGTTGAAATTGTTCCCGACTCGGGTTTCTACTCATATGAGGCTCGCTACACAGCTGGTCTAACGGAATTCTTTGTGCCGGCGCGCATCGATGACGAGATCGCACGACGAGCTGCCGGGGTTGCTCTAGATGCCCATAATCGCTTGGGGCTACGCGATATTTCGCGTTCAGACCTGATTATTGATGACCATGGTGGGATCTGGTTCCTTGAGGTCAACCTTGCGCCTGGGATGACTGAGACATCTCTTCTGCCACAGAGTGTTGGAGCAGCCGGATTGGATATCGGCGATGTCTATCTCTCATTAGCGACTAATGCGCTAGCGCGTTCATCTTTCAAGTAAAGTAAGAATCCGCTCAAGATCATCAATAGATGCAAATTCGATCGTCATCTTCCCTTTACGTTTTCCAAGTTCTACTCGAACTCGAGTTTCGTAACGATCTGAAAGTCGTTCCGAAATTTCCTTGAGTCGTGGCGAAACTGGTTTGGCATTTTTTCTACGCGGCTTCTTCTCATCGACTCCCAGCGCAACGATCTCTTCAGTAGCTCTGACACTCAAACCTTCAGAAACAATCCGATTCGCTAACGCTTCCATCGCATCGACATCGGTCAAGCCAAGAATCGCTCGAGCATGCCCGGCTGACAAGACCCCAGCAGCGACCTTGCGCTGCACACCTGAGGGCAACTTCAAGAGTCTGATTGTGTTCGATATTTGTGGGCGCGATCTGCCAATTCGAGCAGCCAACTCCTCATGCGTACAGCCAAAATCTTTGAGAAGCTGGTCGTAAGCGGCCCCTTCTTCAAGGGGGTTTAGTTGGCTTCGGTGGAGGTTCTCAAGGAGTGCATCTCGGAGAAGCGCATCGTCACCCGTCTGTTTGATGATCACCGGCATGGTGGCTAGGCCGGCTGCCTCACAGGCGCGCCACCTCCGCTCACCCATGATAAGTTCATACCGATTTATGCCGATTTGTCGTACTACTGGCGGCTGGAGGAGACCAACCTCTCTGATGGAGTGGGTCAGCTCCGCGAGTGATTCTGCATCGAAAGCTTGCCGTGGTTGGCGGGGGTTGGGAGAGATTGAGCCGATCGGAACCTCAGCCAAGGTGGCTAGGTTCGATGAGATCTCCGTTGCCGGCTGGCCGGGTTCATTGGGTGGACGGGTACTTCCCTTTGTGGAAAGGGAGCCCTGCGGGATTAGAGCCCCCAGACCACGGCCAAGACCACCTATCTTTCCACTCATCGGGCGATCTCCTGACTCGTGTTCTCGGCTCGTTCAGCCAGTTCTCTTGCCGCCTCGAGGTAGGCGATCGCACCAGGTGAGAGTGGGTCATACGTCATGACCGTCTGACCATAGGAAGGCGCCTCAGAAATTCGGACGCTCCTAGGAATTGCTGAGCTTAAAACCGCATTGGGGAAATTGTTCCGCACATTTGCCGCCACGTCGGCTGCGAGTCGGGTACGCCCGTCGTACATGGTGAGCAGTACCGTAGAGAGAACCAAATCCGCATTTAGGTGTTCAGTTACTAGACCTAGGGTCCGAAGGAGTTGGGTCACGCCTTCTAGGGCGTAATACTCGCATTGGATGGGAATGAGGAGTTCCTGAGCAGCTACCAGGGCGTTGAGTGTAAGAAGCCCGAGGCTAGGTGGACAGTCAATTAAGACGTAGTCAAAGCGTTGACTAGCCTTCTCCCGCTCATTTAGGAGGCGGGTGAGTGAACGACGGAGGCGGTGTTCACGGGCGACCATTGGCACCAACTGGATTTCGGCACCGGCGAGATCCAGGGTCGCTGGTGCGCACTCGAGTTGATCAAAGCCAGCCACTCTGACTAGCACGTCACCGAAGGGTTTATCTTCAACCAGTACCTCGTACATGCCCTCGACGCCTTCAGTGTGGTGGTCGACTCCAAGCGCGGTTGAAGCATTTCCCTGCGGATCTAGGTCAATGACCAGTACCCGTAGGCCCCCCATCGCGAGGGCAGCGGCGAGATTGACCGTTGAGGTCGTCTTACCAACCCCACCCTTCTGGTTGGCAATAGTGAGAATCCTGGTTGTTGATGGAACCTTCATCGGCTCTTTGAGCCGACGAACGCCAACCACTGGTCGCTCCTGTGTTTCACGTGAAACGGTCTGACTTGTCACTGCCAAATCACCTTTCGATGCGGATAACTCTGCCAGGTTGCGGAGCTTCCGGATAGCCACGAGTCTCGATTACTTCAACCCGCTTTACCCCAAGAGTGGCGATGAGGTCGGCTGCCTCCTCGACTTCGCGAGCCGCTCCCTCTCCCTTCAAAGCTAGAAGAACCCCACCAGGTCCTACCAGCGGCCAGCAGATCGGTAGCAGTTTCCCCAAGTTAGCCACCGCCCGCGCAGTGACATGTCTATATTGACTTTGATGTTCTTCAGCCCGACCACGGATGACGGTCACCCGCTCCCCAAGGGCCAACGCTTGGACAAACTCCGATAAAAGGGTGGCCCGACGGAGCAAGGGCTCAAGTAAGGTCACCTTTAGATCGGGTCGGGCCAGGGCGATGACGAGCCCGGGGAGTCCGGCCCCGCTGCCTACATCAAGGAGTTGGGCCTGGGGCTCAATTAAATCGGCCACAGCCAAGCAATTAAAGATGTGGCGCTCCCAAATCCGGTCTGCTTCGCGAGGTCCGATGGCCCCGCGCTCCACCCCGACGCTTACCAAGAGTGAGGCATAGAGTGCGATCTGCACCTCAGCACCCGGGAAGAGTTCGGTAAGCCGCTCGCCAGTAGGCGGTGTTTCACGTGAAACTTCAGGCAGGGAGGATCACAACCCGCCGATTTGGCTCTTCGCCCTCCGACTCGCTCCGCAAGCCCAAGGCGGCGATTGCGTCGTGTATGACTTTCCGCTCAAATGGATTCATTGGTTCCAATGTGAAAGCTACGCCACTCTTCGTTACTTCCGCCGCGGCGCGTTCGGCGGTAACAACTAGTTCACTCCGTCGCTTAGCGCGGAAACCATCGACGTCGAGCATTAAGCGGCTCCGTTCACCGGTCACGGCATGGACCGCCAGGCGAGTCAACTCCTGTAGTGCATCGAGAACTTCGCCCTCTCTGCCAACCAGAACTGAGAGGTTCCCACCAGCGATCGAGACAGCGGCACGATCATTTTCAACGTCCATATCGATATCTCCATCGAGATCGGCGATATCGAGCAGACCCTCAAGGTAATCGGCAGCGATCTCGCCCTCCTCTTCGAGGTGGCTTACCGCCTTCTTTATCTCAGTCACTGAAATCTCCAGGTCTATCATTTCGATTTATGGCTTATGGAAGGTTTGCGCGTTATAGGTCATTTCTTGCGTTTTTTCCGCTTAGGCTGCTTCCGCTGGCCTGGAAGCTGGCTTTCGTCGATCTCTTCGATCGCGATTTTGGGGGTCGTCGGGACGTTCTTCGCACTCTGGCGACGTTCCCACTCCTCAAAGGCCGGTGAGCCTGGTGTCGGGTTGCGACGAATGACATAGAGCTGCTGGCCCATCGTCCAAAGATTGGTTGTCAACCAATAGATGAGGACACCGACCGGGAAGTTGACGCCAGAGACCGCGAAGATCAATGGAAAAACATAAAGGAGAATCTTCTGCTGCTGCACCATCGGGTTGTTCTCGAGTGAGGACGCAGGCATCCCCTTCATCATCAATTGCCGCTGAGTAGTGAACGTCGTTGCTGACATCAGAATGATCAAAATAATCGTAACGATCTTCACACTCGTGACACTTGAGCCAAGAAAGGTTGCCGAAATTGGTGCACCGAAGAAATGAGCACTCGCAGCGTTCTTTACGTCAGCAAAAGTGAGAACACCATAGGGATGGGGCGGATTCTTCCCGATTCCATTTAGAACCCTAAAGAGAGCAAAGAAGATTGGGCCTTGAGCCAATATCGGAAAACATGAAGCGAGTGGATTCGTATTGTGCTCTTTATAGAGCTTCATCAATTCTTCAGATTGCTTCGCTCGATCGTCCTTGTGCTTCTTCTGCAATTCTTTCATTTTTGGCTGAAGAACTTGCAGCGCCCGTTGACTCTTAATCTGTTTAACAAATAACGGAATCAAAATAATGCGGATGAGCACCACAAGTCCGACGATTGCCAGGCTCCAAGTGACCCCGCTGCTTGCACCAAAGATTGGCGACAGAAGACTGTGGATTGCCTTGATTACAAAGGAAACCGCATAATAGAGCGGACTGAGAATCGAATCCATCAGACTCTTCCTTTGGTTGACGAAGGCGTAGTTGAAATATCTGGGACGTGGTCGACGCCGCCAGCGCTCCATGGATTACAACGCACTAAACGCCACGCGGCCAAGCCCACCCCACGGATCGGACCGAAACGGGAAATTGCGGTCACGGCATATGAAGAACATGAAGGGTAATAACGGCAACGCGGGGCAAGACCTGGCGAAATCCATTTCTGATAAAACTTGATTGGCGAAAGAAGCGCCCACCTTGCAAACATCCGAATACTCATGCTGCTATCAGCGCCTTGATCGACGAATGTAGATCTCTCGCCAGCAAATCGCTGGAGGCGCTAGCGGCCGCTGGCTTCGCGCGCACAACGAGAAGCACATCAGATGGAAGTAATTGCAAGGCATCTTTCACAACATGACGGAGCCTTCTCACAACCAAATGACGTATTACCGAGTTTCCAACGCTGCGATTAACAATGAAGCCGATGCGCGGCTGACTACCACCGGATTCTCTAACGAGATGACAGGTAATAGTCACCCTAGATGATCTCTTCCCATGCATTGCGCTTGCAAAATCCTGCGGCTTGGTCAGCCGCGAAGCGGCGGGTAACACCGCTAGGCCGAGATACGCAGACGCCCCTTGGCGCGACGGGCCGCGAGAACTGCCCGACCAGCGCGAGTGGACATACGGAGACGGAAGCCGTGGGTCTTGGCCCGCCGACGGTTATTCGGTTGGTAGGTGCGTTTGGTCACTCTGGGGCTCCTGATGGGGTAGGCCCACGAAGGGCTCACGGCGCTCAGGGTCGAGCGCTCAGGTCGCTAAAGGTACGCGGAGCGCGTCGCCCGGTCAAACGGCGGAGCAGGCAAATGTCCCTGTGGAGAAGTACTTGCCTGGGGATAACCTGGAGCGCTACGGTCCAGATCTACTTCAGTCCGTCGGACTTATCAGGACAAATTGTGACAGAATCGGATAATACCCACAAGTGTGGATAACTTTGTGGGAAAGCGAAAGGTTGGGCAATGGAGATGGTGAGCCCGGTTAACTCGGTTGAGAACTTGACCGATGTTGAGAACCTGACTCTGCTCTGGCGGAAAGTTAGTTCCCGCCTCGCTGTTGAAGCCCCCCAGCACGGCGCCTTTCTCCGGCTGACCAAGCCTGTGGGGTTAGTCGATAACGCGGGAACCCTCACGGTGGTTATCGCCGCTCCCAACTCGTTCGCCAAAGATGTCATCGAGAACCGGCTCAGAGCCACCATAAATCAGGCTCTCGCAGAAGAGACTGGCCGGGAAATTCGGGTGGCGGTAACCATTGATGAGAGCCTCGAAGTAGTTGAGGAATCACCACCTGAACCAATTATTGAGCGGGCGGCGCCAAGACCAGGAACTGGCCGCGGCCACCAGGTACGCGCAGTCGAAAGCGAGCCAAGCCAGTTAAACCCTCGGTACATCTTCGAGACTTTCGTTATTGGTTCATCAAATCGCTTCGCGCACGCCGCTGCCGTTGCTGTGGCCGAAGCACCAGCGAAGGCATACAACCCACTCTTTATTTATGGCGAATCTGGGTTGGGTAAGACACACTTACTGCACGCAATCGGCGCTTATGCGAAAGATTTGTATGGCGGCGTCCGAGTCCGTTATGTCTCGAGTGAAGAGTTCACAAATGATTTCATCAACTCTATTCGAGATGATAAATCGAGTGCCTTTCAACGTCGGCATCGCGATGTAGACATTTTGCTAGTTGACGACATCCAGTTTTTAGAGAATAAAGAAGCGACTCAGGAAGAGTTCTTTCATACTTTCAACACTTTATACAATGCCAACAAGCAAATTGTGATCTCAAGCGATCGTCCACCAAAGCAACTGACTACGCTGGAGGATCGACTGCGTTCCCGTTTCGAATGGGGATTGATCACCGACGTTCAGCCACCAGAATTAGAGACCCGAATTGCAATTCTGCGGAAGAAGGCTGCACAAGACCGCTTGAACGCTCCCGATGATGTGCTCGAGTACATCGCAAGCAAAATCTCAAAGAATATTCGTGAGCTTGAGGGTGCCCTTATTCGCGTAACTGCCTTCGCTAGCCTTAATCGTCAACCGGTAGATCTCGCACTCGCCGAAATCGTTTTAAAAGATCTAATCCCAGATGAATCAGGGCCCGAAATAACTTCGGGAACGATCATGGCCCAGACGGCCGCCTACTTCTCCTTGAGCCTTGACGAATTGTGTGGAAGTTCGCGATCACGGGCTCTGGTGAACGCCCGCCAGATCGCCATGTATCTGTGTCGAGAGTTAACCGACCTATCGCTGCCAAAGATCGGCCAGACCTTCGGAGGCCGCGACCACACCACAGTCATGCATGCTGATCGAAAGATCAGGGAGTTGATGGCGGAGAGACGTTCGATTTACAACCAAGTAACGGAGCTGACCAACCGGATCAAGCAGCAGGCAAAGAACAGCCAGGGCTGAAATTATGTCCTTTTTAAGCGGTTTGGTCGGAACTCCACATGTTGGGGATAAAGGTGTGGGTAACTTCTCTCTTTTCCGGCTTACAGGTGTGGAAATCCCAACTTTTAGCCTTTTAGTTTGGAATACTGCTCGGATAGCGCCTACTTTATCCACGGTTCATCCAGAGATAGAAAGTGGCCCTCACCTGCCAAAAAGGTTTGTTATCCACAAGTTGCGGCTGGCTATTACTACGAATATCTATAAGTAAAGGAACTACCTACTAGTAAGCGAAGGCTCGCCTATGGATAACTACTCCATAACCGGCCTATCGACCGAGAATTTGAAAGGTTGTCAGATGAGATTCACCGTAGAGCGCGATCCCCTCGCCGATGGCGTTGGTTGGGTCGCGCGAAGCCTTTCAACTAGGCCGATCACCCCGGTTCTTCTAGGCATCCTGCTAAGAGCCGAAGCTGGTCAGCTACACCTATCCGCCTTTGACCTCGAAGTATCAGGACGAAGCCAAGTGGCTGCTGATGTATCCGAGGCCGGGACCGTTCTCGTCTCAGGTCGGTTATTGATTGAAATCGTTCGCTCTCTACCGAATAAGCCGGTAGAAATTCGACTCGATGGTTCGAAAGTGAGTGTTATCTGCGGCTCCGCGAGATTTACCCTGCCAATTCTCCCCGCAAGTGATTACCCGACTCTTCCTGAAATGCCAGCAGCAGCAGGAAGTATCGCCGGTGACCTCTTTGCCACCGCCGTTAGCCAGGTTGCAGTAGCCGCTGGCCGCGATGACTCACTTCCAGTTCTTACTGGAGTGCACGTTGATATTGAGAAAGATCGGATGACGCTGGCGGCGACCGACCGATACCGGCTCGCGGTTCGCGAAGTTCTCTGGACCAACGAGCGTCCTGACGTAGTTGCATCCGCTCTGATACGGGCGCGGACTCTTTTTGATGCAGCAAAAGCACTTCATGGAACAAACACTGTGACGATTGGCCTCTCCCCAACAGGTGGGAACGAGCACTTGATCGGTTTCGCCGGTGAGGGCCGCATAATGACTTCCAGAATGTTAGATGGCACCTTCCCGCCTTACCGGCACCTACTGCCAACCGAGTCCTCGTCAATTGCTGTTGTCGAAGTTGCCACTCTCATGGATGCGGCCCGTCGCGTTTCCGTGGTAACTGACAAGACCGTCCCTCTGCGGCTCTCGTTCTCCAGTGATTCACTGAAGCTCGAAGCAGGGACCGGTGAAGACGCGCAGGCCACCGAAGAAATCGGTATCGATTTCGAAGGGGATTCAATCAGCATCGCATTTAATCCAACCTATCTAACCGATGGATTAAGTGCGCTTGAAGAGTCTTACGTACAACTGGCCTTTACTTCCTCGGGCAAACCAGCAGTGCTTTCTGGTCGGGTTGAGAAGGATTCGAGTGCTGAGAATTCGTACCGATACCTACTTATGCCGATGCGCTATCCAAACTAAAAAGAGATAGTTGGCGCCGAAGTGTATTTGTCGTCCCTTACTCTCAAAGATTTTCGTTCGTATGAAGAACTATCTCTAAATTTCAAGCCGGGTATAACTGTTTTTATTGGTTCCAATGGTTTTGGCAAGACAAACATCATTGAAGCAATTGGTTATCTCACAACGCTTTCGTCTCACCGTGTTTCGACAGATGCGCCGCTGGTGCGGATCGGTACGGATAGTGCCTACCTCAAAGGGGTCATCGAGAATCTAGGTCGAAGCACAACGATTGAGCTGGAGATAAACCCGAGCCGGGCAAACCGCGGACGTATTAATCAGAACTCCCAACGGAGCGCCAGAGAAATCATTGGACACCTTCGAAGCGTCCTATTTGCGCCAGAAGATTTGACCTTAGTTAAGGGCGATCCAAGCGAACGACGTAGATTCGTCGATAACCTATTGGTACTCCGAAATCCTCGGTATGTTTCGATAATTTCCGATTATGAACGAGTCCTAAAACAACGGAACGCTCTGTTGAAAAGTGCATCTGGAATGCGCAGAGTAGACGTAAGCGCGTTGAGTACCTTGGAAGTGTGGGATCAGCAACTCGTTGCTATCGGTAGCGAATTGATCATGGCCAGAGTCCAACTAGTTCGCACGCTCACTGAACCGGTTGCTAACAACTACGCACGTCTTGCCGAAGGTCATGAGGTATCCCTCGTCTATATAAGTTCGATTTGGCAGAGTGAAAGAAATCTAGAAACCATTGACCTATCTGTAGTTTCTGAGGCTTTTCGAATCGCTCTTGATGGAGTTCGAAAGAGAGAGTTCGAGCGTGGAATCACTCTGGCTGGTCCACATCGAGATGACATCCTTCTTTCGTTGCGTGCCCACCTACTGAAAGGTTATGCAAGCCAAGGCGAAGCATGGTCATACGCCCTAGCCCTGAAACTGGCTTCGTACGATCTATTGCGCAGCGATGGAGTCGAACCAATTCTGATTCTGGATGACGTCTTTGCAGAGTTAGATACGAAACGACGCGAACGCCTGAGCGCCTTGATCTCAATGAATGAGCAGATTTTGATAACCGCGGCCGTTCCGGAAGATCTCCCAGTGGAGTTAGATGGACGAAGAGTTGTTATCACCCGCGAAGGCGAAAATAGTTCAACTTCAGAGGCTTGAAGTGGAGGGATTCGATGGGTGAGCGCGAGGAGCAGAAGAGCGGTGCGGATTTAGCCCGCTCCCTGCTTGCTGCTGCCCGAAAGAGCGCAAAGGCCAACCCAAAAAAGAGTAAGCGCGCAAAACCGACGCGAACCTCCAGGGACCCGACCACCTTCGCAGACGCAATCTCCGGCCTAGTCGATGAGCGGGCTTGGAGTGGCGATATGAATATTGGAGCCCTCTTTGGTACTTGGGCGGAGGTGGTTGGCGAGGAGGTGGCAAGCCACGTCAAGCCGGTCTCTTGTATCGATGGTGAACTCATTCTCCGAGCAGACTCCACCGCTTGGGCCATGCAAGTCAGATTTCTATTTGGTGAGTTTAGAACTCGGATCGAGACGCAACTCGGCGCTGGAATCGTTAAGACCATCACCGTCAACGGCCCAACTGCGCCATCGTGGAAAAAGGGACCCCGATCAGTGCGTGGTGGTCGAGGGCCTCGCGACACCTACGGGTGAGCAAGCGGGTCACCTAAAGGGGAGACCTTGCCTTAGGAGTGAGAAAGCGCCAGGAGTCCACCCAAAGGCGTATTTTGCCCATTTCTAGTCGGTTTTTACCTCTAAGATAAAGACAGGTAGATTGCTAAAAGCCTTTAACGCCTCTTTAGGCGCTTCAGGGCGGATAAATAAGGGGAGTCTTTCGTGGCTATGCAAGAGCAGGGAAGTTCCTACGATGCCAGCGACATCACCGTTCTTGAAGGGCTCGATGCGGTACGGAAACGCCCCAGCATGTACATCGGCTCAACGGGCGAGCGGGGCCTCCACCACCTGGTCTACGAAGTAGTCGACAACTCGGTCGATGAAGCTCTCGCGGGTTACTGCGATTTCATCGACATCACCATTCTGCGAGATGGCGGTGTTCGGGTCATCGACAATGGGCGCGGCATCCCAGTTGCGATGCACCCGATTGAAAAAAGGCCAGCGGTCGAAGTCGTTCTAACTGTCTTGCACGCCGGCGGAAAATTCGGTGGGAGTGGCTACTCCGTCTCCGGCGGTCTTCACGGCGTCGGGATCTCCGTGGTAAATGCACTCAGCACGAAATTGTCGGTCGATGTCCAGCGTGACGGCTATCACTGGCACCAGACCTACCGGCTGGGCGTGCCAGAGGCTGACCTGGTCCGCGGTGAGCCCACCGATGAGACGGGAACGTCAGTTACTTTCTGGGCCTCGTCGGAAATATTTGAGACCACCGACTACTCCTTTGAAACGCTCTCGACGCGCTTTCGCGAAATGGCTTTCTTGAACCGTGGGCTTACTATCAGAATGACCGACGAACGCGTCGGACGCGTTGATGAAAAAGGCGAGCAAATCGTCGTAACGTATAAATACGACGGCGGTATCTCGGACTTCGTACGCCATCTCAATTCCTCAAAAGGCGCGACTCACAGAACCATCATCGCTTTTGAGGCAGAGGATGCGAAAGCGCGTCTATCGCTCGAAGTCGCCATGCAATGGAACGCGGGCTTCTCCGAGTCGGTCTATACCTTCGCCAATACCATTAACACGCAAGAAGGTGGAACCCACGAAGAAGGTTTTCGAACGGCCCTGACAACTTTGGTAAATAAGTTCGGTGAAGACTGGGGGTTGATCCGGAAGAAGGAAGATCGCCTAACCGGCGACGATATTCGAGAGGGCTTGACCGCGATTGTCTCCCTCAAATTAGGTGAACCACAGTTTGAGGGTCAGACAAAAACCAAGCTGGGCAACACCGAAGCAAAATCATTTACGCAGAAGGTCGTAAATGACCGTCTGGGTGAATGGTTTGAGAAGAACCCTGCTGAGGGTAAGGAGATCGTACGTAAATCAATCGACGCAGCAAGTGCGCGCGTTGCATCACGTAAGGCCAGAGATCTTGCCCGTAATCGCAAAGGTCTTCTTGAGGGCCGTGGGATGCCAGGAAAACTGGCCGATTGCCAGTGGACCGAGCCAGAGAAATGCGAGCTCTATATTGTTGAGGGCGACAGCGCCGGCGGCTCGGCCAAAGGTGGGCGCGACTCACGCTTCCAAGCCATCCTGCCTATCCGTGGCAAGATCCTTAACGTCGAAAAGGCCCGGATCGACAAGGTCCTGCAGAACAACGAGGTTCAGGCACTGATCACTGCACTTGGCACTGGCATTCATGACGATTTCGACATCGCAAAACTTCGCTATCACAAGACGATCTTGATGGCGGATGCCGACGTCGACGGTCAACACATTCGTACTCTGTTGCTAACTCTCCTCTTCCGTTTTATGCGCCCTCTTATCGAAGAGGGCTACGTCTACCTGGCCCAACCACCGCTCTACAAGATTAAGTGGGGCGGGAAGGAACCGGCTAAGTACGCGTTCAGTGATCGAGAGCGTGACGGGGTCATCGCCCTTGGTGTCGAGGCTGGCAAACGCCTACCTAAAGAAGACGGCATCCAACGATTCAAGGGACTCGGTGAGATGCCGGCAAAAGAGTTATGGGATACCACGATGGACCCTGCACACCGCGTGTTAATGCAAGTGACACTCGATGATGCTGCTGCTGC
>JGI1356J14229_10001936_pt1 | contig 16647 bp, 10 predicted proteins | sample Subgrocontami58m_FD_14229 | JGI IMG/M metagenome (IMG submission 14229) | reverse complement strand
AATCCCAGTTCGGTAACGTCAACGGACAGAAATGCTACCAGTATTTCAACGGACGTAACGATGTATGCCCGTGGTGTACCAACAGGGAAGCCTTTGGCGGCGAAACTGTCCGGAGGGAAGTTGATTCTGGCAAGACCGGAAAGATCTATGAGGTTACTGATACCCCCCTGAAAAACAATGATGGCAGTATTTCAAAATTGATTGTCCTCCACGATATTACTGAACGTAAGAAAATCGAGCAGATGAAGGATGAGTTTATCGGCATGGTATCCCACGAACTTAAGACCCCACTTACGGTCGTCATAGGCGCTCTCTCCGTTGCTAAGGATGAAAGGGTGTCTATAAGCGACTCCCGGGCGTTGCTCAGTGACGCAGTCATGCATGCAGAGATTTTGACGAGCATCGTAGATAACCTGCTTGAGCTGTCTCGGCAGCAAGCTAACCGCCTTATTCTCCAGACTGTACCGGCCGATATTGGGGATATAGCTCGAAACGTAGTGAGAAAACTGAAAACTAAATCAGCCATACACCAGATCGTGGATGATATTCCCCAGGCGCTGCCGCGCGCATTTGCGGATCCCTTCAGAGTGGAGAGAATTCTTTATAATCTGGTTGATAATGCAGTCAAATATTCCCCCGATGGCGGCCAGGTCAAAGTCTCCGCCCGGCAGGAAGGCGACTACATGGTTGTGGGCGTCAGCGATCAAGGGCCGGGCATATCTCATGATGACCAGGCCCGGCTTTTCCATAGTTTCGAGCGCCTGGGAGCAAAAGTAAGCGGAAGCATTCAGGGTACAGGCCTCGGTCTAAGGGTGTGCCGTATCCTGGTAGAGGCTCACGGCGGGAGAATCTGGGTGGAGTCCGGGAAAAGCAAGGGTTCAACCTTCTACTTCACCCTGCCGGTGTCAAAGGAAAGTGGCCAGCCGGCATAGAATTTTCCTGACCAATAACGTTACTTGTAGGGGCACGGCATGGCGTGCCCTCGTGCCAACAAAATGTAGTCAGGAACCTCAGGTTTTGTGCGCAGAAACAGAGTGCTTTTCCAAAAGTGGATAGACATTCAAGTCCTGGCTTTACCATCTGATAGAGAGGTAGGTTTATAATTTTTTCAGTCGTCGATGCTTGACTGTTTGCGGAGATGTGCCATAACGAAATCCCCCTTTACGTAAAGGGGGCAATCCCGATGTATCGGGATGGGGGTTTCCGACCACCGGTCAATGTAGCTCGTAGCTAGAAAATCTCCGGGTTTCTTGACTATGTTAAGAATATGTTGGAACAGGTGGGCATGCCGTGCCCCTACAAGTTAACCAGCGCCTTCATCTTTAAGTTTCCGGATAATATCCTGCTCCAATGTCTTTTTATCAACTTTTTGCTCTCCGGCTAGCGGGAGTGCCTGGTAGATTTCCAATCTCTCGGGTAATTTGAAGGCAGCAATTTTGTGCGCCTTCAGGCAGGAAATCATATCTTCAAAGGTGAAACTGCATCCGGATTGGGGCACCACAAAAGCGCAGGCTTTCTCCCCCATAACCGGGTCGGGCATCCGCACCACAGCTACACCAGCAACACACGGGTGCGCCTGGAGAAGACTTTCAATTTCTACAGGGTACACATTCTGGCCTCCCCGGATAATAACATCTTTATTTCGTCCCACTATCATAAGATTACCCTTTGAGTCCCAACGCCCCAGGTCTCCAGGGCATCGCCACCCATCCACCGTCCATGCAAGTGCGTTAGCCCCGGGATCCCGGTAGTAAGCTACATCATTAGTCGGTCCGCGAGTCATTACCTCACCTACCTCCCCTGGTCTTACCTCGGCGCCGGACTCGTCTACCAGTTTCAACTCATTGCCCGGATAGGGTTTACCTACGGTGCCCCAACGCACATCAGCCGGGTCTTTCAAAAACCCTTTGGTAATCCCTCCGGTATCTACAGCGCCATAAAGCTGTATGATTTTTGCTCCTATTTTTCTTTCTGCCGTTTCAGCCAGGGTGTATGGCAACGAAGAGCCAGCACAAAATATAACGCGCAAGAAAGAAAGATTGTACTTGTCCAGGTCGGAGTGTTCCAGCATCATAGCCAGGATAGCAGGCACAATACCGGTTACCGTAATCTTTTCCTTCTCAATAAGTCTCAGGGCAGCCTCCGCATCGAACGTCTCCAGCATAACTATTTTGGCGGCCCTTTGTGCAGCGCCATAGTAGGCAGGAATGTTCGGCCCATGAGCCGCCGGGCCAATTATTCCCAGGACATCCCGGCTGGTCAAGCCAATATCGTCGTTGTGCCAGCGAGCGATATACATTATACCCCCGATAGTCAGTTCCACCAGTTTGGGCATACCTGTTGTCCCGGTGGTATGGCCTACCAGAGAAAATTCGCCGGGTGTACATTGGAGTTTTTTGAGGTAATCAGGAGAATATTTTGTTTCGATTGGGTTTTGTAGTAACGTTTCTACGGATATGGACCCGGAAGGAACATCCTCACCTGTCACCAATATATGCTTCAGTCCCGGCAAATGGGGCTTTATCTCCTGAATCATCTCCCAGTGGTCAAAGTCCCTGAATCTCCAGGGTATAACAACGCCAGATGCTTCTCCCAGCCCTAAACTGTGTTCCATTTCCCGGTGACGCAGGCTTCGTAATGCCTGAAGGCAGAGAAGGCCAGCCTTTTCACAGGCCAGCCGCAGCAGATATAGCTCGACGCAATTGGGCAGTTGGACACAGAGTAAATCATCCCTCTTAAAACCTAACTCCAGCAAACCAAGCGCCAGTCTGTTTGCCAGCAGGTTGCCCTGAGCCCAGGTCAGGCGGCTTCGGGAATCAACCAGGGCTTCCTGATGAGGGTATTCCCTGGCATTTCTGTCCCAGAAACCAGCCAACGTATCAGAGGTCCAATAACCTTTACGTCTGTAATTTTCGACCAGCTCCGGGGTCATTCGTGTAGCTTTAGCCATAGCAATTAACCTTTTAATTTATTTTCAAGCCACCAGAGAACAAGCAATTGGCGTTGGCGTTTCCGTCATGGGGAACGGCGCCTGTGTGCATCTCAATAATCGCTAATCTCTCTGCATCAATGAAAAAGNGTTTTCTGTAAAAGTCAAAGGGCTTCATATATTNATTACACCTCTGTAACGCTTATTGCTTAACGTAGGTATAGNTTATTGTACCTCGGCCGTCGCGGCCACTGCCCCCTGGCACGCCAGCCCGGGCCTCCACAACTATCACCACCTTATCCGGCCAGTCGCCCTTGAAGTCGGAGCGCAGGCGGAACTGCATCCTGGACTCCACAGGCGCTGTTTCCAGGGGCAGCGGCTTTGTCGCGGACGGGGGCGAGTACTTATCTACGTGGGCAGACCAGATGCCGTTGGACGCAAATACAAGCTGTTGCATGCTTCCTGTATCGCCATATTTATTCCAGGCTTCGGAAGTAGACAGGGTAGGCATCCAGGTATTGCCGCTATTGGGGGAATACTGAAAAATCGGACCGGGCCTGCCGGTCTGGTCGGGGACAACAGGTGAAAACCCGATCAAGGCGCGTAAAAAGGGTCCATAGCTCGCTTCGCTTGTGGCTATGCTAGCATAGGTTTCCGTTGGCGGCCCACCGCGCTGCCATGACTCGACACCCGTCATGGGGTGATATATCGTAACCTTATCCGCTTTCTGTACCCTGATGGAAGATTTGAAGGTAATGGCAAAGTCCTGACCGGGCCGTATCTCCTGGGGAAGGCCAGTCCAAATAACAGTTTTGGTAACGGAGCCAACGGCGGTGTCGGGGTGGCTGTACATAGCCCCGCCGGTTGAGTCCAGACCAAAGCTAAAGCCCGGCGCGGTGGTGTCGGTGATGTAGTTTTGTGCGGGGCGCCCCTGAAGCTTGTAAACGACGGGACCGGCGGCAGGTTCTGGTGTAGGCTTGTCGTCCTTCTTGAGGTTGATGGTTAGGTCATAGTTCTTAGTAGCGTCCGGGTCCGGATTGAAAACCGCTACCCACAGACTAGCGTAATTTTTACCGAGGCCAGGGAAAGAGATGGGTGAAAACCCTGTTCTCGACGGTGGTGGCTGAGGCCCCCGCATGCCCTCCCCGAGCGTAGTGATCAGCCACGCATTGTCCGATGCCGCGCCATCTTCATTGAGACTAACTCCGACGGTCGTTGCCTCAGTGAGATTAGTGCTTCGGATCGTAAAAAAAAGTGTGGTGAGCGGTGGCATGGTTACAGAGAAAGTGTGGCCTCTGGCACGGAGCGTTTGGTCTTTGACCTGATCCCAGCTCGTTGTGCGCTCCCCACTCTTATTGAGCCGGTCCCTGGAGATGCGGGTCTCGGCATCGGTTTCAGTAATGCCACCTTGGGCCCAAGGGTGATAAAGCCCGGGGTACGGTATGGTCGCAAGGACAACGTCTTTAACAAAATCGGGGTAGGTCTGAGTTAGCCTTCCCGAAGCTACCATATGGTCGTACACCTGGTCTCCGGAGTACAACTGTCCGATGACAGTCTTTGATCTCAAAGCGCTCAAAACCTCAGACAAATAGGCTGGTTTCTGGTGCACCACGTGATCAATGAGGAGAGCATAACCGTACGGCACAAGCCCTTCGTTGTACGAGTTGCTCTCCTGGATTGGAACGCTCAGCACATACGGGAAAATTGAGAATTCCTGTTGAACCATGTCGGAGAAAGACAGCCCCCTGCTATTCAGACCCGCCCACTCCGCCGTTGACTCGTACCACCACCTGGTGACACGGCCGCCAACGGTCATATGGGAGTACACGTCCTGTACAGCGTGGAACATCTCGTGAAACAACGTGTCTCTCAATCCTTTCTGGTTGCGCATGCCCTCCTGCGCGTCAATCTGGATCCATCCATTCCAGCTATATGCGTACTTGTACTCGCCATTAACCCCACCAAAGTTGCCTAGCTGAACTACCATGCGATTATCTGGAGAGAGGCGGGCAAATGGAGGCTTGCCGTTGGAGTCTGAGTATGTTGCGTTGTATTTGCCGTAAGCCTCTGTCAATGTGTCTGAAACGAACTTGGCAAGAGAGCAAGGCGCCCGCACCAGGAAAAGGATGCGGAATACTTGGTTGTCCTCTTCGTGGACTTCCCCCGGCGTCCCCGCCTGGCATTTTAGCGTTGCAGCGCCAGCAACAGTAGGCTTGCCCAGTACATAACCGGTGACGTTCAGGCGCGGCGCAGTTTGCTGGTCGTTGGCCTGCATGTGACCAATGTCATCGGCGGACACCTTCCGCGCGTCTGTGGCTGCTTGATTATCCAGAACGGCAACCTCAGGATTCTTTATGCTTACGGCCTGGCTATTCTTTTGCACAACACCAGACACGGGATACAGAAACGTTCTGTCCACCAGCGCGTACGCTCTAATAGAATCCTCCGACATGCCTTGTGGCAGGCTCCCCTTGTCATAAGAAATGTTCAAAGAGAAATCCTGCATGACCGAGGGCCTGCCAGTCGCCGCCAGGTAGTAAACGTCGCTCAGCAAGTCTGCCTTGCCCACGATATCGGGGACTGCTGCTCGCATCAAACGTACCTTCGCATCCCCATCTATCGCCCTCGCCGGTATTGTCAGGACAGAGCCTCCTTGCAGCGTGAGGCCGCCGCCGCTACCGCTTACAGAAGACTCACTGGAATCAAGGACATTGCCAAAATTGAGGGCGGTAGGCTGCGGTACAGGCAGGGCCGTCGAAGAAGACCCCGGCGTGCCTTGTCCGGACAAAGCCGCGGCCAGTAAGAGCCTCGCATCCTCGGCGCTTACCCGGCCGTCGTTATCCATGTCCAGGTTCACGTCTTCGGGAAGGTCTTTCACCGACATTTTCAGGGCAGCCAGGGCGTCCTTGGCGGTTAGCCTTCCATCCCCGTCGTAGTCCCCTTTGACCTTCGTTCCAATTGTAATGCTGCCGTTTTGAAGCTTTAGCCCCAACCGTGTGCCGCCGGTATCTGTAACCAGCATGTCGCCCAGGGTTAAGGAAGAGCGGGCGCCCGCAGCCCCGGCCACGGTGAAAACTATATGAGCCACAGGGCCATCCCCGGTCACTCCATCTGTCCCCTGGGTAGCCACCCCAAACCGTATGACACCATTATCCCGGGTGTTGGCCTGGAAAAGCGCGCCCCGGCCCAGGTCTCCTCCATCAACCCTGACTACTTTTAATACCTGCGGGGCGTAGCTTATCGAAAAATTAAGGCTGCCCACTTTGCTGGCCCTCTCCAGGCGAATGGGGACAGTCACCGTTCCACCGGAGGCAGCTACCCGAGACTCCGCTATCAGACCGGCATCTGTCTGCCTCAAGGCAGGTATGGGTGTAATAGCAGGCGTAGGGGTAACCGCTGGGGGAGGGGTGAGGGCTGGTAAGGGCAGTGCGGCAATGGAGGCAGTAACCCGGACGTTGTCCAGCGCTGCACCGCTCGCTCCCGCGGTCAGACCGCGAAATGTCAGCCGTGTAACGCTGGCGGTAGCTGTCAGAGCGTACTCACGCTCCTGCCAACCCATGCTGGAGGTGGAACGTCCGGTTGTGTCAAACGAAAGCTTATCGACCGAAGCAGCGCCCCAAAGCACCTCCATCTGCTTCACTGCTGTCCCGGCAGGGTTTCCTGCGATAGCAAAACGCAGGATATACGCCTGGCCCGGGATAGTAGACAGGTCTTGGCGAATAGCGCCCGCGCTGTCGCCGCTGAGGTCCACCGACTGGCGGCCACTGGCAGCTTGCCAGTATCCGCTTATGTGGTCGATAGAGGCGGAGTCTACTGTCCATCCGCCGAATGTTTGTCCGGTAGTACGGGTTACGTAGCTAGCACCGGCGCCGGGGTCTTCAAAGTCGCCGTTAGCTACAATTGAGGTAGAGGCAGGCACAAGAGCAGTAGTTGACCCTACCCCAGCTCTGAGAGTGGCTATTTCACCGGCGGAAAGGGCGTAGTTGTAGATTCTCACCTCATCTATTGTACCGGCCAAAGTGCCACCAAAGGAAGGATTGCGGCCAATATTGATGTAGTTCCAGCCGGAGCCAAGGGTACCCGCCTTTTCATACACCGCGTCGTCGACGTGTAGCCTCACTTTTTTGGCGTTCTGGTCATAGACTGCTGCAATGAAAACCCATTCCCCGATCGTAACGGGGCGATATCCCAGGACAGCGCCCGAACCACTAAAGGCCGACCAGCCAGTTCCCCCACCGCGGTTGTCAATGTCTATGGTGCGATCATAGTCCCCATTGTCATGGGAGATAACTGTTCCGGTGGCCTTGTCAGTCTGGACCCAGGCTACCATGGTCATCCGGGGCATTGCTTCAGGGTTAATATTCACCGGCGCCGAGACATAGTTATTTACTCCGTCAAACTTTAACGCCTGCCCCTTCTTTCCAGCGACAAAAATAGCGCCGCTGTTTGTCCCATGATTGCCATTGCCCGAGTAATCCCTGGTATCGCCGTCAAATGGATAGTAGGCCACCAGCCCGGGCGTACCAGTCGGCGGCGCCTGGGCCAAAGCATGGTACAAAGGACCGCCAGTCTGGCTGATTAATAGAAGAACAATTAGAAAGGTCAGACTATACTTTAACACAGACCAACGTTTGCCCCTCGGGTTCATCGTTACCTCCTGCGCCTTTCTGATCGTCGCTCAGTCTATCAGCGACATTCTTGTTACGTTGACGGCGTTGCCGGCACACCAGGACGGCGCCAATTTGTAGATTATGCACTTAGCCTCGACTGTTTGTCAAACTAACGGGTCTCCACAATCAGAGATGGGTAATCTGTAGAGGCCTGTTGGGAAACCTATCCGCCCATTTTCGGTCAGGGTAGTACAGCTTAAAGGGGCAGCCCCAAAATAGGACAGCTAATTTAGGGTATACAGCTTTGATTTGCACAATTCTATTCGTTGCTGTAGCATAATGCCTATCAATCGCTGAACAAACACGGGAATCGGCTATGGGAGGTTGGCAGGCATGAGCGGTGAAGTAGAGATTAAGAGGACAATCTGTATGTGGTGCCACAATCACTGCAAAGTGGCAGTCCACATAAGCAATGGCCGGCTGATAAAAGTCGAAGAGAACCCGGAGCACCGACTGGGTTCCCTTTACTCCCGCACTGTGCGCTCTTGTCCCAGGGCTATTGCTGCCGCCGACTGGTTTCATCACCCCGACCGGCTGGGCTATCCCCGAAAGCGCATCGGAGAGCGGGGTGAGGGTAAATGGCAAACTATCCCCTGGGAGCAAGCCCTGGATGAAATCGCCGAAAAGCAGGATTCTATTCGACAGATGTACGGCGCCGAGTCCATTGCTACTACCAGCGGCACCTACCGCACCCACGATGAATACCGCACCCGCTTTTTCAACCTGCTGGGAAGCCCCAATCACATGGGGCAGGGCCACATCTGCTGGGGGATATCGAATATGGTAGCTGCCGCTATGCTGGGTTGGCCGGCCAACGCCCCTGGCCTGCGGCCAGGGCTGACTAAGTGTATCCTTATCCTGGGGTCCAATCCCCCTGAGGCCCACCAGTTCCTGTGGCACCGCATGTTAGATTGCCTGAATGCCGGGGCGAAACTTATTGTCATTGACCCGCGGCGCATTACAGCGGCCCAGCGTGCGGATATCTGGCTTCAACTCAGGCCCGGCACCGATACCGCCCTGATAATGGGTTTGATACAAACAATAATAGAAGAGGGCCTCTATGATAAAGAGTTCGTTGCCCGGTGGTGCCACGGCTTTGAACAACTCAGGCAGCGGGCAAAGAACTATTCACCTGAAAAGGTAGCGGAGATAACCTGGGTTCCCGCGCAACAGATACGTGAGGCGGCGCGCCTTTACGCCGCCAGCAAACCCGCCGCCAGCTTCCACCACATGGGCCTGGAACACCTGACCAACCATGTGGAGGCACTCCAGGCCCGCTTCATCCTGCCCGCCATCACCGGCAATATTGATGTACGCGGCGGAGACCTGCTGCGGGGTTTCTATCCCAAAGCAGTCCCCGAGCAGGAGATAGAGCTTAACCATTTGATGCCGGAGGAGCAAAAACGGAAGGCTTTGGGCCGGGAGCGCTTCCCCTTCCTTTCCTGGCCCGGCTACGAGCTTGTCCAGGATAGCGTCAAAAAGGGGTGGGGCCGGGGTTTCTCCCGTAGCCACCATTGCTACGCTCACGCCCCTTCCGTATTCCAAGCTATGCTTACAGGCAAACCATACCCGGTCCGCGGGCTGATAACCGTTGCCAGCAATCCCTTGCTTACCATGCCTAATATCAAGCTTGTCTATAAGGCAATAAAAGCGTTGGACCTCTACGTGGTAATGGATTTCTGGATGACTCCGGGAGCCGAGCTGGCGGACTATGTGCTACCGGCTGCCTCATGGCTGGAACGGCCAACCATCTTTGGCGGACAGGACACTATAAGCTCTCTGGAAGCGGGCGAAACTGCCTTTCCCCCCGTTAAAGAAGGAGAATACGAGAGGCATACCGACTATGATTTATGGCGCGGTCTGGGGATGCGTTTGGGGCAGGCTGAACACTGGCCGTGGGAAACACTGGAAGCGGCCTACGATTACCGTCTGGCTCCCCTGGGATATACCCTGAAGCAGTTCCTGGCCCAAAAGGGCGGTTTCGATTCCGTCCCTGCGGAGTACAATAAATATGAGAGGATAGGGTTTGGCACTCCGACCGGCAAAGTGGAACTCTACTGCACTGTACTGGAGAAACTGGGCAAAGACCCCCTTCCCAACTACGAGGAACCTGCGGAAAGCCCCCTGAGCGCCCCTGAACTTTCCAGGAAATTCCCTTACATCCTCACGACTGGAGGCCGTTTCTTACCAGCGTATCATTCCGAGCACCGCCAGGTGGAATCGCTGCGCCGCCAGCATCCCAATCCTATAGCACAGATAAACCCTGAAACTGCCCGTACGCATGGAATAACGGAAGGCGACTGGATATGGATAGAGACGCCTCGCGGCAGGATAAAGCAACGCTGTCAGATATATTCTGGCATACATCCGGGGGTTGTCCACGCCGAACATGGCTGGTGGTTTCCTGAGGAGCCTGGAGAGGAACCCTGGCTACGCGGTCTGTGGCAATCCAACATAAATGTTCTTACGGAGGATAAACTTAACCACTGCAACAAAGCCAGTGGCGGATGGCCGCTGCGGGGTTTGCTCTGCAATATCTCCAGGGTAAAGACATACTGAACAGCAATATCGTATGGTGGGTTAAGCGCCCCGATTGCATCAGGGCGCAAATCCACCAATCTGCCTCGCGACAATGATTTTAGGGCGATTACATACTTCATATGGACTTATTTGTGATACACTTTTAAATTAATCAAATCTGAGAATCTTCGATGCAAAATCCCTTTTTCCCCTTTGGTATCTCAATAGTGAACGGTTCTGTTTCATACTGGCTACCATCAACGATACAACGCAATTTTGCGGTTCTCTTACCACGTGGGGTATCGAGCGGAATATCAAATAGTAGGACGCGTTCTTCAGTAGTATAGAAGCCCTGCGATTCCCAATCGGAGGGATACAATTGCCCACCCATGCAAAGCATGACTGATTCCACCTGGATTCTTCTGAGTGTAAGTATTACTGTAACAGACCCCTCTAAGAGTAACAGGGTACCATCTTTTTCATTATCCCAATAATTCATTTTTCCCCCAGCAGAATCCTTCAACCACCATTCCTCCCGATACCATATAATAGAATAGTGCCTTTCCTTATTTTCAGCTTTCTCTTGCGATAACCTTCCAATTTCGACGCGAGCCTCATTTCGTTGTCGATAAGGTGCTCTGAATAAATGCCAAGCAAAAATGAACGCAAACACTAGGACAAAGCCGAGGATTATGCCTATCGTTGCGCCAATACTAGGATACCAAAATTGCTGTTCGGATGTAGCGTTTACAGGAATTTGCCAATGCCCAACCAAACCACCGACTAAACCGAATATGGCCGTCCCTACAACTTCCAATATCCAAAAAAATTTGGCAGATTGGCGGAAATGTTCGGTGTCCTTCCGCGCTCTAGACCATACTGATTCCGTTATCATGCGCCTATTCTTCTGCTTCTCTGATTTACGTCAAGTGTATAATCGCCGATTTTAAAAACGAAACGTAATATGTCACTGGAATTAACGTTGGTGGGTTCCGTTCGTTTATAAATGGACCACTTCAGATTTTATCAGTTTTAACTTTTGAGCTTTGGCTTTGAGCTTTCAGTTAGCAAAGTTGCCTTCCTTTTCCCTGGTACCTGTGCTAGTCTCTTGTCAGTTCCTTCCTTATCTCAGCATATCTAACCAAAGTATACATTGCGCGGGCGCACTGTTCCGGCGTTTCGTAACCCGGCAACCCCGTCCCCCTCAATAGCTCGACAACAGCCTGTTTCACCATGCTGCTTGTAGATATGCGCCAGAACTGTAAAATTACCGGTTTTTTATGCCTGTTGGGGATAGATCCCAGTATCTCGCAGGCTTTCAGGCAGTCCTGCATCTCCGCTGCCGGATTGTTGCCGGGAAAACGGATGGGCGCCCTGGTGATTATCCCGTCGATATAGGGCAGACTGGCTATCTTATCCAGAATCTCAGCTTCATGTTGCGCTGTCCGTGTGCCTCCGGCAAAATCGAGGGGATTCCGCGGAGTTGGAGCATGGGCCGCCAGCGATTTTTTCAATTGGGCTTGAGTGTCTCTGTCGAATTCCGGGACCTCCAGACCCAGGAGGTTACAGGCATCGCATGTGACCACCCCTTGCCCCCCGCTGCCCACAATAGCAATTCTCCTTCCGGGTGGTAAGGGTTGATGCACCAGGGCTTCTGCCATATCGAATGGCTGAAATACCTCATCAGCCCGTAAAATTCCTGCCTGGCGGCACATAGCATCAAAAAGATGGGATTGGCCGGCCATAGAGCCTGTATGCGACTGGGTAGCCCGCGCCCCAGCCTCCGTGCGGCCCGATTTATAGATAATTATCGGCTTTTTTCTTACTGATTCTCTGGCTAATTGAAAAAAACGCTTGCCTTCACGAAACCCTTCCATATAAAGGATAATGGCTTTGGTGTCCTCATCCGCCATCATATAGTCAAGGTAGTCGGCCGCGTTGAGGTCGGCCTGGTTTCCGATGCTCACGAATTTAGAGAGACCGTATCCCTTGGCAAGGGCGCTTTCGGCCAAATCAGCGCCAAAGGTGCCGCTCTGTGAGATAAAAGCGATGTGACCCGCCCGGGGCGCCTGTTCAAAGGAAAGATTCAAGCCCACTCCTGAGCTCAACAGGCCGTTACAATTAGGGCCGACCAGTCGAATCCATCCCTGTCGGGCTATGGCTACAACCTGCTCCTGAAGCGCCCTCCCTTCCGGCCCGGTCTCGGCGAAGCCGGCAGAGATAATCACTGCTCCCTTTACACCCTTTTGAACGCATTCCCCTATAACCCGGGGCACTACCGGAGCCGGGACAACCACCACCGCCAGGTCTACCGGCTGAGGAATGTCCAGGACGCTGGGGTAAGACACAAGCCCCATGACCACTTTCTCTGAATTATTAACCGGATAGATAGTCCCGCGGAAGCCAGTAAAAAGCGGCCTAGTTACCATATGATAACCCCACTTGCCAGGGGTATTTGAAGCCCCGATAACTGCTATGGACTGGGGTTTGAAGATAGCGTCCAGTTGCTCAATGATGCTCTTCAATTTGTTACTCCCATAACTCTTCCCCTACCCCACCAGCGCCTCAATCCCCTTCACAATGTCATCCAGTTTGCTGCCGATACCAAATACCTCGGCCACCCCCGCCTCCTTGAGAAACGGAATATCCTCGGGCTGGATGAACCCTCCCAGGATAACTGGGGTATTCGCCCCTTTCTGTTTTAACAGGTTTACTACACGAGGCGCCAAAGAACGGTGAGCATCGGCCAGAGAGCTGAGGCCCACTATATCCACATCCTCCTGGATAGCGGCCTCAGCTATGTGTTCGGGGGTCTGGTGCCGTCCGGCATAGATAACCTCCATACCGGCATCTCTCAGGGCCATAGCTACCAGTAATACTCCACGGTCATGTCCGTCCAGTCCGGGCTTGGCTAACAACACTCTTATGCGCTTTTTATCTGTCATAGGATTCAACTCCTTATTAGTTTCTTGTAAATGCAGGATATGGGTAGACCTCCGCATCTACTCTGGGATGGGGTATAAGATTAATTAATTACTTCCCTGCCATATACGACGACGCCTCTTTAACCGGAAATAGCTCCACTACCAGGCCGTGGGTATACTTCGGGCTAATCCACGCCGCTTTGAAGGGTGTAGACAGGCCGGGTTGCTGAACAAACGGCTCCACACCTTTACCCCGGAGATTATCTACAGCCTTATCTATATCCTCTACCAGAAAACAAACCGAGCGCAAACCTTCCCCATTCTTTTCCAGAAAAGCCGTTAAAGGGTGTTTAGCATTGGTAGGGCAAAGGATACCGATATAGTTGCTACCTATTGGGATAATTGCATTGCTGAACCCCTCAGCCGGATAATCATGCCTCTGGTTGGGGCGTAATCCCCAAATCCGTTCGTAGAGGGCTACCGCCTTATCCAGGTCTTTGACAATGTGGTGTATATGGCTTATCTTGGGTACCAACCCCTTTTTCGGGGTATTCTGGAGTCCCCATTGCTTAAGGGGGTCAACCTCTATAAGCTCAAACAGGACTCCCATTGTGGAGCGGGGATGGACCCACGCCCGCTTCTGAAGCCCGGAATCCAGAGCCGGCGCCTCATTTACCACCACCCCCTTCTGCCTTAGCGAGCGGACCTCCTTCTCTACACTATCCGTCAAAAAGACGAGGTGATAAATACCCTCACCTTTGCGGTCTATGAATCGGGCTAAAGTCCCCTTTGAATCAGCAGGCTCCAGCATCTCGGCGAAATTGGGGGGCACCGGAAAGACAGCGTTATTTACTCCCTCCGGTGTCGAGCTAAATTTCTTTGCCAGGGGTATACCCCACAACGAGGTATAGACTGAAGCTGCCTGGTCTATATTTTTCACCGCATGTCCAAAATTAGTAATGCCCTTAATCATGGTACCTCCTTTTGGTTAATTCAAGTGAGTACATTCAGTAATTTTGTCGAAATATTACATGACTAGGCCGCATTCTACAGTTTTTGCGGCCGACTGTAAACACCCCAAAACCTGTAAATATACGGTATAATATCATTCGTGAACACCCCTGAAAGCAGCCCGGTTAGCAAACGGGCGGTATTATTTATCGCCACATTAGCTTCTTTTATAACCCCTTTCATGCTCTCCGCCGTCAATATCGCCTTACCCTCAATCGGAAAAAGATTCTCCCTGGATGCAGTCATATTGGGCTGGGTAGCCAGCTCATATCTTCTGGCTGCTGCGATGTTTCTCGTCCCCCTCGGAAGAGTCGGGGATATCCATGGACGGAAAAAAATCTTCATGCTGGGCATTATCACCCACACTGTTTCGTCTGTAGTCCTCTCCCTGGCAAATTCGGCCCTGTTGCTCATCTCTTTTCGTGCCATACAGGGAATCGGCGGCGCCATGATGTACGGTACCAGTGTTGCCATCCTTATCTCGATATTTCCCCCCAGCGAAAGGGGCAAAGTCCTGGGCATCAATGTCTCATTTACCTATCTTGGCCTTTCTCTCGGGCCGACCATTGGCGGTCTGATAACACAGCATTTCGGCTGGAGGTACATATTCGTCCTGGCCGCTCTCCTGGGTTTAGTGATTGCTATTATCGCCCTGTGGAAACTCAAAGGTGAGTGGGCCGAGGCCAGGGGGGAAAAATTTGATTTTACCGGCTCTATTATTTACGGGCTAGGGTTGGTATCCTTGATGTACGGTTTTACCCTTCTGCCCACTATGATGGGAGTCTGGTTAATTATAACCGGGGTGGTTGGAATTACGGGATTCATTCTATGGGAAATAAGGATAAGCAGCCCTATATTAAACATCAATCTTTTCAAGAACAATCTTACCTTTTCATTTTCTAACGTAGCGGCGTTGATTAACTATAGCGCCACCTTTGCCGTGGGCTTCCTCCTCAGCCTCTATCTACAGTATATTAAAGGATTCAGTCCCGCCCATGCAGGCCTTATCCTGGTATCCCAGCCGGTTGTTATGGCTTCCATATCACCCCTGGCCGGAAGGTTATCCGACAGGCTTGAGCCGCGGTTAATGTCCTCAATAGGCATGGCATTGACAACCCTGGGTCTTATCATGCTCACCTTTATAAACAACCAGACAGGGCTGGGGTACATATTAGCTTCTTTAATTACTATTGGCCTGGGTTTCGGCCTTTTTTCATCCCCGAACACCAATGCTGCCATGAGCTCTGTAGAAAAGAAGTTTTACGGCGTCGCCTCAGGGACGCTGGCCACGATGCGTCTCATCGGGCAAACACTTAGCCTGGGAATAGCTATGCTGGTTTTCGCTTTGCACATCGGAAGAGTGCAGATAACTCCTGAATACTATCCGCTTTTTCTAAATAGTGTCAAAACAGCCTTCATCATATTCTCAGTCCTCTGCTTTGGGGGTATATTTGCCTCCCTGGCGAGAGGGAAAACCCGTTAGCAACCTCCAGTTAAAATACATTGATCGTATTCCAATAAATTATTCAATCCACCTGCCGTAAAATTCTAAATACTAATCTCTAAACTCTAAACAAATTCAAATTATAAAAATCGTAATTTTAAAACCAACCATATACACTTCTCCCGTGACTGTCTAGATATTTCATATAGCTAATGCGTGCAATATTCGGAACCAATATTTTGGTTATTTGTATTTAGATATTGTTTGGGATTTAGTGCTTCGTATTTAGGATTTTATTTTTTTAGCCCCCCCTTGCCCCCACCCCATTAAAGATGTAGCATTAAGCATAGGTAAAAGTAAACTGGCAAGGAGGCCATCAATGAATGCAGCCTTACTGGCAATCATAATCATAGTTGTCCTGGTAATAGTCATTGTTTTGTTTATCTGGGGACTCTATAACAGCCTGGTCCGCAGCAGGATGCAGGTCAAGGAATCGTGGTCAGGGATAGATGTGCAGCTTAAAAGACGCTCCAGCCTCATCCCCAACCTGGTGGAAACCGTCAAGGGCTATGCCACCCACGAGCGGGAGGTGTTCGAGAATGTGACCAAGGCCCGGGCAGCCCTAATGAGTGCAGGTGACGCCAAATCGGCGGCAGAAGCTAATAATCAGCTCACCGGCGCCCTCAAAACCCTTTTTGCTGTAGCCGAAAACTACCCCCAACTCAAAGCCTCCGAGAACTTCATGCAGCTTCAGAAGGAGCTATCCGATATCGAAGCCAAGATAGCTTTCGCCCGCCAGTTCTACAACAGCAATGTACTGTCCTATAACACCAAAATACAGGTCTTCCCCAATGTGTTATTGGCCAGGTCCTTTGGTTTTACTCAGTCCGAGTTTTTCACCGCCACCGAGGAAGAAAAAGCCGATGTAAAGGTTAGCTTCGAAAAGAAATAAACATGACGATCTATGATCAAATCGACGCCAACCGGAGAAGCACCTGGTTTCTCATGGTACTGTTTGTCGTTTTTGTTGCCGCAGTTGTGGAACTTATCGCCCTGGCCTTAGGCGGTGGTTACATAGCAGGGATTATCGTTCTGATTTTCGCGGGCATTTTCGTAACCATTAGTTACTACAGTTCTTCGTCCATGGTG
>JGI1356J14229_10001926_pt1 | contig 16689 bp, 7 predicted proteins | sample Subgrocontami58m_FD_14229 | JGI IMG/M metagenome (IMG submission 14229) | reverse complement strand
GTTCCCGACATCGCCTGACCTGCCGTTTGAAAGAAACGCCTCGGGGCAGCCGGGGTGCGGGAAAGAGCTTGCCGCGCTCTGGCGGTTGGAATAGATTGCTCATTAATTGACCGCTGATCCCGCTCACGACCCGCCCGGATCGCGGTCATCTTCCGGGGAGGGAGAAGCCAGCATGAACATAAGGCCCGTTATGCGCAGTCCGGAACCTCCTGCATACCCGCTCCCGGCGCGTTGGCTCGGCGAACCGGAATTGCGCCGGGATCGATTTTCCTATCCTTTGGCGAGCTGCTGGCTGATGGTCGAGCCGCCGGCGACGATTTTGCCCTGCTGCAGGTTTTTTTCGTACGCTTTCGCAATGCTGTCCCAGTCGAAACCGTCGTGGTCTAGCAATTTGGCGTCTTCGGCAGCGACGACCGCGCGTTTTCCTATCCTTCCCTGGCTTTGAAACGATTTCAGGAGATTCTCATGCCGAAAGTCACTGAGCTGAAAACTCCGGGGCCGCGTCCGAATGAGTGTCTGGTGACCGACAACGTGGTGACAAGCGCACGCAACCTGATTCAGGGATATCCCCTGACCCCAATCAATTTTGCCGATCTGTGTAATTTCATCGAGATGGTCATCCTCCACCAGCGGATCATCATGACCATCCCAGCCCTGACGGATTCCCCACTGGAATCGTTCGTTGATCAAGAAATCATCACTTCGACCATGTTCAAGAATGCCACGCCTCCCTCAGAGGAGGATAAAGTCCGGCTGGAAACCATATACATAGCCTGCCTGCGGACACTTGGGGAGGGTGGTATCTTCGGCCGGGGCATTGTGAATGTTCCCGAGAAACCTGACGAAGAGCTAGAAAGCGCGCTGTCACGAATTAAAATCGGCGAGCTGATCTTGCGCTACGAGAGCGGTGTCAAGGTCGAGCCGGGCGCCGAAAAAGCGCTAAAGAAAATATACGAGCTCTATCAGGTTTTTAAGGACTATGCGGACTCCGTCTTCGATGCGGCCCGCTACTTTCATGTCAACGCCTATACGGGCAGCAGTGAAGTCCCCTGCGCTATCCAAAATGTGGTCAAGAGTGTGCCTCAGGCCCTCTACACCAAACTGAAGGAACTACACAAGGAGAGGGTCAACAGCTTCCTGGTGGAAAGCGGTTTCCATACCTACGACATTCCCCCCTTTGCCTCCATCGTGTTGAGCCGCTGCAAGTCCCGGGATGACATTGTTCCGCAGATGCTCACTGCACGCGAGGAATTCACCGATTTCCGGAACACCTGCACGCAGTATGCGGAGGACCTCGAAAAAGCGGCAAAGTGCGGCACGAACGAAGACATCATCCAGATCCATAACGATATTGACCAAGCCATCGGCCTGCTGACGAAGAAAGCCAAGGCCACGGAGCTCGATACTCGCTTCATTTACCGCGTCTGGGATGTCGTGAAGGAGGCATCACCGTGGGGTATCGGGACGAAGATCCTCGACCGCCTGACGGAGTGGGATATCGACCGGCGCTCCCTTCAAAGCGTGAACGGAATGCTCGACGTTTGGCAAAAACTGAAGAAGGGTTCTACTTACGAAAAGATTCTGCGGTCGAAGCTCTTTGCTGGCGACTTCCAGAAAGAGGAGTTCGTCGCATACGACAAGTTCCTTGAGCATATCCGCGGCTACATGAATGTTCCAGTAATGCGCAAACACCCGTCCACGGCCGCTCGCGTCAGCCGCCGTAAGTGATCCACCGGCGGTTACGACCCCAATCCGTATCTACCGCTCGAAGATGCACCTGGGACTCAAGCGCAACTTTCAGGTCATGCCGGGCGCCGAGTGGCAGGCGCGGCTCATACGCAAGGTGTACGAAGCCGACCCGCTCGAATGTCCATTTTGAAAGAAACGCCTCGGGGCAGCCGAGATGCGGGAAAGAGCTTGCCGCGCTCTGGCGGTTGGAATAGATTGCTCGGTAATTCACCGCTGATCCCGCTCACGACTAGCTCGGATCACGGTCATCTTCCAGGGAGGAGGATGCCAGCATGAACATGAAGCCCATTATGCGCACTCTGGGACATGCTCCACATCCGCTCCCGCGCCGGCTCGGCGAACCGGAATTGCACCGGGATCGATTTTCCTATCTTTTATCCTTTCCTTTGGTCGAGCAGAATATCCTCGCGCCCACCCCGATCCGGCGGAAATCCGAGTGCAGGGGTTTGAGCAGATAGTTGATTTTGGCCGGAATGACCGCGCTCGGACTGCGAGCACAGCTGCGCCTCGTTTCCTTGACCATTCCGCTGCGATGACCTGAAGGTTCTCGGGGACAGAGATGTTGCTCCAATTTGATAGAAGATCCTCAGCGGAGTGGAGTGAAATTCGAGAAGATTGGTAACTCCCATAAAACCGGCTAGTCCGACGTGCGGCCGGAAAAAGTGATCACGAACAGAATCTCCTCGATCGCGTCATTTCTGTTACCCTGAAATGCGCCGAGAGCCTTTTCTAGCGCCCCACTTCATACTGCAAGAGCAGGATCGCGTCCTGAATTTGGCTAAAATCCGGTTTGGATGGATCTTGACTAAGCAAGACAGGATTCTCGGATAAGTGAGTCTCAAGAGACCAGGTATCGACAGGCGATATGGCTCCCGGAGAAAAAAACAGCTGAGCGAAGGAGTTGCGGCTTCCTGCGTTCGTTTCGCCGCTGCTATCGAAGGTTCGATTGGTTTGCACGTGGAGGAGGTCGAGCAGAACGGTGGACGCCTGCACAGATCGCCGACGGCTGTAGACATGAGTTTTCAGCTGACGGATGACCGTAATCGCCACGACATACTCGCGGTTGATCTCCAGCTCGAACTCAGGATTGGCGCCCCGTGCGTCAAATCGTGTCCCCTGCACGCTTGCTACGATCGAGACTGTATCGCCGGATGCTACCCCAATTGCGTTGATTTTGACCTTGATCTTTCCAGCGGCGACTGTGCCTACTTTCGTAAACTGAGGAAACGCGGTCACGGGTGGAAGGCAGGTCGAGTCACTGGAGACATTCACGAGAAAGGAATATTCTTTCAGTCGTCCTTCCGTTTCTATCCGCACACTTCCGTTGAAGGCACCAGCGGAACTATAAGTATGTTCGACCTGCAAGCCCGGACTGCTGCTCCCGTCGCCGAAATCCCAGGAAACAGCCGAAGCTAGCAGTGGGTTGTTGAGCTTCGCGTAAAATGTCTTTCGATCGATTCTAAGCTCGAGCTGCGGCAGGAAGCTCTGCACCGTCGGCTGACCGTTTAAGTCGAGGTGGATCTCGACTTCAAATCGATTGAATAAATTGCCGAAATCCGGGCCGCCGGTGGCGGGGACGAGCGCGACACCGATGTTCCTTAACTCGCCGGCGGGCGGCGCGAGCGAGAGAATCTCACGAGTAACCGGCCAGGTCATGACCCCGCTCTGGTTGAAGTCATAGAATTCATCCGGGAACAAGTCGTGACCTGAGAAGAGCCGTGTCATCACGTGCCTTGGTTTCGGTGTCCGGGCCATTTCGTCCCGCAAGGTGGCATTATAGTAACCTGTAAGGTGGAAAGTGATCAGCGCATCCGCGAACGTTTGCGGCACGATCCGATTCTCCTCAAGGTCAACGTCGACTCGCCAGGAAGACGCAGCGGGTCGGCGCTCGAAGGCATTGCGCTCTGCTGGCCCGAACATGGGCGAAGCCGCATCTCTTTCCATCCTCGTCAACCCGGTATATACCCCCGTCTCTGGACCGAGCAGGTGACTTCTAACCGGCCACAAGATATCCACTGCCGTAGGGTTCGCGGGATCGCTGCTAAGCCAGCTAGCCGTCCCAGGAATACTCCCCGCCCCTCCCGTGCGGCTAAGTCGAGCCTGGCCATCACCCATGTGAGTAAGCTCCAGGCTGAAGCCGGTCGGATCCATCAAGGCAATCGGCAAGACCTCCACTGTGCCGACGCGCAGATTGAACAAGCCGGGAAACCGTCTTTCGAGGTGCTCGAGAGTCAACGTGAAGATACCAGCGCCTGATTCGCGCAAGCTCGCCAAGGTTGTTGGGAAATCGCGTCCCAGCGAGACAACGAAACGCAGCTGCTGTTGTCGCGTCTGCTCGGTCACGATCAAGTCATGCTCGAGCGTGTCGAGGTCCGCGGAGAGAAAGTCGGCAGCAAGCATTCCCGCCACTTCCTCCACATCATAGTCAAAACGGATCACGTCCAGCGTTCGATCCGCCTCGAATTCATAGGCTTGCTCGCTCAAGAACGCCAGCTCGATGGCGTAGCGCAGATACGTGTCGGCAACCGAGCGCATTAGATGGGCGAGGCGATACCACATCTCAGCGCTGAACGTACGGTTGCGGAGATAAAAGAGTGTCTGGACGGCGAAGTCGTGGCGAAGGAACGCCGTGCCAAGCTGGCAAACGGAAACTTCCAGACGAGCGCGGGCGGCCGTCACATTCGCCGCTGCGACTTGCGCCGAATGCTGTGCTTCGGCTGCTGCCCTAGATAGCTCGTTGTGTTCGTCAACTTGCTGGTCGACGGCGAGTCCGCCAACAATAAGTACACCGATTCCGGCTCCGATTGCCGTGCCCACACCGGGTAAGACTGCAGTCCCAGTCGCAGCGCCGATGGCAACGGCAGCTACTGCGGCACCCGAAGAAGCGCCCGATCCAGCAGCCGTGACGATGGAGCCCAGGATCTCCAATGGGTCGTGCTCGGCCAATCTTGCAAGGGAATCATCATGGATCCGCTCGGCTAATTCGCGGCTCTCGATTGCCGCCTCTAGCTCGCGGCGACTTTGGTCAACCCGCGCTCGTTCAGTCCGGACGCTCTGTCTCTCTTGTGCGACCCTCTGCTCTTCGCTTTGCTCATGAAATTCCTCCCGCTCGGCATTAGAGAGGTAGTTGAGATAATCCGATTGCGTGGTTTTGGCATGACCAGTGTAATAGCGGGCTCGATCGATCAAGTAGCTGAAGCGCCACGGCGGTACGTAGTCGTCCGGATAGCCTAGATAGTTGAGCTTTGCGGCAATCTGGAGAAGACGCGCTTTTGCCGCCAACACAAGCTGGTAGATGATGGGATTTGTTTCGCCATAAACTGGCAGACCGTCAATGTAACGAAAATCCAGAAGCCGCTCATGTGGTCCGATCGGATCTCCGGGACGATGGCTGAAGGAAACTGTTTCGATCGGCACCGACTCAACAAGCGTCATAAGGTCAAGCCGCTGCAGCGGAGTAATTCGATTCCCGTTCAGGGTCAATGGGTGAAACCCTCGCGCCAGGTGTGGCGTGAGGCTGGTGCGCATTTGATCCACTCCACGGTTCACCCGCTCGACATAGCGGCCCTGGTCTAAAAAGTGAGTCGACACTTCCTGATAAGTCTTTTTTGCCTTCAATGCGCTATCGGGTACTTCAGGCTGAATGCGGGTTCTGGCCTTATACTCTGCGTCTCCTCTCTCAAGCAGGGTTTGGCCCATCAGTATCTTGATGAAGGGAACCTCGATGAATTGACTCAAAAGCTTCAGCTCCTCGTGCCGATCCAGGAGCTGTCGGCATTCTTGGAGAGCGTCATCGAAGCGACGCCGCGTTCGCCTCGACTCCGCAAGCGCCAACGACGTGTGCACGAGCGCCAATGCCAGCAAAGGCGCGTATGCCTTTTCAAAGAATTTTGCCTGTGCAGAGGCATAGGATCCAGCCACAGTCTCGCCAAAAGCAAAAGAGAATGATTCAAGGAACTGCAACGACCCGTCGTAGAATTGGAACCCGGCCGGTGATGACAAGGGTCGCTTCCAATCCTGGAAAAAGAGCTCCGGGAGCGTTACAGTTTGATAGCGGTGCCGAAAATGCAGGTGAATCTTCTGCCGGGCGGGCTGGATCATCGCGCGTGCAACTTTTACCAGTTCGCTGTAGATACCCTCTGGATTCGTCGGCACGCTATATTTGTTCGGCTCGAAGTCCGCGAAGAACCGCAGCGCAGTCTCTCGACATCGCAGGTAGTTTGCCTCCGCGCTGGCATACCGGCGGTGTTCCATGTCCGCGTTGCCCTGGTTCCACGCGTTCCAGGCGTCAATCACATCTCGAAAAAGTCTTTCGGACAACGTCGGGACGTCATGGGAGGCTATGTTGTTCAATAGTGCTTCACGTGCGCGCTCGAGGTTGTCGGAAGGGAAGAGGGTGTATCGATAGAGATAGAAATTGCAGGGGTATGCCTCTTCAGGCGATCTCGCATACGAGGAGGAGAGTAGCGGCAGGATGTCATTACGAATCCGCGCATCGGTTAAATGATTCTGGATCGCATCAAATGCCTGTCGAAATTGGGCGCTCATGACGTGATATCGAGCGGCCCAGTAAGCGAGCCCGGCATGATTGGGATATTCCTGGAGGGCACTCTTGAGTCCCTGGCGCAGCATCGGGCTGTTGCCGAATACCATGAAGGTTGTGTGGGCGAGCTGCAAATAAGTGTTCGGACCCACGCCGATAGATGCGCCTAGCACTAGGTAAGCTTCCTCTTTACGAATGCGAATTGCTTCGCCGACCACTTGATATGCGGCATGCCACCGGTCAAGACGCGATAGTGTCTTGGAGGTCAGAAGAGAGTTCAAACTTAGTCCGGTAAGCAAGCGGCGCTGAACGGTTTTATCACCGCCATTTGTCCAGTTTTTTAATCTGCCGATCGCGTCATGTTCCCATTTGCGCGTTGCAATAAGGGTTTTTGTCAGGTTACTAAACTCAGTTTCGAGCCTGCGCAATGAAGGCGGCGGCGAAGGTTTCCTGGCGGTGCGTTTTCGCTGCGCCACCTGACCCGTTTTGGCTTTTGGTAGTGTGGCAATCTTCTCATTCAGTGAATCGCTCAGACCAGCCGGAATCGTTGGGCGTCGACTAAGAAACTTTTGGACCTCTTCGAGCCCCGTTGCACCACTCGTGACAAGCCGGGTGGAACTGGGATTTGCCTTGGTGGCGGACACGGCCGATTTTGGTTTCTGATGTCCGGACGTCTTTTTTTGTTTCATGGTTTTTTCCCCTCCTGAAATAATTATCTTGACATTAGCCGACTTATTTGCGAGAGTGGCCTCGTCACATCAGAGCCGGAACAGGGCGGCCGTTTGATTGAGACAACTAAGTAGACCAGGGGCCGTTGGTCAGCACCAGAGATCTGGGGTTGTTCGTCGGCTTCTTTATTTATCGTTCTCCTGATCAATTTCGCCTGCATCGACGAAGGAGATGCCGATTGGGCTTCTTTCTCGACCGCAGCTTTTCCCTAAGACGGAACTCATCATGCACCTCGTGAGGGAGCAGAGTCGGCTTCTTTGAGACCGCCCTGCTCCGCCACTTTGTCGCAGCGTCCGATAGTCTACCACCGTATAGAACGATCCCCGATCCGCGCGCAGGACGTCAGGGACGATACCCCGACGCTCAATCGCCATGGCGAGCGCATCCATCACCAGCGCCCGGGCCATACGCTCGCTCATCGCCCAGCCCGCCACTGCACGCGAATAGAGGTCTAGTATTACCGCAAGGTAAAGCCAGCCGGCGCGCGTTGGGATGAAAGTATCGGTCAGCCAGCATTGGTTGGCGAGCGCGGCATGAAATACCCTACCGAGGAGATTGGGAGCCGCCCACCAGGTATGGCGCGAGTCGGTCGTAATTTTAAACCGGCATACCGTCTTGGGCACGATGCCGGCGCGTCGCGTCAGCTGAGCCACAGTGTTCTTGCAGCACGCAACGCCCTGAACGCCCAGCTCAAAATGTATGCGGGGTGCGCCGTAAGTTGCGCGACTGGCCTTGTGGATCGACTCGATACGCTTGATCAGCGTCTGCTGGCGCTGGCTGCATGCACTCGGCGCCCGGCCACAGGCCGCGTAGTAGCCGCTGGCCGAGACTTTGAGCCTCCGGCAGAGGCTACGCACCGAATAGTGGCTGCGTTGCGCTTCGATAAACCGATACTTCACTTGCGCTCTCGCGCAAAGTAGATGGCCGCTTTTTTTAAAATCTCGTTCTCCTCTTTGAGTCGCGCATTTTCTCGCGCTTGACTCGCGCCAACTCGTTATCGGTGGGGCGACCCCGTTGGGCAGGTGCTCCGGTAGCCGCTTCAAGCTCCAGTTGCTGCCTCCACTTCCAGATCTGGTTCATTCGCAGACCTAGCTCTCGCGCGACTTGGCTTGCGGTCTTGTCGCTCGCATCGGCCAGGGGAATGGCTTCGGAGTTTGAACTCACGACTATATTGCTTGTATGGCTTGCGTCTCATCAAACCCTCCTATCAGGGTTAGTATCCCCTTTTAGGGTGTCCCTTAAACTTGGTAAGATCACTCCGGCCCCATTTGCCCATCGCTCTATTTGTTTTTCATTTCAGTGGAGGAATTGGATCTGCCCCATTTATTTTGGTTACCAATTGTTCTTTACTTTAACGGCAAAATTTCCTTGAAGTCAGCTCCTTTTTGGACGGCGTGAACATTCCTTCCCGTTGCCTTTATTTCTTTGTCAAGGTGATATGGCGTTGAAGCCTCAAAGGATTCGAATGGCCCCGGCGGGTCTATCTTTCCAATGCCTTTAGGAATATTCAGATCAAGTAACAACGTTAGATTGACTATCTCAGTCGTACACTGTTCTTTTGGTGAGTAGAATATTTGGTTGTTGCTTTCCTTGTATTTGTAAAAATCAATAACCATTTTTGCATCGTTCACCTGAGAAAACGTTAAATCAAATTCATAAATGTTATAGTCATCGTTTGTTAGCAAATGATACGTTGTGGTAGCCGGCAATATACCGCCATAAAACTCGAACGCATTGAGTTCTACGCGCTTAGTAGGCCCGTAACTTAGGCTGTCGATTAACTTTCCGCTCGGGTCTTTTATGTAAATGAATGAGTGTCCTGGATTCGTTGCGGGGTCAACGCTCTCATGCTTATCAGTGCCGCTGACATTTATTGCGATTCCTAATTTATAACCACTTCCTCCTACACTAGGAAATCTATCTCGCAACTCTTCGGGTATTTTGTCCGGAGGTAACAACTGGGCTACACCGTTTGGGCTATTCGTCGTCACCCCAGGAGGAGAGGGCTGAATGCCAGTCAGTTGTAAGTTGCTGCTTGCCGGTGCAGGATTAGAATCGTGCCCTACGTCGTCACAAAAAGAAATTGGGTTGTTGATGCAAAAGATATAACCATTCGGCGACTCCGCAGCGCCTATAGGATCACAACTCACCCATCTCGTTAACCACGGCGCCAAATACCTCGCTCCGAAGTAGCAAAACCTACTCTCCTCATCCCGCTCCTTACCGCTGTAGCGATAACGTTTCTTCGCAAAGCTACCGAAGCTGGTCTCTCCATAGGGGAAATATTCTTCGCGGTTGATGAAGTCGCTTTCTGTTGAGTCGTCACCCCCAACAACAACAGCGCTGCTGCCAAGGTGGTCGCCGAGGTGATACTGGACTTTTTCACCACCATCGTCGGGATGCCTGTCACCGATCCGGACAATAGCGATGCGCCTTTGATTGTCCATTACGTGGAGATGATTGTTCTCTTTCGGCGTGCTGCTCTCGGTCCATTTGTGATGTTCGAAAGCGCCGTCGATGCAGACGGTGCTTTCGTCGTTACTTCCACTGCCGCTTTTCCGCACCCACTTCTTCACCCGCATGCCGTCCGCGCCGTAAAGGTAGCGCGCCTCGACAGATGGAACGGCGCCGGACTGAACGCGAAAGCCTATCATGCGGTCAACGTGGTCCCAGGTGTGGTAGCGCTCGGTGTTCTGCCGGATCAGATTGCCGTTGTCGTCGAATTGGTAGCTATGGGTAGCCGAGCCGTTCTCCAACGAGGTCAACCGATTATTCTGCGCGTCCTTCCAGCGATCGTTCGGCAGGTTGTCCATGCCGAAGACGCGCTTCCAGTTGCCCGAAAACGCTTGATAGTTGAGCTCGAGCATGTTGCCCGCGGGGTCATAGCTGTAGCCTTCGGTGTAGCGTTCCGTTAGGTCAGGCGCATTGTCTTGCGTGGCGGTTCCCGCGCCGCCCGCGTAGAAGCCGCAGCGCGGGTCGCCGTTAAGGCTGCGTGGGGTGCCGATGTCCTTGCAGGCCCGGCCGGTGGCTGCGGTCAAACGGTAGATAGGATCGTACTTGAACTCGCGCAGCAGGCGCTCGCGGCCCTCGACACTGTCCTTAACACCGCAGTTCTTGACGCGCTCGTCGATCGTAGTTATGTTACCGGAGACGTCGTAAGTGTAAGCGTAATCCTGGCGTACGTTTCCCGCGGGCTGATAGGTGAGCAACGCCGGCGGCGGGACCGCATAGTCTTCGGTGCGCAGCCGCGCGAGACGGAAAGATTTCTCGTCGTAGGCATAGCGCGTCATGACGCCGTTGCCGTAGGCGATGAGCACCCGCTGGCCCTTGGCGTTGTAGGCAATGTGTTGCACATAGTCGGCGTCGTCGAGCCCGACCGATTCCAGGACGCCGGCGCGGTTGTAGCGGGGGATGAGCTCTTTGCGCTCCCCGTCGACGTCCAGCGGGTAGGTAACTTCGGTAGGCCGGTTTAGCGCATCGTAGCGGCTGCTGGTCTGGTAGACAGCCGATTCCAGTAAACTTTCGGCGTCGGCGGCATCCCAGTTAGCCAACCAGCCATCGGCCACAGCGGCGTCGCGGATGGTGCGGCGGGATTTTTCCAGCAGGTTGCCCTTGAAGTCGTACTCGGGCATTTCCAACAAGCCAGCTTCGTCGTAATGCTTAACTGGTTTGCCCAGGGTGTTATGTAAAAGGGCCAGCGCATGATCCCCTTCATCGCCGTATTGGATGCGCTCGCGCAGCGTAAAGCGGCCGGCACTCTCGTTGCGCGCCCATAACTCTTTGGGGCGGTTGAGCTTGTCGTATATGCGTCGCGCCAGGCTGCCTTTGCTGTTTCTGTATTCGATTAGATTGCCCTGCGCATCCAACACCGAGGTGCGCAGTCCGGCGTCGATGCTGTCTATGCGCAACGGACGGTTGAGCAGGTCGTAGCCATGCGTGAACGCATCGCGCTTGAGGGAGTCTATTATCTTCACTGCATTGCCGCGCAAATCGTATGCCGTGCGGGTGACAAACCACTCTTTCGCCGGATCGCTGCCGTTGCGCTGCACCTGACAGAGCACGCGGCCCAACGCGTCGATGACCCCACTGGCCGGTGTGAAGTGATGCGCTATTGGCGCGCGGGCCTCGAGCGAAACCCCGTCGGACGCGAAGCACAAAGGCGCGAGGTCGTTTGCATCGTAGGTGTATGTTTCCCAGGGTGTCGGCTCGAAGCTTTTGGGTACATCTGCGGACACGAGATCATCGGCGTCCAAAACCAAATTCGTAGGATCCAACGGTCTGCCGAGAATGACACGCTGTTGCGAACCGTCGGGGTTGAGGGTGCGGACGACGTTGCCGCGCGGGTCGTAGAACATCGTGGCGTGTTTGCCACGCTTGGCATCCGCCTCTGGCTCGAAATCAAGTTTTTGGGAGAAAAACGGCTCGTATTTCTTGATCACCCTTCCCTTATTGTCGTAGATCTGCCAGCCGCTGACGATGACACGGTCCGGCGCTTTTTGAGCGACTGCTGGGCTTGGATCCGCTCCGGGCTGTGCAGGCAGGCCTACGTCATCGCCGGTCGCGCTAAATATCCATTCCTCGGCCTGGGCGCGAGTCTGGATAAGGCGACCGTAACCATCTGAATAGTCGCAAGTTTCGATGGTAGCGTCGGAAATACTGTCGCTGGCATGATGGATGCGCCGTTGCGTGCGGACAGAGATTGGCCTGTCTCCTGTTTCGAATGCGCGGAAGTCGTAGATGAAGGCAATTTCAGGTTTGGATTCGCTGCCTCCCAGCGTTTCGCTACCGCCCGCATCGGTGCCGCGGATGAACTGCTTCAGCGGCAAGCCGATGGAGTTGTAGACCATGCAAGTACTGGTGCCGTTGGAGTCGGTCACGCGCGCAGGCTGCAGGACGCGATAGTTGTATTCCGCCGTGGTTTTCATTCCGGCCGCATCCATGACGCGCGTGGGTACCAATTGGTGTTCGTATTCCTCTATCTGTGTTTCGTTGTCTAATGCATCGCGCATCGCTGCGACGAGACCGCGAGGGTTCGCAGCGCCTGTCTGGAAATCGAACTGCTGCCGCTGAGTATCGGTATACCAACCATCGACGTAGCCCTCGATGCTGGCATCGAGCTTGCGATAACCTATCCGGCTGCCAAAGCCGGGCGGGGCATCAGGCGTAGCAGCGGCGCCGCCCAAATAGCTTGGACGTCGATTGCCGCCGGCGTCCGCATAGGCGTGCGCCAAAATCTCTTCAGTCAGGACAAGCGTCTCGGTGCGAACGAGGGCACCGTATTTGCCTAGTTGAGTGACCGGCATCCCTATGAAGGCCTCGCCGTCGTAGTGATTGACCGTGTGACCGAACACGCGCACGGCGACTGGCGCCCGCGCTTTAAGAATTTCGCGTAACTGCTGCGCCTTGGTCCAGTGCTTGAGCAGCGCGGCTTGGGCGTTATCGTCCGATGAATCCGGCGAAGCGAGCGAGCTTGGGTCTGCCAGCTCGTAAGCTTTCGCTTGCGCCACACGGTTATGCATATACTTGCTCGCAAGTGACGTGGCGTAAGTAGTGAACGTGTGTGTGACCAGGATTTTTGGCTCGTCCGGCTGGACATCGCCCACGACGGCGCCTGTGATGGCCCGTCGTTTTTTTGCGCGGCGCGGCATGGCCACTGCTGTTTGCGCGGTTGGCTGGCCAAAAGTGTCGTAGTCTTCGGTGAACGCGAACTGCGTCAGCGGGTCGTCGCCCCGCTCCCAGTGGGTAGTGCGTTGGCTGACGAGGTGGGGAAAAAAGATGCGCTGCCGGCCTTCACTATCTACGGCGGGTTTTGCTTCCTCGCGCAGAGCGTAGGCGTGCTCGGTGACGGTAAATGGCCGTTTTTCACGAGAGTCGCCGTCCAGAGCATACACCTCGGTGCGGAGGACGCTGCCGCGCAATGTACGTAGCGCATCGCGTTTAATGCGCCGATTGCGCGGCGAAGCGGCTGCACCTCCACTACGATCATTGTAGTTGCGTAGGAAATCGTTGACCTGCTTAGTGTGGTCGAGAAGCTGAGGGTCTTCTGACCAGTATTCGTAGGTGTAGTCGGCTTCCTCCCAATCCCCGGACTCCTCGCCGATCGGCCCCTGATGGAACCAGGTCTTGGTGAGCGTGGGAGCGGAGTAGCGTTTCCGATCTTCTATTTTTTGAAAGGATATCTCTTCGCCGTGCAATCCGGGCCTGTTGTATTCCTCGAACGTCTCCGTGTCGAGCTGCTCCACCATGCCGAAGCCCCGGAACTCGCGCTCGGCACCGTCCCAGTAGCCATGGTGATAGCGGTACTCGGTCGCTAGTTTACCCTTCGAGACTTTGTCGACGACTTCCACGCCGGCGACCACCTGCACCGGGAACGGTAGAGTTGTTCTCCAGCGAGTTGAAGGTTTCTTCTGATCTTCGACGTAGAACTTGGTGGACGGCGCATACTCGATCCGTGTCTCCGCGCCCATGTGATTGTCCATGACGTTTAACAGATAGGGCTTCGTACCGCCGGTCAGGTCGAGAAAAAAATAATGATCACGGCGGTCGAACGTCAGGTCTTTGGTCCAGAGTACGCCCGCGATACCTGAGCCCAAGAGGTCTACTAGTCGCACCGCGTCCATATCGGAGCCGCGCGGCGTGCCCGGAATTTCAATTGGATCGCTCCAGCCGTTGCCACTTTGGTTGATCCACAGAGTAATATGTCTATCGTCTACATAGACGATGTCGGCCAATCCATCGCCATCGACGTCGCCGACCAGAATGCGGTTCGGGTTGTAGCCGTGTGGAAAGCGCGGACTATTCCGCATGTAAAGACGCTTGCCCCAGTCGCCGTAGCCCACGTTCGGCCAGTACTCGATGTTGCCGTCGTACACGAGAACGATATCCTGCAGGCCGTCGCCCGAGATGTCCGCAAACTTGACGCGCGGGTCCGAGAAGTTGACGTTGGGGAAATCATCCAAGCTCTTTCGTTCGACGAAGCGCGTGTTGTCCGGGAGCCAACCCCCGTGAGAGTCGTTGAAGAAACATTCGAGCCGAGTGCCAGAGCGAATCACGTCCGTGACGCCGTCCCCCGTGAGATCTACCAGCCTAACCTCCGGGTCTTCCAGATTAAAGCTCGGCGCTTGCTCGTACTTTTGGAACGACTTGCGGTCCCACAGGCCACCGAAACGCAGTGAGTAGTAGCCGCTGAGGCCGCTCTGAGTGACGAGCAGGTCGGTGCGGCCGTCACCGTTGGCGTCAACAAGCTGGACACCGGCATTGGCGAGTGCGACGCCGGCGGGCGCCTCGTTCATCGGCCGCGGAAGATCGTAGCGGCCGTCACCGTGGTTGCGCCAGTACCGCACAACTCCATTCATCTGAAGGATATCCGGCAGACCATTGCCAAAGAGATCCACTAACTCATAGTCGGGGTTGGCCAACGAAAATATTGGAAGATCGGGCCCCTGAACGGGATAGAAGTCGCGCCGCTTCTTCACTTCCGGCTTGAAATCGCTATAGCCAAACCCCAGCGGCGGGAGCTCTCTTGCTTCGTTGCCCGCATCGTCAAAGCCTACGATATCGACTCGGGTAAGTCGGGAGGCTGCGTTGTGACCATCTTCGGCATACTTGAATTCATACTTTCGCACTTTGCGGTCTGCATCTGCATGGGTTTCAACTAAGATGCCCGAACACCGCTTTCTTGTGCGGATCTCGAAACCCGAACGGTACTCGGAGAAGGAGTCGGGGCGATCTTTGTCTTCGTACTCAAACGTGACGGAGATTAGGAACTTCGTCATGAGGTCTTGCGTATAGTCAGCGTATCGTATCCGCTTCAGATACAATTGGTCCCAGTGGCGCGGCCCTTCTTGGCGTGAGTCCCGCTCGTAGTCGTAGACGATTTGATTACCGAATGGGTCTTCGGACTTGCTTAGCTTCCAAGCGAAGACCTTAGACTTGGCTGCAGGGTTTGTGATAACCGAAGGGTCTTGCCAATCAGGAGGTGCGAGGTCGGGCCGAGGGGTACCATACGTGCTCACCAGTCCGTCTTTGCTGCGCACTTTCCAATAGTCACTAGAGGCGGGTAGTTCATAGTGATGGAGTATTTCTGCGAACAAGCCCTCTGTCCGTGGCCGGTATCTGACAACCTTTCTGCCTGGCTCGTCGGCCAGTGCCTCCACCGCCACCAGATCTTCCGCGCCCGAGAGAATAAAGGTATCTCGTTTTGCGAGATCCTTGTCATAGTCGTGATACCGAGGTACCCCTCTCGCCGTCTGCCTCGCGACACCTGGAATGCTGAGGCTCCAGCCCAGGCCGAACGGCCCGTTGCCATTGCCGGTGCTGTAGACGAGATTTAACTGCGGCTGAAATCCATTGCGCCCAGGAGGAAGCGCGATAGGCACCGTGAAGTTACCGGTGCCGGTGTGCAGATCCGGCGAGAACTTCTCGCCAAGTCCGTGCATCGCACCTCCCCCTTTCGGAAGGGAGATTATTTGGCCGGCAGATTTATCCGCCACCGCTGTCCGCTTCTTTCAGGACTATTCTCACTATCTTGCGGAGCCATTACAAAGTTCGGGTTGATCAGTGCGTGTCTGCATCGGAATTACGCAGAGTGCGACGCCTATCGAGTCCTTCTCAATCGAACGATAGGAGATTCAATCCAGCGATCCTGCCACGCCGCGCCGAGGCGCCGGAAGCGGGTATGCAGGACCTTCTGGAGTGCGTATGCCAAGCCTGATGTTCATGCTTGCTTCTCCCTCCCGGAGAGATTATCACGATCGAGCGGACCTGAACAGCTGCTGCTATAGCTACTATTACAGTTCAAATTTCAGACCTTCGGCGACTTGGTCAACTTCAACCCGCACCTGCACGTGCTCGCCGCGGACGGGGCCTTCCTTGCCGATGGGCGCTTTGCTGCACTGCCGCCCGTGCCGTGGACGCTGCTTGCCGAGGGCTTTCGACGCGCGGTGCTCGATTTTCTCGTGAAGAACGAGGTACTCGCTGATGAGCTTCGTCAGCGCATGCTTGCCTGGCGCCACTGCGGGTTCTCGGCGCACAACGCGGTGAGGGTGCCGGCCGAGGATGCCGAGGGACACAAGAAACTCGCCGGCTACATGCTGCGCGCTCCGATGTCCCTTGAGAAGATGACCTACGACGCGGCCACGGGCACGGTGATCTATCGCTCGAAGATGTATGCCGGCCTCAAGCGCAACTTCCAAGTCATGCCGGGCGCTGCGTGGTTGGAGTTGCTCTGCAAACACATTCCCGACCGCTACAAGCACCTGGTGCGTTATGTGGGATGGTACTCGAACCGCACCCGGGGCGAGCGGGCAAAGAAAGTTTTCATGCAAGCCGGCGCCGCGCCGCCGACGCCGAGCGCGGAGCCGGCGACTGCATTTGCGGCTCGCGCAAAAGCCGCTTGGGCGCGGCTCATTCGCATGGTCTACGAGGCCGATCCCTTGGAATGCCCCAAGTGCAAAGGGCCGATGCGCGTCATTGCGCTGATCGAGGATCCTGGAATTATCCACCGTATTCTCGATCACCTGGGATTGTGGGCGCCGATTGCCACTGCGCGAAGTCCGCCCGTCGGTCCCGCGAGTTGGCCCCGGTACGCCAACCTGCCGCTGACCTATCACGCGGTTCCCGACATCGCCTGACCTGCCGTTTGAAAGAAACGCCTCGGGGCAGCCGGG
>JGI1356J14229_10001922_pt1 | contig 16701 bp, 16 predicted proteins | sample Subgrocontami58m_FD_14229 | JGI IMG/M metagenome (IMG submission 14229) | reverse complement strand
GGGGCAAGGAAGGGGTTATCGGCTGCTTCGGCGGGGTTGGTATCATAACTACCCAGGAGCAAAGTGGTGACCATCCCTGTGGCCGTTTCCACCCGCCAGAGGCCGGCGTTGAACATGCCTGAGCTTGGGTTGGCGGCGAATAAGGCAGTGCCATCGCTGGTAAGGTGATAATCGCCGCAACAGATGATCGCGCCTTCGTCTCCACTCAAGCGGACCAGTGCACTGCCGTTCGGGTAGTAGATCGCGCTGGATGCGCCTTCATAATATCCAAGTGTAATGATAAGTTTGCTTCCATCGGCTGAATAAGTTTCAGGCCAATATAATTCGCGTGGAAAAGTCTGTCCGCCGCCAAGATCATCAATCTGGTCATCCAGCACGCGGTTGGATTGTCCGCTCACAACAGAATAGAAATTTAATCCTTTGTAGGCAAAGGCAATCGTCTCACCGTTCGGCGACCAGACCGGGCTGTTGACCGAGTCGCCGTCAAAGATCGTACTGCGGCTGCTTCCATCCGCGTTGATGGTGAGCAATTGATTATTGGAAACGTACACCACACTTCCGTCCATCATCGAAACATCGTAGTCGTCAACACTGGCAGGTTCGAAGGTGAGCTGTGTGACTGTATCACCAGCCAGATCCAGGCGATAGACTTGCGTGAGTCCGGCGCTGTCATTGTTGAGAAAATACAACGGATGTGGGAGCAGGTTTGAGGTCTTCTGCTGAGCTGGTTGAAGGGTCAAAGCGGGCGGCGCAGAGGCTTGAGTTAAAGCTTGAAATGTAGCCGCGACAATCGTCTCCACGTTGACCGGGCTTGCGGGCCCGCTCCCGCCTGGCAGGCTTGCGCAAGCGAGGATGGCAATTAACAGAACAGGGGTTGCAAAAAGAAGGTCCGATTTTTTATACATGAGCACCTTATAAATCAAACAAAATAAAGACGTCGCTAAACCAGGAAATTTTCCCTGCTTATGAACGTCTTTGCGGGATGTACNTGGAAAAATTAAACCTGCTCGAAGTGCTGTACAGGAACGACAAAGATAGTGGCGCGTTTTTGGCCGGCTTTTGGAGGCAGTGAATTGCGGACGGTTTGTAAGACAGCATCCACCTGTTCTTCCTGCACGCCGAGCAGCATGGTCACGACCCCGCTTCGTAAAAAACCACCCGTGGAGGCCACACGCGTTACACGGAAACTTGCCGCGGTGAGCGTCTGTGTAAGCATATCGGCATCGTTATCTTCTACAATGATGATGATCATTTTCATGGTGATCTCTCCTTGTGCTGAAGCCGCCGTCCCCGGCGGCGAATCTCAGCGCCGAGGACGGCGCTGAGAGCATGGTTTAAATCTGTTCAAATCTTTCCACAGGCAAAGCAAAGACAGTCGCGCCGCCGACGGTGACTGGCACAGGCGCGGGCATTGGCATGGACGAGCCTTCGAGGGGCAGGGTCATATATTCTACGCGCTGGCGGCAGGCCTCCTGCAATGCGGCAAATGCTTCTGTTATCTTTTCAGCCGGCAGACCGATCAACAAGGTAGCGTTACGGCGACTCAGGAATCCGCCTGCGCTGGAAAGATAGGTCAGCGATGCGCCAATTCCCTGCAAGGCTTTGGTCGCGGTCTCAAGGTCTTGATCTTGAATGACTGCCACCAATAATAAATGAACGGGGGGATTTGTCATTTTGTTCTCCCTGTCTTATATAAGCCATAAGCCTTCAACACCGGCATTACAAGAAGCATGCCAGTTTCAGGCTTATTTAAATCACCCATCACACGCTGCGTGGCGGCGACAATTCTATCAATCAGCGCTTCTTCCTTTACAGTTGCCATGATCGTGCGGCTGAGTTTTTCCGACGCTTCATAAAAATCCTCCAGCGAGGGGATCAATGGAATATCGTCGCGCAGACCCAGCTTCTCAAGAAACTGTCCCATGCCCACGCTGAAGAGAATGGTTGCGCCGTTCACGCCTTCCTGATCCCATGCTTCCATCAGCTCTTCCAAGAGGTTTGGATTATGTAAAAACACGATGATCAAATACATCAGGACACCTCCGATTCTTTCGCATCAGGCGAAGCCTGAACCTGCTCGGCTTCGAGTTGCATTTTCTTCGCCTTCGCATCTTTCTGCGAAAACAACGCCCGCAGGATGGGCGGTGTGATCAACGTGGTGATCAGCACCATGACCACGATCGCGGAAAATTCCTCCGCGCTAACTAATTTATCTTTTACTCCAACGCTGGCCACAATCAGCCCCACCTCGCCGCGCGAGATCATGCCCGCGCCGAGTTGAATCGCTTCGTGCTTTGAAAGTCCGCCGAGTTTTGCGCCCCAGCCTGAGCCGATCCATTTGGCGGCAACTGCCACCAGAATAATAACAACAGTAAAGAGCAACGCCTGTAATTGAAACCCGCGCAGATCAATGGATAAGCCGATATTGACGAAGAAGATCGGCACGAACAATCCGTATGCGAGCGCGTGCATACCGGATTCGATTCTCTCTTTTTCATGCGTGCGCGCCAGCATCAAGCCTGCCAAAAACGCGCCTGTAATGGCCGCCATACCGCCGAAATATTCCGATGCAATGCCATAGACCAGCATGATAACGAGCGAAATTGTGAGCAAGCCCTGGCTTATTGGAAGTTTGGAAATACGTCGAATGATCCACGGCAAGGCCCACAAGCCGAACATGACTGAAAGAGCAAGGAACAAGATCATGCGGATGGTGATCAGTAAAATATCAGATGTGCTTCCGCCCCCGCCTTGCAGGGCGAGAAATACTGAAAGCAATAGGATGATCAAAATATCGTCAAACACTGCCGCGCCCAAGAGACTTAACCCAACGCGGCTGCGCAGTGCTTTTAGCTCGATCAGCGTCTGCGCTGAGATGCTTACGCTGGTGGCACCAAGCGTCAGGCCAAGAAAGATCGACGCAGATTGGTCCAAACCGAAAGACAAGCCTGCGCCCCATCCCAACAATACAGGCCAAAACACACCCATCAATCCGGCAAAAGCGGCCACGCGTAGATTCTTTTTCATCTCGCCGAGATGCAGTTCCAATCCTGCGAGGAACATGAGCAGCAATACGCCAAGTTCGCCAAGCTTGGCAATCGTTTCAGCGAGTTCGTGTTCGATGAAAGGGAGATTGAGCAAGTTGATGATGGATGGTCCCAGCAATATGCCGACCAATAGTTCCCCCAATACAGAAGGCTGGCCCAGGCGAATACTCACATAGCCCGCCATCTTTGCAGAGAGCAGGATTATGGAAAGCAGGAAGGCAAGTTGAAGAAAGAGGCTCATGTTATTAATAGTATAACTCGAAAAATAAGCAGGATTAGCGATTGATGAGCAAAACCCCGCCCCTGCATGAGCGCAGGATAGCGAGGAGATGAACAGGCAAAAATCGCCTATAACGTTTAGCAATTGTATTCAAACGCGCGCGAACTCTGCGACGAAGACTCGCTCGAATTGCACGCAACTTTACTAGGCCGACGTGTTAGCCTGCGCGGAGTGCAGTCAGGACCATGCAGTGAGCGGCGCAAGATTTAGTGCACGTGAGTCCTAACCACCATCTTCTTTGTGAGTTCGGTGTAAGCTAACCTGCAATGCCCACCGTCTGATTTGTCAGGTAATTCTCCAGACCCATCTGCTCGATCTGGGCACGCTGTATTTCCGCCCAGTCCACATGACCCTCCTCCATCTTGAGGATGCGGATCAACAAGTCGACGCTGGCCTGGTCGCTCACTTCATGCGCGAGCGCAATGGCGTCGTTGTAAGCCCGCACGGCGGCAAGCTCGGCGTCTTGGTCGTTGGTGACCATGTCAAGAACAGTGGGGCCGATTTTCATGGGATTAAGTCTTGAAACAACAGGGGTACCCTCCAGAAAGATGATGCGCTGGATAAGCCATTCGGCATGGTGCATTTCGTCCTTCGCTTGGTTTTCGATGGCCTTGTGGAGCTTATCGTAGCCCCAATTGTCACACATCTCCGAGTGCACCATATATTGGTTGATGGCGGTGAGCTCGTCCGCGAGGAGTTGGTTCAGTACGGCCAGCAGCTTTTCGTTGCCTTTCATTTTTTCCTTCCTTTCTAGTCAAAGAGTTATCAAGTGTGGCGCGAGTTCAATGTCAAAGCCAAAAGCGTTTCTTGCTATGACCAATTGGTCTCTACATCTCATCCGATAGCCGCAGCATATATAGCGCTCTGTGTCATCGGTGATGCGGTTTGTGTTGCCCAACAATCAAGGACCCTGCTATCCCGGCAGCCAGGATCAGGAGTATCACTCCCAGCACGTAAAAGTTGAAGCTGCTTCCGAGCATCTGCTTGAGCCGCTCGGCTATCAGCATTTTCACTCCAACAACCATCAATACCAACGCGAGTGACAGTTTGAGGTATCTGAACTTGTCGAGCATGCCCGCCAGCGCGAAATAGAGCGACCGGAGGCCGAGGATGGCAAAGACGTTACTCGTGAAAACCAGGAATGGATCGGCTGTAATAGCGAAAATAGCTGGGATCGAGTCCACCGCAAATATCAAGTCCGTAGACTCGACCATAATCAGAGCCAGAGCCAAGGGCGTGAGCATCAGCGTGCCGGGCCGGGCTTGGTTCACGGCCTCATCCGGCAAGGGCGGCACAGTACCGGGGAACTCGCTTTCATATGAAGCCGGCGCTCCAGCCCGAACGACAAAGTGCTCTCCGTGGAACCGCGAGGTGACTGGAAAGAAGCGCCGTGTTAGCCGTACGAGGATGTTCTGGTTTGGGTCCGAGTGAGCCATCTTCAAGGTCAGCATCTTGATTCCTGTGAAAATCAGGAAGATACCAAAAAGATAGAGGACCCAATGGAACTCAGCGATCAGCGTGGCGCCCAGTGCGATCATGGCAGCGCGCATCACCAGGGCACCCAAGATGCCCCAGAACAGCACTCGATGCTGGTAGATCGCCGGAACCGCGAAGAAGCCGAAGATCATGGCGATCACGAAGACGTTGTCAATGCTCAGTGACTTCTCAACGACATAACCCGTCAGGTACTTGACCGCCGCCGTCGTGCCGTCGTTGATCAACCCGTCGGCAGCATCAATCGAACTACCCAGCCCGAGCCAGTGGTTCTCGTACCCATAGTAAACGAACACGGAGAAGGTCAGTCCCAGCATGATCCACACGGCGGACCACCCGAGGGCCTCTTTCACCGTTACTACATGGGCTTTACGATGAAAGACCCCCAGATCCAATGCCAACATCAGTAGCACAAAGACGACGAATCCTGTCCAAAGCCAAATCATCTGATACTCTTCTCTTTTGCGGGATTAAGCCGCCCAAAGGTTAGTGGCAGTGTGTCTCGACACGCTTTGCGTCGACAACCAGGGCGGCTTGGACTCCCTGTCAAAACGGGACACTGTCTAGGCGTAGTATAAACCCAATTTGGCGGGGCCGCTTCGCAGTCCCCACTGCCTGTCCTAAGCCTGTCGAAGGGTCCACTGCACCCCAGAAGATAGCGGGCGATCATTTTACGTTTCGCGGAGAGAAACAGAGGCGCGTCTCGACAGGCTCGACAACCAAAGAAAAGTATACTTCGAAAAGGCAGCCGCGTTCCGCAATGCATGCGTGGGATGCTCGGTATGAATTCGACAAACAACATTATTTTTGCCCACAGGGTGCTTCGCAAAAAAACTCATGGGTCTTTTTTATTTTCCTTCTTCCAAAACCAATAGTTCCTGACAGGGTTTTTATAACATTTTTCTAATACGCTCCATATAAAATCTCGTCAACCACAAAGGAGTTGAACCATGAAATGGCAATGGAAATTAGGAAAATTCGCAGGGATTGATGTTTATATTCACGCCACCTTTCTGCTTTTGATCGGATGGGTTGGCTACAGCCACTGGCTGGAAAATCGAAACTGGGGCGAGGTTTTTAGCGGCATTCTTTTTATCCTCGCGCTCTTTGCGTGTGTGATTCTGCATGAATACGGGCACGCGCTCACGGCTCGCAAATACGGCATCAAGACTCGTAACATCACAATTTACCCGATTGGCGGCGTGGCTCGTTTGGAGCGTATGCCGGAGAAGCCGATCGAGGAATTATGGGTCGCTTTGATGGGACCAGCTGTGAACGTGGTCATAGCTGCGGGCCTCTTAGCGTATCTTTTCTTAACCTCGAGCCTGGTCCCGCTTCGTGAGTTGACCATCGCCTCAGGCAGTTTCCTCGAAAGACTAATGATGATCAATGTTTCACTTGTGTTGTTCAACCTCATTCCAGCCTTCCCCATGGATGGTGGACGTGTTCTTCGCGCCTTGCTTGCCATGCGCATGGATTATGTCCGTGCCACGCAGATCGCCGCGACAATTGGTCAGGGCATGGCTTTGTTGTTTGGACTGGTTGGTTTGTTTGGCAATGCCACACTGCTCTTCATCGCTTTCTTTATTTGGATCGGCGCTTCACAGGAAGCAGGCATGACGCAGATGAAGAATGCCATCGGTGGAATTCCCGTTGGCCGCGCGATGCTGACAGATTACAAAAGCCTTTCTCCGCGTGACCCGCTCTCGCGCATGTCCCAGTTGTTGTTGTCTGGCTCTCAGCATGATTTCCCCGTTATCGATAATGACCGTGTAGTGGGTATTGTGACCCGTGATGATTTTCTCGCCGCGCTCACCCGTCATGGAGAGAGCATCACTATCTCTGCCGTGATGAAAAAAGACCTTCCTGAAGTGGATTCATATGAGATGGTGGAAAATGCCCTGATGCGAATTCAGGAATCAAGTATCCCTGCTTTGCCTGTAACGCACGCAGGTCAGTTGGTGGGCATTATCACCGCTGAGAACATCACCGAATATTTGATGATCCGTTCGGCCATTCGATCATTAAGTGGAGTAGTATTCACTTCCTGAGCGGATTTGCGAGCATGGATGAGAGGATTCTTAACCACAACTACCTTCTTCTATTGTATACTGATTACTAACTCCGATGGGGAGTAGCGCCCGGCTTTTTCGGGTGGACAGTCGTCAAGACGGAAAGAAATTTCCCGGCTGTTTGAAAGAAAACGCAAGACCATCGCCTTATAGGCGGTGGTCTTTTTTTGTTTTACCAATAGGAGAAAAATGGAATATCTGAACATGCTCGAAACCCAGATCTTATCCACGCTTCAGTCCCTGTACGATGCATGGGGCTGGTTCGGCGTTGCGGCGCTGTTAATTTTTGAAAACGCCACAGGCATCACCCCCAGCGAAATCATTTTGGGGCTGGCAGGCTGGATGCTCATCTTTGAACATCAACTGCCCGCCTCAATGATATTCGTCGGCGGGTTGTATGCTGCCATTGGCAGTACGCTGGGAGCGTCCATCACTTATTGGGTGGCGCGCCTCGGTGGCCGCCCGTTGGTGGATAAACTCGCCCGTTGGGTACGGATTGAGCCTGCCCACATTGCCCGGGCCAAAAACCAGTTCCATCGCTGGGGTACAGGGCTGGTGCTGGTCGGGCGAGTCATGCCCGGCATCCGCACACTGATCAACATTCCTGCTGGGTTGGCACGCATGCCCTTTCTTACTTTTTTTATCGCCACTTTTATTGGCGCATACATCTGGTGTACCCTGCTGATCGGCGCAGGCTATGTGCTCGGACACGAATGGATGCTTATCAGTCAGTATCTCAAACAATACTTTCCTTACTTGATCGCAGGCGGGCTGGCAGTGATTGCCATCTGCGTTTTGCTCACCCGCCGCTCGTTTCGGCTTGCGCCTGTAAGGATAGATGATTAGCGGCCCGACTTTGTGGAAAGGAGATTTCCATGTCCAACCACCCGCATCCTGTTTCCCGTTTTCCACGCCTTCGCAAACTCTGGAAGCCTGCTGTCGCCACCGGGGCCGGAGGCACGACTCTCGCCATATGGTTCGAGGAGATCATCGCCTTTGCGGCAGAATTCATCAGCGTGATTGTCATCTCACTGATGGCGGGGCTGATCTATCTTTTTAAAATCTGCGTTTTCAAGTCCGCCATGCCAGGGTCGGATGATTTGAAAAAAAGTAATCCCTCACCCTGGCCCTCTCCCGAAGAAAGAGGGGACTCCCTTCCCCTTCGGGGGAAGGGATGGGGTTGAGGGCGCGTAAGTCATTATATTAACTAAGGAGCAACAAACTTTATGGAACCAAACAAATTCTGGCATACCCAGACAACCAAACAAATCTTTGCCGAACTCAAAAGCCAGTCCACTGGCTTGAGCCAGATGGAGGTGACCGAGCGCACTTTGCAATACGGCACTAATGAAATTCAGGCAGCGAAACGCATATCCGCCTGGGAAATTTTTCTGGAACAGTTCAAGAATATCCTGATCTTGATTCTTCTCGGCGCGACCGCCATCTCGCTCTTTCTGGGGCATGGTATCGAGTCCATTGCCATTGCGGTGATCGTGTTGTTTGCCGTTTTGCTGGGCTTTATTCAGGAATATCGCGCCGAACGCGCCATTGAAGCGTTGAAGCAAATGGCGGCGCCCACCGCCTCCGTTCTGCGTGACGGGGCGGAAGTTAAAATCCCGTCGCGTGACCTGGTGCCGGGAGATGTGATCATCCTGCATACCGGTGATCGTATGCCTGCAGATGCCCGTCTAATCGAAGCGATCAACCTCCAGATCGAGGAAGCCGCCCTCACCGGCGAATCGGTTGCGGTTGAGAAGCATATTGATCCGCTTCCTATTAACGACTTGCCTGTGGGTGACCGCAAAAACATGGTCTACGCTGGAACTGCCGCCACCTACGGACGCGGCAAGGCATTAGTCGTCGCCACCGGCATGCAGACCGAGTTCGGCAAGATCGCCCAACTCCTGCAAACGGTCGAGACCGGCAAAACGCCGCTCCAGCACAATCTGGATAAGGTCGGCACAATGCTGGCGCGCGCCGCTTTCGTGGTGGTTGCCATCATCACCGTCCTCGGACTGGTACGAGGGCAACCCTTCGTTGAGATGCTCATCTTTGGCATTGCCCTTGCGGTAGCAGTTGTACCGGAAGCCTTGCCCGCTGTAGTCACTATTTCTTTGGCGATTGGCGTGCAAAAGATGGTCAAGCGCAACGCGCTCATCCGCCGCCTGCCCGCCGTGGAAACACTGGGAAGCACCTCTGTTATTTGCTCGGATAAGACCGGCACATTGACCAAAGACGAAATGACCGTGCGGAAACTATTCGCCGCCGGGCAGTTGTTCAGCGTTTCGGGAGCGGGATATTCGCCAGTCGGCGAGTTTTCGCTCAACGGTAGCGCTCCGACCGCGCCGACAACTGGGCTGCAAAAACTATTGATCGCCGCTGCACTGGCATCGGATACGAGACTCGTTTCAGGCGTTGAAACCGAATCGGGCAGCGGATGGGATATTAAAGGAGATCCAACCGAAGGGGCATTGGTGGTCGCCGCGGCAAAAGCCGGGTTGCAAAAAGAGGCGCTCGACTTGGAGTATCCCAGAATGCAGGAAATCCCATTCTCATCCGAAACAAAACGCATGACCACTTTGCATCAAACCAGCGAAGGGCTGACAGCGTATGCCAAGGGCGCGCCGGAAATGATTTTGGACGATTGCGACTGGCAGTTGACTGCCGATGGAGTGATGCCGCTTGATGACGCGAGTCGAAAACATGCGCTGGCGATGGCGCATGATATGGCAGACGAGGCTCTGCGCGTGCTTGCGATTTCTTCAAAGACAGGCGTCACACTTGAAACGGCGCAGACCAGCATGACCTTCCTGGGGCTGGCAGGCATGATCGATCCGCCGCGCCCCGAAGTCAAAAGCGCGATTGCAACTTGCGAACAAGCCGGCATTCGAGCGGTGATGATTACCGGCGATCATCCTGTGACAGCGCAAGCAGTGGCGCGTGAATTGGGCTTGCTCAAGACAGGGCACGTTGTGACCGGCGCCGAACTGGAGGCGATGAGCGACGAGCAGTTCAAACGCGAGGTCGAAACAATTGAGGTCTACGCGCGCGTTTCCCCGGCGCATAAACTACGCGTGGTGACGGCATTACAAGCCAACGGTCACATCGTGGCGATGACCGGCGACGGCGTGAATGACGCCCCGTCGCTCAAGAAAGCGGATATCGGCATTGCGATGGGCATCACCGGCACGGATGTGACCAAAGAGGCTGCAGCCATGACTCTCACCGACGACAACTTTGCTTCCATCGTCGCGGCGGTGGAAGAAGGGCGTGGTGTCTTCGGCAACATCAAGAAATACCTGATGTACCTGCTTTCATCGAACATCGGCGAGATTGCCCTGATGTTCGGGGCCACGCTCTTGGGTCTACCGCTACCGCTAACCGCCGTGCAAATCCTGTACGTCAACCTGGCTACCGACGGTCTGCCCGCCCTGGCGCTGGCGGTTGACCCGGCTGAAAAAGATCTGATGAAGCGCAAACCGCGCAAACCGCGCACCGGCATTTTCACCCGGCCCGTTGTCACCCTCATGGTGGTGGGCGGATTGTGGTCGGCGCTGGTCAACCTGGGTTTGTTCACGTGGGCGCTGAGTTCTGGCCGCAGCCTTGAAGAAGCCATAACGATGACGTTTGTCTCGCTGGTGTTGATTCAATTCTTCAAAGCCTATAACTTCCGCTCCGACCGGCACTCAGTGCTGAATAGGCCGTTTGCCAACAAGTGGTTGAATTGGGCGATTCTATGGGAAGTCGTGCTGTTGGTCGTAATCATCTATGTGCCTTTCCTGCATGATGCCTTTGGCACCTATTATCTGCCACTGGTGGATTGGGCCATCGTCATTCCCTTAGCCCTCACCATTTCGCCCGTGCTGGAACTGGCGAAGTGGATGGAGCGCAGGGGCTGGTTTGGAAAGATGGAGTAACGTGATCATGCTTTAGCGCCCGCCCGTATGACCAAAGAAGAAAGGAGAAAAAATGAAACTACATCTTATGTTCCTTCTCATGGACATTCTTCTATTCCTTGTCTGCGGCTATTTTTGGCTGAAATCCTCCTTTACGCGCGCGATACGTCAGCGCTTGAAATTACCGAATCATGAATAACGGAGACTATAAATGACAACGCAAAAGAAAAGACGCAAGCGCGACATCGAGAAGAACTATCCGGTGAAACAATTCGTCAAAAAACTACGGCGACTCGCTGACTGCATCGAGCAGGGAAAGAAGTTTCAGATTCAGGTGGCAGGGGAGAGAATCTCCATACCTACCACTGCCATCATCAACATCGAACACGAGCGCGGCGTCTCCTCAGAGGAAGTGGAATTTCAGCTCAAGTGGCCGCTCGACAAATAATTTTATTTTCACTTCCATTCCACACGATACAGCCTAGCGTTTTCAGGAACATGCTCATACACTTCATCCAATGGAAACTCCTGCGCGTGACAGATAATAATTGCCAGCGAAATGCCGTGAGAGACAATAATCACAGACTGGCCGGCGTGTTCTTTTCCAATGTCATTTACTGCCGCAATGACGCGTTCTGTCATGTCTGACGGCGACTCGCCTTGCGGCGCGCGCGCATGATAAGGATCGCGCGCGCGTTCCGCCAGTTCCTGCGGATATTGCGCTTCAACCTCACTGGACAGCATCCCCTCCCACACACCGAGATTAATTTCGCGCAAGCGCGGCTCGAGGGTGACGGTCAATCCCATGGGCTCAGCAATCAACTCGGCGGTTTGTCTGGCGCGGAGCAGGTCACTGCTATAGATGGCGGAAAAATTTATATCCTTCAATTGATTCTGCAAAGCAAGCGCTTGCACGCGTCCCATGTCATTTAATCCTGGCGCATCCGGGGCTTGTCCCTGCCACCTGCCTGTGAGATTCCAATCTGTTTGTCCGTGACGGACAAGCCGGATATCCGTCATCGTTTCCGCTCCAAATATTCCTGAACTTCGATCATCGGCGGACGTTCGCGCTCGGCAATCTCTTCCACTTCCAAAAAATAACCCTTGCTGCCATGGCGGATCAACTTCATGGATCGGTTCACATCATCCAAAACCGCGCGCCCGAAGCGGCTCTCCAATTTGCGAAACACAGTTTGGATAATGGCGAAAGACATTTTGCTCAACGCCTCCAGATGCTGGTTGTGATGAACGCGTTCAAGCAGGTCCACCTGTGCAATGGCTTGCAGGCCAAACTTCTCGTAAATATCAATCAACAAACCAGTTTCCACACCATAGCCGGAGAAGAATGACACCTGTTCCAATGCTTCCCGCCTGCCTGCATATTCACCGGAAAGCGGCTGCACCACACCGGAAAGTTCAGGGTAAAACAGATTCAACAATGGCCGAGCAGTTAACTCAGTCACACGCCCGCCGCCGCCCGCCTGCATTTTCTCTCCCACTCTTAAAGGCCGGCGATAAAAGCCTTTCACCAGTTGTATCTGTGAATTCAACAACAGCGGGCCGATAATGCCATACACAAAGCGTGGATGAATGTTGACGATGTCGGTGTCAACCCACACAATAATGTCGCCGCTCGTCACAAGCAAACTCTTCCACAGCGCTTCGCCTTTGCCTTGCCGCGCCCCCAGCCGTTCAAGCAGATGTTGATGAATGTAAACAGGCACGCCTGCCTTTTTCGCAATCTCACGTGTCCGGTCTGTTGAATTCGAATCGATCAATACGATCTCATCCAGCAATGGTACTTTCCGGATCAATTCCTTTTTCATCATGTTGATCACTTTCCCCACTGTCTCCTGTTCATCGAGAGCGGGCAAGGCCAGGCTGATGGTCACACCTTGCTGGCGCTTCAACTCCATCAACTCATTCAATTGTGAAAATTCATCGGCATGATACGTGTTCTCGGCAAACCATTTGTCCACGAGGATCGAAATAGCTTGCACGCCCGCGCTTTCATCGTAATCGACCTGAGGCAGCGGCCGTCCACTTTTTACAGCGATGACCACACCAGGCGATTCGCGTAAAAGGCGGTCTGCAAAAGCGCCAAGCGAAGCAGAACTCGTCACAGGCTGGGATGTAGTTCCAAGAATGATCACATCCGCCTGCCTGGCATTATCAAGAATCAATTGTGAAGCGTTATCCGTAACTACAAACTGTTTCTGCACATCAGGCATTTGTTTCAGGACGCGTTCAAGTCCCTTGAATGGCGCGTCACTTCCTGCTTCAGGATCATCCGGGCGGCGAAGATGCAAAGCCGTCACGCCTTTGGGATGTAGACCCAGGCCAACGCGCAGCGACAACTCGGCATGAGGCCCGCCTCTTACTGGAACGAGGATCTGCTTCGGTTTACTGGTAAGCTTTCCACGTACCACAGCGACATCACACGGAGGCCGAGTCAGCACATCACTCACGGTCACGCCCAAAGCCTGGAAATGCGAATCCCATTCAAGGCAAAGCAGATCGGGTTTTTCATCCTGTAAAAATTTCGCCAATTCCATCCATGGCTGATAGGAGACGATGATCTGTGATTTACTCGTAATGCGTTCATCCTTCCCATAATGACGCAACCGCTTTCGCAAAGCACGCACGGCCGGAGCGGCGGTGCTAAGCGATTGCTCTGGAGGGACAACCACCACACCCACAAGGACGATCTCTGCATCGAAATGACGTGCAAGTTCGAGCGCGTGCATTCCAGGTCCATCATGGATAAAAGGAATGAGGATCTTATGGATAGGGACAAAATCGGAATGTTTTTGCATGGGTTCTCCTATTTTTGGAAAAAGACCCTAAAGGTTTCCTTTGCAATCACATACGCGTTTTAAAAATAAACCTTTAGGGTCTAATCCAATATTGGCGTGATGTGTTGACGATAGATCGCCTCCCAGCGGAACGATGAACGCGCGCGCATGGACAGTCGCGCGGTGGATGAAGATTGAAAATATTCCACGAGCATGTCTGCGATCTTCGCGGGGTCTTCATCAGGTGAAAAGAAAGTCGCATCATTTATTCCCAACTCGCGCAGGGGAGGGATGTCTGCGCAAAATATAGGCAAACGACTGAACGCGGCTTCGATCAACGGAATGCCGAATCCTTCTTCACGGCTGGGGAAGAAGAGCGCATCAGCAATTCGATAAAAATCCGCGATAACTTCATCGGGTAGGAAAGAATTTACAAGTTCAGCAAGGAAATGTGCTGAACCTTGTAAACCTAATTGAGCGCGTAAATTTGTAAGGGTTTCAAAGTATTTACGGTTGTCCGCATTATGCGGACCGAGTGGACCTGTTATAACCAGCGCAGCTTGTGGGTAGTGTTTATGTAAATTGGCAAGCGTGTGCAAAGCCAGTTCAATATTTTTGCGCGGCGTCACGCGGACAGGCGATAGCAAAATGGGAGCGGCGTCCAGCAAATGCATTTGCTCAAGCAAAATTTGGGTTTGCGATTCAAGTTTATAAAAGCGCGCCGCATCCACGCCGTTGGGAATCACATGGATGGAAGCAGGCTCACGTTTTATTAAATCTGCCAATTCCGCGCGGCGCAATTCTGAAACAACCACATGCGTGGTCTCGCCCCAATCTGTGCGTAACAAATCCCAGGGATGGCCATCGTGCAATTCAGCTTGATAGCGCGGTGTTGTCCATGCGAGGTCATGATGCCATAAGATCAAACGCGGAAGTTTTCGCGAAGCGGATGTATGCAATTGATGAAGCGCGGCGGTCAGCGCAAGATTTTTATTCAGCGAGCAGACGTTGTGTGCGATCAAAATGTCCACGCCAGATAAAGCATCTTGTAATTGTTCGGCGAGTTCATCACGCAGAGACTCGAAGTCCTTTGTCACTTCGCCGCGATCCAATTGTCCTTTCATCTCTGCCACGCGCGTGTGACGTGAATCGGCGAGGGGAATCATTATCAACGGAATCCGCTCATTCAACGACTCGCCGCGCGCAGCAATCAAACGGACGGAATGTCCATTTGCAGACATCAACCGCGCGTGATGTGCGATGACACTTTCCACGCCGCCGACAATCGGCGGAACGGAGTAATGAAGAATGGCGATTTTCATACCTGCTGCCCCAAACAATCTGCGAGAACGGACTGCAAGCGGCGCTCCAAAACAGTGAATGAGAAATACCGTTTTGCAAGTTGATAATTCTCCTCTGCCCATTCCTGCGCCTGTGCGGGGTTTTGCAGAATGTGACGAACCATCTCGAGCGTATCCTTGCTGATGAAGCCATCGAACCAGACAGCGCGAAAGCCTTTGGGTTTGATGTCCACTTCATAAATGGAATAGTTGTTGACCAAAATTGGGCGGTGGTAATACACTGCTTCCAAAAAGGCGTTGCCAAATCCCTCATTGCTGGATGGATATGTAATAAGATCGGCGTGTGGATACACATCGTCGAGTGTGTATATTTTTTTTCCGTCTTTTGTGGTGCCGCGTTCATCCTGCACTTGATCGGATTCAAAACGAACAGTCACATCCAACAAATGAGCATATTCGCGCACGCGCTGTTCGTAATCCGTGCCTTCGTCACCTGAAGCATGTGATATGACCAATTTCGCAGGGAGTTCGAGTCGGCGCACGAGTTCCACCGCGTGTTCAATGCCTTTGCGTTGGATGACGCGTGTGGGTTGCAGAAAAAAGTATTCGCCTGGCTCAATGCCAAGGTCCGCGCGAATGGATTGGGTATAGTCATCCCGACGCGAAGCGGGCGGCGGGAGGTCAAAATCCATGACGTTTGGAATCACGCGCGAGGTCAAACCATAACGCGAAGCGACCTGCTGCGCTTGCAATGAGTTGATGACAACATGTCGAATCGATGGCAGGGTTGGCGGAAATGCCGCCGCAAGATAATCGCCCACGCAGTTGACTTGAAAGCGCTGCCGTTCCCAATGAAAATCATGATGATGCGCGATGGTGGGAAAACCCGTCTCGGCGATAAATTCTGTTATCGCAAGACCAAGCGGCAGATTAAGCGGGATCGTGACTGCNTTCTCGATGATGAGAATTTCCAAGTCAAAGAGATGTGCGAATTCATACAACCGNTCTTTGAGATATNCCTTCAACTCGTTGACACGGCGCGTCATCTGCGGCGGACGGATGTAGATGGAGAAAAAATCCTTGTGCAGTTTTGCGATCTCAGGATGCGCCGCACGAGCTTCCTTTGTAACCGTCCAACTTCCCGAATAGGCTTGCTGATTGATCCTGTCAATTTCGGGATGACGATAAAACGCCTCAGGCGTGACCTGAGACTGGTTGCTGTTTCGATCGCATTCGCCTGCGAAATAGAAACACCTGTGCCCAAGCCGCTCCAGCACAGTTGCCCACTTTTGCGTTTCAAGCGAAACGCCATCCGTCCCTGCGAAACGGGTGGAGATAAAGCCGATGTGATGTGATTTGTTTGTCATAGTTTTACCTATAATTTTTTAGATACTCCGTTGGTTGAGTAGGGCTGGATGCTTTTCCCGGTCCGTATCGAAACCAACAAGTTGTTAAAGAGTTTTTTATTCACTGGTGGTTTCGATACGTCCTCCGCTTCGCGTCGGGCTACTCAACCACCGGGTTGAACTGAAACGGGAATTGTTACCCACATAATTTGATAAGGTTCAAGTGTGATTTTTGAAACCTTTAAAGGTTGATCTGTGAAAAGGTCTGTCACTGAATTGTAATCTGTTGTGAAAGTGATTTCCTGCGCGCTGACATTATGCAAACATAATGCACGTGATTTTCCGTCAGGTGAAATGCGTTCAATTGCAAATACGGACGGATGAAAATCCAGTATTTTCTGTATACCATGTGGATGAAATGAAGGTGAACTGCTCCGCGCCAAAAGCAACTCACGATAGCGCGCGAAGAC
>JGI1356J14229_10001921_pt1 | contig 16712 bp, 19 predicted proteins | sample Subgrocontami58m_FD_14229 | JGI IMG/M metagenome (IMG submission 14229) | reverse complement strand
GCTCAATCTTTAGATTGGGCTTTACAGTTTGATACAGCTCTGAAGTTCTTGATGCCAATGATTTATACCCTTCCTGAACCATTTCTTCTATTTTAAATTCAGGCTCATGCTGAGGAGCATTGGGCACTGAGCAAGAAGTATTTGCCAGAGTTCCGCCTAAAATCAAGCTTCCTAGTTCTATGAATCTCCTTCTCGTTAATTCCATTATTGAGTTTATGCATACAGCTATGTTTTTAAATCTATCTAATTTTTACTTTTAAGAAGTGGTTACATAACCAAAAACTTTTTGCTTGCAGTGCCTTACGGGAGCCCGGTTCTCTGCCTTTGAGCGCTTCTCACTATGTAATAAGGTGGAGTGAACCCCTCGCAACGCTCGCCGATAACATTTGTTTATAAAATTTTAACTTTATGATGCTATGCACATACCTGCCTATAGGCTTTGTCCGAAAACTCGCCAAAAGGCTCGGTTTTCAACTAAAATGCATTGCATTTTCGAGGTGCTCGAAAATTATTAATTTTCGTTGCTCCGAATTTTGCGTAATTCATTTGATTGATAAGCTTCGCATCTTGATGGCAAAAACTACTTTTCGGACAAAGCCCATTTTTAAGTAAGATTAATAAACATTTAAATCATTTGGCATTAATATGGAAAAAAACAAAATAAGGCGCTGTTTAAGCATCGGAGCTTCAGCTTTTATTTTTCTTGTGTTTGGGATTTGGGAACTGGTAAATCCGGAGTACTGGGCAAGGTTTGTTCCTTCTTCATTGTTTAACTTTAACCCGACAATTCTTATAATAGTTCACGGAATTATCCTTACTTTGCTTGGAGTCTGGCTGATTACAGGAAAATGGCTAAGGGTAGCTGCAATTGCAGGAACTTTGGTCATGGCGCAGATTGTTCTTTCACTTATAGTATCTTCAGGTTTCAGCGATCTTGTGGTGAGGGATTTTACAATTATGCTGTTTGTCCTTTCCCTGGCTTTTGAAGAAAAATGAACGAGTGTACTGGATAATTTACATTCTAACAATTCCTATTATCTTTTTAACATATTGGAATTATAGTTTCTAAACTATATTTCTCACAAGCACTGGACATGGCGCTGTGAAATGTATAAAGGAAGAATTCTTACAATAATAAAAAAGAAAGGCCGCTTAACCGGCCAAGAAGCTGAAACCCTCTGCCAGCAATGGCTTCTGGGCTCAAATCCTGCAAAGGAAATAGCTTTCTGGGCGAGAGTCCCAGCCGCGGCGCTTATTTTTACCTCAGCCAACTTTCTTCTATAACATATTTTTTCTCAAGATATTCGACAACATCGCCTGCGTGAAGCTTTCTCTTGTTTCTCGTTTCAATTTCATTATTAACTTTGACAGAGCCTTCGCGAATCAATAATTTTGCCTGGCCGCCGGTATTTACAATGCCGATTGCCCTGAGATAATTATTCAGCTCTATGAATTTAGTCGAAGTATCTTGGGTCATCGCTTCTCACCGTTGTTGTGGTTTTTACTCTGTATTCATTTGTTCTTGAGGGCATAAATTCCCTGTTTTGCTTTGGCTTGGGAGCTATTTGATTAAATTCCATGACTTTTCTTAAGTTCATGTTGCCGCAGCTACGGCAGGAAAAGAAAACGCCGAATTTGCCGTGCAGCATTTCTAAAGGCTCGCCGCAAAAGCACTTCAAGTCATCCAAAAGATCTTCTTTATGTGAAATGCATACAGGCACACTTTGCTTGTTCATCAAAGTTGCATGCTTTCCGCAGAACGGGCAATTGTCAATCTTGCTGTGGCCGTATTTCTTTGGGATGAACATAAGGATTTAGTTAAAGAGGGGGTTTAAATTATTTGCTTTTTATGACTTACTAGATTACACTACTTTAAAATAGGTACAAGAATGAAAGATTTATAAATTGATGAAGATTTTTTAGTATATGGACGTTTTAATTGCACCGCAAAATTGTATAGATGATCTTCCGGTCTTATCGGAACTTGAAGATTTAATATATCTAGAATGGGGAAAATTTGATGTCGGTAATCATGATTCTATTAAACATACGCGAGTATTTAATGCTGTTCAGAGAGATGAAAAACGACGCAACCAATTCAAATCCGACCACAAGCCAGAAGCTGTTCAAAGAACAGGCTCGCTTATGAAAAACAAGGAACTGCACTACAGAGTTCGCAGGCCTCAAAAAAGAGGCAGGAAAATGCAGGGGAAGTTTGAACCTACAACTGTTGATAGGCATTACGAGCCATTGAGGCAAAAGATAAATCGTTTAAGGCATGAAGACGTGTTTAGGCAATGCATTGGCGTCTTGTATGGCTACAGCCATATTTTGAGAAGCGATCCAAAATTCTACGGAAGGGCTACAATCAAATATAGGAACTTGGCTTTGGATGCGCTGGGGCTGCTCAGGAGCATTAAGAGAAGCGACAGTTATATCGACAATTTGGTTGGAGCTCAATGGAAGGAATTTTTGTTTCCTCCAAGCGGATATTCATCAATCGGACTGACAAATAACCGCAATAGCTATATCCACAAGGTCGTTGACTGTGCCGATTGGAAGGTAAACACCAATTTCTATTCACAATTAAATTTAGAAAATTCCATTGAAAGTTTGCTGTCAAAGTTTGCAATGAAAGCCGGTCTTAACCTAACAGCAGCAAGAATTACTGATGTGGGCTCTGTTGACAGAACAGTAAATGAAAAACACAGGGAAATAATGGATTTGCATATGAAACAAGGGGAAGAACAAGACGACAGCACATATTGGATTAAACGTGTTGCATCCAGGGACTTTGAGAGCCTTAAAAATGAAAGAGAATTAACGAGATACTCCCTTGATGACTCAAACGGAAAAAGCGCCGGATATGTATCATTCAGATATTACAGCAGGCTTAATGTCTATTTTGAGCATGTATTCAGGATATTTGAAATAAGATCGGAGGGAGTGCCTAAATATATAATTGATGAATTCCTGGCACGATTAAATTCAGAGAGCATTTCTACTGCACGAAATGGTGTTCAAGCCAATGGAAGATACCGAAGCAGCAATAGGATTCCAGGAATATTTAATCACAATGGTGCCGCAGGCCTAAGAAAAGTAACAACACCCGAAAGTTCTGTTGCAGGAAATAGCAATCCTTTTGCCAATGATTATCGCTTCAGAAAACTGATTCCAGACAGGAAAGGAGTCGTCAATCTTAAATATTGACTTTTAATTAATTGTAATTTAATAAAAAATAAATAAAATTCTTATGTAATTGATTTACAAAGCATCAGCTAGCCTTATGATTAGCTAACCAAGCTAAAAAACTAAAAAAGAAAAAATTACTCTTCTGATTCTTCACTGGATTCCTGAGAATCGCCATCTGAAGATTCTGAATCAGATGAGCTTCCTGAATCAGATGAGCTTCCTGAATCAGATGAGCTTCCTGAATCAGATGAGCTTCCTGAATCAGATGAGCTTCCTGAATCAGATGAGCCTTTTGAAACGTTAACTGCCTTTGGGCCTCTGTCTCCCTGACCTACGTCAAAAGTTACTGAATCATTGTCTCTAAGGGTTGTGCCCGGGTTGACGCCGGTTGTATGAACGAAATATTCTTTTCCATCCTCACCTGCAATAAATCCGAATCCTTTTCCGCTGTTAAAAAATTTTACTGTTCCTTTCATCTTGACACCTCAATGGTATGTGTACTCCTCTGCCCTTCTGCCGCAAGCCTTGCAGAACTTTTTTTGGCTTGCGTCTTATGCACTACTAATCTTGCCTGCACTGATGCAGAATTTGATTATATTGTAGGCTATCTATCAGCAGTTAAACGCCTTGCTTTTTAAATGCTTGGGTTTTTGGACTTACTAGAAGTTAGTTTCAATTTTAGAGCCCTCACTTAAAATGTAAAAAAGAAGAAAATTTATTTTAGGATGCAGGCTTTTTCTGATATCTTTCTGTTACAACTGAATTATCCAAAGCAACAACCAGATTCTTATAAAAAATTGAATTAGCAGTATCCAAGTTATGCCTATACCACCCATTGGGGCATTTAATTTGTCTTTTTCCAAGAAACAGTCCGCTATCTGCCATTTCATATTCCCTCATTAATTCAGGACTGAATGCCACTCCTACAGGAACTGCGAAAGATGGTGCTGCACTTTCTGGATTTATTGAAATTCCCTGGTCGCCATGATATCCATAAGGATTAATTTCATTTTTTCCAACATAGAGATGGCTGACTATTGGAACAGAATCTAATGTGATGCCTAAATCATTTTGCTCAATAACTCTTGGTTCAAATAAAACTCTGCCCGTTTCTCCACCTTTGAAAATATCACGAAGAATAGCTTGAACATCGCTTCTTTTATCAGCAATTTCCTCTAAATCTTTTACTGTTGCTTCAACAGCATCATAAACCAACTCAGGAACAGATTTAAAATTAATCCCGCCTTGTTTCATAAACGGATGATAAGGGGGAATTTCAATTCTGCTAAAATCCCAAAATTTTCTCTCATTGTGCCCTATAGCTTGCCGTAAAACTAAAGGAAAATGCTCTCTCGTAAACATCAAACTGTCCAATGTTGACATGCACCATAGAATAAAACATGAATTTAAAAATCTTTCGTAATTTACCACTTTGTAGTTAATATCAGGGCGAAGGATAATAATTATCAAATATCATAAATTTCACCCGTTCTCATCCACGAACTCGTCATCTTTGTTCAGAAGAATGTTTTTCTGGTCTTTCTTTTCCCTGAAAGTTCTTGGAACGTGGATTTTCTCTCTTGTAATGGGATTCTCGCCTGTGTAGTACATTGCAGTTGACAAAGTTCCAGGAGTTGGGGTAAACACCTGTGTCAGATTGACAAACAAATCATTTTCCCTGCAGAATTCTTTTGTCTCTTCCATGTCCTCTTTTGTGCTTCCGGGATGCGCTGCAATGAAATAAGGAACTAGATTTTTATTGGTTTTTTGCTCTTCATTGACTTTTTTGTATTCTATCAGAAATTCCCTGAATGCAGAAGCTGTTGCCTTGTTCATCTGCTTTAGAACCTTGTCGTTCAAATGCTCCGGCGCTATCTTCAGCCTTGTTACAAATTGCATTATTTTCCTGAACAGCTTCTTTTGGTCAAGGATTATGTCATGCCTTATAGCGCTTCTTAACTCCAATGATGTGCCTTTATATTTTTGGTTTAATTTTTCTATCTCTTCCAGTAATGGGTATAAATCGTCGCTTAAAACCCTGAACTGGCAGCCGACGCACTGCTGGTTGCAGTAATCCTTCTTGTCATAAACTTTGATTGTTTCCTCAATCACCGGAGATTTCATTTCTGACTCATATTTGTAAAGAGCGCATCTGGAGCCGTACATGTTCAAAGTTGGAAGGGTTAAATCATTTATTTTTTTGATTCCATTACTGTAAATTGTTTCAATCTCTTTTACTATGCTTTCCTTGCTTCTCTTGGCAACTTCCTTGCCCTGAACCAAAGGGATTACACAGAATGAGCACGAGCCCCAGCAGCCTCTTCCAATCACGACAGATTCTTCCAGCTTTTCTATCATTCTCTCGTTTAATTCAAAGTTTCTTGATGAAGGGTGGAGCTGCCTTGTAAATGGAACGCGGTAGATGTAATCCATCTCTTTTTCCGTCAAGGTGTGCGCCTGCCTATTATGCTGTATGAATCCTGAGCCGCAGCCTTCAATAAACGACTCGTCAGGAAGAAGGTAAAATGTTCTTGTCAGCAGGTTGAATTTTTCTTTTTCTGCGGCGCATTCCTCATAAGAAGGAAGCTTTCTGATTTTATCATTTATTTCGTTTTTTTTAATTCTGAATGAAACTCCTTCGATGGAATTTAAGCCCAATTCATTTTTAATATTTTCAAATTTGTCCATTTTTATTTTTTTCATTCTTTCCAATAATGTTAAGATAGAACGCTCTGCATTTCCAAAGAGAAGGAGGTCTGCTTTTGTGTCATTTAATATTCCCCTTCTCAGCTTGTTGTCCTTGTAGTCAAAGTGAGTGAATCTTCTTATCGTCGCTTCTACACCTCCAAGGACAGTTATTGAATTCTTGAAATGCTCCTTGATTTTTTGGGTGTAAACCATCAAAGCCCTTTCCGGAACGAGAACATTTTCCCTTTTCTTCAGCATAGGGGTGTAATTTGCCAGCATTGAGTCCAATAAGCCTGAAGTTATGCAGAAGAAATATTTTGGAGCGCCGCATGCCTTGTAATCCTCATCATTTAGCGGCTGCGCGATTATTCCAACTTTGTAGCCTTTCTTGTCTAAAAGTCTCGAGAGAATGGCAACTCCACTTAAAGGGTGGTCATAATAAGGGTCGCCGGTTATAAAGACTACATCAAACTGGGAGAAATCTTTGTAGTATGATTTTCCTTCTTCAGATGAGATTGGTAAAAATGATTTTGACATGGAATTGGAAGGTTTTGTTCATTTAAAAAGGTAAGGTTATTTTGGTGCAATGTAGTGCCAAGTGACATATGTCACCACCATTAAAATTCAGCTTTGTTGGCTGAATTTTGGTGGTGTACATGAACAAAGAAGAAATCAGAAAAGAATTCTTTAAGTTGAGGATTAAGGGGCATAGCTATTCGCAATGCAGAAACATTTTGAGAGCAATGTTTCAAATTTATTATAGCATAAGAACTTTAAAGAGATGGTCTGCCAGATTAAATAAAGGCAACTGGAACTTAAGCGACAGCTCGAGAAAACCACTTAAAATTCATTACAAAATTAACAATAATCTCAGGTCCGAGATTATCAGTTTTCGCAAGAAAACTGGTTGGGGAGAAAAAAGATTAGCCTTGCGTTTTAACCTCTCGCACACATCAATCAATAAAATCCTTAATGAAGGAAGTTTATGCAAAGACAGCAAGAATAAAGGCAAAAGGAAAAAATGGGTTAGATGGCAAAGAGATCATCCTAACAGCTTATGGCAGATTGACCATACAGACGAACAAAACAAATTTAATTGCTACACTCTGTCTGTTTTGGATGATTGCTCAAGGTATAGCCTAGCACTTGTAAAGTTAAACAATGTCACAACAGATGTTGTGACCCATGTTCTTGATAAGCTTATCAAGAAGCATGGCAAGCCCAAACAAATTCTGACTGACAATGGCGGGGCTTATGGACTGAACAGCAAGCACAGCAGGTTTGACAGATGGTGCAGAAGAAGAGGAATACATCATATCCGGACTAAAGTGCATAGCCCCACAACTAATGGAAAAGTGGAGCGGTTATTCAAAACCATTGATGATGAAATTAAGTTCTGCAATGATGATTTAGAATTGTTTAGGCTGAGATACAATCACTTCAGGCCACACAGCAGTCTTGATAACAAGACTCCTGCTGATATTTATCATGCTTTTGATAATCTTTTTTGACAAAAGCTTCCCTAGTGACATATGTCACTTGGCACTACACCATCAATTTGTGAGCATCTTAAAGTTGACTATCAAGTGAAAAGGAAATTGCAATGGGAATTTTCGCAATAAACTTACACTTTTACATGCGAACGATGGCAACCCGAGCCAGCAGGCGAGAACTTTTCCATAGCGCCTGAGAAGGCGGAATTTTAGGGGAAGTTTAGGCATTTTCATTTTCTCTTTTTGTGCTTGCTTTTTCTTCTTTTCCTTTTTGCCGGCTTTCCCGCCTTAATTTTTTTATACCCGGCAGCCAGCACTAAAATTGAGATTATTCCAATTGTGTAAATTTTAACTTCCCTTGCTGCCTTTGGATTTGCCGATATTTTATTTACTGCTGCGATGACAGATCCGGTTATTGAAGAAAATGGCGTATCATTTGCCGTTTTTTCATTTTGGCTGCCGGTTTTTCCGGCTGGGTTTCGCGCTTTGGGGATGTAACCGGCATTATTTGTGCCTTGTCGCGGCTTAATTGCCTCTTTTGAGGGGCAGTCCATTGATGCAGCCGGCTTTTTTGAAGCGTCAGGGCAGGGCTCGTTCTGGAAGCGCTGCTGAACTTCGGCAAATGAGCATTCTCTTGACTTTTTGCCGCTTATGCATTCAGACCATGCGCTGCAGCTCCAGCCCATGCTGCATATCAGGGAATTTCCGCTGCCTGAACTGCTTCCGCCGCCATCACCGGATGGGCTGCTGCCCGAGGGGCTTGATGGCCTTGCATAATTTATCTGCTTAATTCCTGAATGCCGCATTCCTGTTATTTTATAATTATTCCCTTCAAGGGCGCATGTAAATCCACTTGTTGCAATTCCGTCGCTGGCGAGTTTTGTTTCATCCCCTGAAGCGCAGCCGCCGCTTACTTCCGTTATCGAGCTTATTTCGGCATCTTTGATGCAGACGGAATTAAAAGTTGCATTTGTCCTGTTGAGGTAAACTGTTTTTGTTCTTCCCTGAGAAGCTAAATCAATGCCATTTATGATTATGCCCTGGCTTCCGTTGATAAAAGTGCTGTTAATCCTTATGCTCAGGAAGCTGAATTTTGTTGCATTTGTGAAATTGAAGTCAAAATCAAAGATTGTAAAATTGCCTCCTGAAAAATTTAAATGATTGATTCCGGTTAACGCCCTGCTTGAATTGAACAGAGAATTATTAATCTTTAATGTGACATTTAATGTCGAGATTATATCGCCCGTATCCCCTATTACCGTGTCATCTGCCCCATTTGGCTTGTCGAGAACCGTGATTGTTGCACTTTTTGATGCTGTTCCGCTGTTGCCATCATTTGCAGTTACTGTGACAGTATAATTCCTTGCATCAGTGAAATTAGTCTGCCATCTGCCTGAGCTGTTTAGCGGGCTTGAGTAAGTAAAATTCATGCCATCTTCTTCAACATCCGTTGCATTTATGTTTCCGCTTGCGTTAATATTTGCAACATCTGATTCGTTAACAATTATATTTGACAGAAACAAAACTGGAGCATCATTGGCAGCAGTTACATTTACTGTTATATTGCCGCTGGCGCTGTGTTTGCCGTCACTGGCAGTTATTGTGATATTTGCAGCGCCGTTCCAATTCAACGACGCATTGAACTTCGCCGTATTGTTAAGGAAAAATGTTACAAATACATTTGAGTCATTTGAGGAATAGCTGTAAATCAATGTTGCATTGTCAATGTCAATAAAATATTGGCTTAAATTCAATGACTGGTTAAATTCATCTTCATTGAATTTTATGCCGGGCAGCGGCTGGGTGAGGTTTGGAAACTCATTATTATCAATTGTTAATGTTAAAAAAGCAGAATCATTGTTGGCTGCAAAATCCTGCGCTGCTGCAGTCAAATTATAAATTCCGTCCGGAAGATTTTTTGTGTCGAAGCCTGAAGTGTAGGTTATGTTAAAGTTTTTAATAGCTGAGATTGTCTGGTTGCCTATCCTGAAAACAAGATTTGAAATTCCTGTGCCGTCATCTGAGGCAGATGCATTAAGTGATATTATTTTTGAAATATTGGAATTGTTCAGGATATTGTTAAAAGAGAGAATTTTTGGGGCAATTGTGTCGACGGTGAAGTTTACTGATGAATTGCCTGAGAAGTTGAATCCGTCGAATGAGTTCACAATGGCTGTGTAGTTCCCGTCGCTTGCATTGACAGTCATGTTTTTTCCAATTGTCTGGTTGAATTTTCCGTTAATGTAGTAGCTTATGCTTATCGTGTCATTCTCAACTTCAGCAGGAAATGTAACATTCAGGTCAACTGAATTCTTGCTTGTGTTTAATTTATTTGAAGGGAAGATTATTACTGGAATGGTTGGCGGGATGTTCATAACAGTAAGAATTGTGGATGTCAATGGCGGGTTTGGATAAGTGATTAAAGTGCCGTCAGAAGCATTTGCGATATACTGCCAGCCTATTCTTGATGTTGGCAGAGCAGTAATGCTCAGGTTCACTGAAGAATTTACTTTGTCCTCTGCTGTTGTGAGATTATAATACAATTTATTTGAGATTATGATGAAAGAGCCGGTTGCATTCCACTGGAAAGAAACGCCCATCACATTGGGAGGGGTGCTTATCAATACTGCAAAATTCACAACTTCCCCTCTTGCAGGGCCGGTGTTATTCACAAAATTGTCTTCTATGGTAAAGGCAAAAGAGTATTTTGAAAATAGGGCAGCAACTGCAAGAAATAAAATTACAAAAGCAACAGCATTCAATGATTTTTTATTAAGCGCAAGGACTTCTTTGAAACTCAAATCAAGCTACCTCCAGTTTAACAATGAAAAATGCAGGAAACAGCCAATTCTATTTAAAGTTTTATTGATAATTCGCTGCATAGGCAATTATTAGCGTGTTATTGCTGCAGACTCACAAACAGTTTTGCCATATCCAGCTGCAAATTTTTTAGAATTTTAATGATATGCCGTTACCAAATTTTTATTTAGCATTATACTGCCTACACTATAGGTTGTTTAATCCAGAAGTTTTAAGAAATCATCTCTTGTTAGTCCGGATTCCCTTATGATTGCCCTTAGAGTCCCTTTAGCAATTTCGTGATGGTCAGGTATCGTCATTCTTCTATGCGGCTCATCTTTATTTCTGAGAATTATATGGCTTCCGGTCTGATGGTCAATTTCATATCCAATTTTTGACAGTGCCTTGACAATCTTAATCCCAGAAATAACGGGCAGCTTAGGCATTTACTTCCACCACTTCTTCATTAATAGAAGGGGGAATTGGCTCATTATGCTTTCTTAAGCTTTCTAAATATCCCTTGATTGCATCTTTAATGTTGCTTAATGCTTCCAGCCTGCTTTTCCCTTCGGATACACAACCATGCAATGCTGGGCATTCCGCTATGAAAATGCCATCTTCATCAGTTTCTATATTAATTCGGTATTTCATGCTGATAATAATATAAATGCCCTTGTATTTAAATGTTTACCCGAGCTTTGGAATAATCGAGCCGTTAATTACAGAGACCTTTTCTGCTATTCTGTTGACTTCAAGGGGCTTGCTTATCTGCTGCTGGATTGGCTCTTCAACGCTTTCTGCTCCGCCTGAATTTTCATGAGCTTTTCTTTTGAATGTTATGGCTTTTTTTATTTGCTCTTCATTCAGATTTGTTTTTTCCTGAATTTTATTTATATTGTTCAAGTAAGAATTTCAAGAAAATTATTGGCTAAAAATTCAAAAATCATTTAAGAATAATAAATCAAATCAGCCTTTCCTCTTCCATCTGCTTCAATGATTCTTAAGAAGAGAGGTTGTTTTAAACTTTTATTTCTATTTCTTTAGAAAGATGCTTTTCTGTATGCTGATAAAGCAAAGTGTCATAGAACTTAATTAATTCTTTGGCAGCAGGGTTTTCTTCATTTAATTTAAACAGTTTAGCTCTTCCAATTTCTCTTGTTGGCTTAACCATTCCTGACTTCAGCATTTTATCCCAAATCCTATGCAAAGTTGTCCAGCCAATGCTTGAATTTTCCGCAATATCTGATAATGAATAGTCTATTCCTCTTCCCTCTATCAAAAAGTCCAGCACTCTTATTACAGGAGTGTCTCCGAGAGTTTCACGGAATATTGTGGTTTCTGCCATAATGTTATTGCTTAATATCCAAATATTTAAATGTTTCTATTTTGGTATATTGATATACTTTTGTAGGGGGTAAGATTTATATAGTTTTTGATAAAATTTAATTGAATGCAAGAAAAAGAGGTTCAGGAAAAAATCTTAAGAAAACTGATGGCAATGAACCCTCCAAAATGGGGCAATTCACATACTGAAGAAGATAATTTGCTTAAAGGGCTGCCAAAACATATGAGGGGCACAAAAATTGTGCAAAATGCAATTGATGAACTGTTCAAAATGGAATTCTTAACTAAACTAAAGAAAACAGGAGAGTGGCATGTTTCCCTAAATCCAAGAAGGAAAGAAGATGTTTACAGGTTTTTAGGATTGCCGCCCGAGGAAAAATGAATTTACTAAGTTTGTTAAAACCATGGAAGTTAAAATAATTGAAGTGCATATTCCTGAATATGCTGTAAAAAACAAGCCAGATTATCTCAAAATAGGAAAGAAGATGGATAGAGTATTGGGGAAAAATTTTCAAAATGGAAAATACATTCTTCGTTCTATTGGCAGCCGGGATCATCTGAATTTATCAATGGAAGAGCTGGTAAAAATAATTCTTAAAACTGGAACAGATAAATACGACTCTAAAAAAAGAGGTGTTGCTCACGAAGAATTTTCTGGATATGATTATGATATACAAGCAGGAACATTTGAAATAAAAGATTCAAAAATTGTTATAAATAATGAAGATAGGGTGCCATCAGTTTTTGGCGATATAGTTTATCATTTTTGTGAACATGCACCATTAGATAGAGGTTACGCAGTTAGAATTGACTTATTGCTGGTTTATGACACTAAAAAATTGATGAGAGCAAAAAAATTTAACTCAAAGGCACGAAGTGTTAGAAAAGGGCTAAATAAATATCTCTATAAGTTCAAAACAGAAAATAAAAAAGATGCACTTTTGGGTGTGATTAAAGTAATATGATAGATTGATGTTAAATTTTCACAACAAAAAGAAGGATACCCTATTATGGTCAATTCAATACCTTTTTACACAATGTACCATCGTGAAACTGAATCTCCAATCCGTGAAGGGCAATTATTTGAACAAATAAAAAAATATCTTGGGCAATTTAAGGCAGCTCCGGCCAGCCAAAATTAAATCAGCCTTTCCTCTTCCATCTGCTTCAGCTTGATTCTTTTCTCTTCCCTTCTTTTTTCGTTGAATGTCTGCTCATTAATCAGCTTGTGGAAGTTTCTCATGCTGCAGAAATCAGGCCCGCACATTGAGCAGAAATCAGCATCTGTTCCAAGGTCGCTTCTTATTTTTCTTGCTGTTTCGGGGTCTAAGGACAAAGCAAACTGCTTTTCCCAGTCGAAGTCAAACCTTGCCTTGCTTAGCTCATTATCTCTCTGCATTGCGTTAGGGATTCCTTTTGCAATGTCAGCTGCATGGGCTGCTATTTTGTAAGCAATGATTCCCTGCTTTACTTCTTCAGGCCCAGGCAGGCCAAGATGCTCTGCTGGAGTCACATAGCAAAGATAATCTGCGCCGTATTGCCCGGCAACTGCTGCGCCGATTGCAGAGGTTATATGGTCATATCCGGGCGCAATGTCAGTAACAAGAGGCCCTAAAACATAGAACGGCGCATTGTGGCAGTATTTTTTTTGCAAGTCAACATTCAGCTTTATTTGATGTAAGGGAATATGTCCCGGGCCTTCTATCATTACCTGGCAGTCTCTTTTCCATGCCTGCAAAGTAAGGTCTCCAAGAATTTTTAGCTCTGTTATTTGGGCTTCGTCTGTTGCATCGTGAATGCATCCGGGCCTTAATGAATCGCCCATTGAAAAAGTCACATCATATTTTTCAAAGATATCGCAAATCTGCTCAAACTGAGTGTACAATGGATTTTCTTTGTTGTTTTCAACCATCCATCGTGCAAGAATTGCGCCGCCTCTTGAAACAATTCCTGTAATTCTGTTTTTTACTAATGGGAGGGTTTTTCTCAAGATTCCTGCATGAATGGTCATGTAATCAACGCCCTGCTTTGCCTGCACTTCAATTACATCAAGCCAGTCCTCTTCCTTCATGTCAGCTATCTTTCCGTTTGCTTCCTCAACAACCTGGTATGTCGGGACTGTGCCGATAGTTATCGGAGAATTATCAATTATAGTCTGTCTTATTACATTAAGGTTTCCGCCTGTGCTTAAATCCATTGCAGTGTCTGCGCCGTACTTTATGCAGAATTCCAGCTTCTTTAATTCCTCGGCAATGCCCGCCCTGATTTTAGAAGCTCCGATGTTTGCATTTATTTTTGTTTTTAATCCTTTTCCAATTCCAATTGGGTGGAGTTTTTTATGGTTTATATTTGCCGGAATTATTATTGTTCCTTTTGATATTTCTTCCCTCAGCCATTCAGAGTCGACATTTTCCTGCTCGGCAACATATTTCATCTGTTTAGTTATGGTGCCGCCTCTTGCTTCTTTTAACTGGGTTGTCATTGGTTTTTGTTTAGTTTGGCTTCGGTGAAAATCTTTTCAAGGTTGCCGTCGGCTCGGCTGTAAAAGTGAAAGCAATGACCGACGTTCCCCGTAAGGGACATCCCCCTTGTCGGTTTTTACTTATTAAAATTCAGAGCCTCGCAATTTGACGGCAACTCCATTTTCACCGAAGCTGTTAGTTCCTGAACGTTTATAAAGATTTTGGAATGGCTAATCAAAAAATATTTAAAAGACAACTTATAAATTAGTTTTATGCCAAAAAATATTCTTAAAGGACATGAGCTTGAGTTTGAAAGGACAAGGCTTGATGAAGAAAGAACAAGATTGGCTAATGAAAGGACTTCTCTTGCTTATCTGAGGACAGCGCTTTCATTCATCGGCGGCGGATTGATTATCTTTAAGTTTTATACGCAGAAAGAATTGGTTTATTTCTCAGTATTTTTGATTATAATTGGCGCAATATTCATGCTCGTCGGTTTTTTCCTTTTCCCGATAAGAAGCAGGAGGATAAGGGAAATAAGGTCGAAGCTGAATGTTGCGCATTATTTTTTGAAGAAGTTTTAGCCAAACAGAAACATTTAATTACTTCTTCAAAGCCAAAATTATTAGGTGGTTTGATGGTATTATGCTTTTTGGCCCTTCCGGTGTTTGCAATTCTTGGAATATTCAGCGTGAAATATAGAAAGCTGACTTATGAGGCTGTTGACTGCCTTTTCAGGACAGTAACTCTAAGAAAATGCAGAAGCAGCCTTGATGAGCGCATAAAATCTTCCATGACTGGCAAAACGATGAAATACTCGCCGTGGGCTGCAGGATTTATTTATAAGAATTTTAAGGTTATATCCTGGGTTCTGGCGGTTATTTTTATCTGGAGCACGTATGCTGCGTCAGTCGGAGTCTATAATTATTATTACTACGGAAACTGCAACGGGCCCGACGATACAGGATTCTGCATGTTTGATCCGGGCGGGGAGAACAGCGGATTATCCGAGGTTGATACTTACACCCAATCTGAAATTGTGTATCCGACTCTGGAAGGCAACGATCCAATAATAGGAAACAAGAACGCAAAGCTGACAATAATAGAGTTTGGATGCTATGCCTGCCCTTACACTAAAAAAGCAGAGCCAATAGTTAAAGAAGTGCTGGAGCATTACAAGGGCAAAGTTAACCTTCAATTCAAGACTTTTTACATTCCGCACCATAACATGAGCTTTCAGTCTGCTTTGGCTGCAAACTGCGCAATGGAGCAGGGAGCTTATCCGAGATACCATTCCCTTCTTTTTGAGATGCAGGATGCAATGAAAAATAATTCATTCCACAGCATGGCTGAGGCTATCGGAATTGACACGGTTAAGTTTGACAATTGCATCATGACTCAAAAGTACAGCGATGAAGTAAAATCGGACTCGCTTATGGGGCTTCACGCAGGAGTAAAAGGAACGCCTACATTTTTCATAAATGAGCAAAAGATTGTGGGCCCAAAGCCGTTCAGGACATTCAAGACAATAATAGATGAGGAGCTGAAAAAATGATTTTTGGATATGATGCTGAAAAATACAGGAAAGATTTTCCAATTCTCTCTAAGGATTTGATTTACTTCGACAATGCATGCATGTCATTAAAGCCTGTTCAGGTCATTGAAAAAATGAATGAATATTATAAGGAGTATACTGCGTGCGCCGGAAGAAGCTCCCACAGGCTTGCTGCCAAAGTAGAGGATGAAGTAGCTGTTTCAAGAAATGAATTGAAGAATTTCGTAAATGCAAAACATGATTCTGAAATAATTTTCACAAGAAACACGACTGAATCAATTAATCTTGTCGCTAATTCAATCGGGCTGGGGGAAGGGGATGAAGTCATTATAAGCGACAAGGAGCACAACTCAAATTTAATTCCATGGCTGAAGCTTGGGAAAAAAGGGATAAAGGTAAAAGTAGCGCAAAGCAATCCCGACAATACATTTAATCTGGAAAATTTCAGCAAATGCCTTACTCCAAAGACAAAAATTGTTTCTGTGGTGCATTCTTCAAACATTGACGGCGTAACAAATCCAGTCAAGGAAATAGCAAAGATTGCCCATAAGAACAAAGCTGCGCTTTTGGTGGATGGGGCACAGGCAGCGCCTCACAAAGATATTGATGTGCGGGAGTTGGATGCCGATTTTTACGCTTTCTCAGGCCACAAGATGCTCGGCCCTACCGGAACAGGAGTTCTTTACGGGAAAATTGATTTTCTTGAGAAAATGGACCAGTTCATTGTCGGCGGAGAGACAGTCATTGATTCAACTTACACCGATTACAAAATGGAAAAAATTCCTATGAGGTTTGAAGCAGGGTTGCAGGATTACGCAGGAATAATAGGATTAGGGGAGGCGTGCAGATATCTCAAAAAAGTTGGGCTGAAGAAGATTGAGCAGCATGAGAAGAAACTTAATTCGGTAATCACAGAAGGGCTTGCGGATGATAAAAATATCTCAATTATAGGCCCCAAAGAACCCGAAAAAAGAGGCGGAATATTCTCTTTCAATGTTAAGGGCATGAAGCCGAATGATGTTTCCAAGATTCTTGAGTCTTCAAAGAGTATAATGGTAAGGGGCGGGGCTCACTGCGCGCACAGCTGGTTCAACAATCACAGGCTGGACGGAAGCGCAAGGGCATCGCTTTATTTGTACAATACTGAAGAGGAATGCAAAATTTTTGTTGGAGAAGTTG
>JGI1356J14229_10001918_pt1 | contig 16742 bp, 17 predicted proteins | sample Subgrocontami58m_FD_14229 | JGI IMG/M metagenome (IMG submission 14229) | reverse complement strand
AAACTTTCATGCCTGAGCATTACGCGATCCAATTCGCATCAAAACATGATGTAAACGGGTTTTATGAACNCGAGTTGGAGTATCGCAGGCAGTTGGGCTATCCGCCGTTTGCAAGGCTGGCGCGTCTGGAATACCGCCAAGCTGATCCTGCCAAAGCGGAGGAAGAGGCCCGGAAAATGGCGGGCAGGTTAAAGATTAAGATTGAAGCGGAAGCTCGTCATCAAACCGAATTGATCGGACCTGTCCCATCGTTCTTTGCAAAAATGGATGGCGTCTATCGCTGGCAAATTATCGTGCGCGCGCCAGACCCGGCTTCGTTGTTGCGCGATCTTAAGCTAAGTGATTGGCGGATTGAAATTGACCCGATCAGTTTGTTGTGATCCATTTCCATCCTGCTTTTTGCTATAATCGAAATAACTTTCAAAAGGAATCTCACATGCAGCCTGAACCTCGCCGTGAAATGATCTCCTGGGAAGAGATGGATAAATTGATGGATCATCTTGTTCCCCAATTCCAACGCGAATTCACAGCGATGGTTCTGATCACACGCGGAGGCATTGTCCCAGGCGGGATGCTGGCCGAAGCCATGGATATCACCCACATTCTGACTGCCGCAGTGGATTTTCCCGCTAAAATGGAAAGCCAGAAGTCATCCGCTTTTATGATGTGGCCGGAGTTCATTCAATTCCCCGCGGACGATAAACTGCGCGGACTCCCAACCTTGATCGTGGATGATGTTTGGGGTTCGGGGCGCACGATCACAGCGGTGAAGAACCGGGTTTCTGCGGCGGGTGGATTCCCGGCGACCTGCGTTTTGCATTTCAATCCGTACCGTACTCTTTTTGGCAGTGCGCGCCCTGATTATTACGCGGCCATCACGGACGCATATATTGTTTATCCCTGGGAAATTGATCGCGGCGCAGACAAGGTTCTGCTCGGTGAGATATAATCCCAACCATGAAATCCATTGAAACAAACATAAAACAAAGGATGAAGGTCTTGCGGGAGAATGAATATTTTGACGATCTTACAGAAATTATACTGAAAGAGGTCGCCGACCGCATGCACCTGCGCGAATACCAGCGCGGGGATGTGTTATTCTGGGAAGGAGATCCATGCGACGGCTTGTATATTGTCGAGCAGGGCAGCGCCAAGATCTTCAGGCTCTCGCCTCAAGGGCGGCAATATATTGTCCGTGTTTTGCAGGAGGGCGATACATTTGCAGAAGTGCCGGCATTTGATGAAGGCACAAATCCCGTCAACGTGGAGGCGCTTGAGACCTGCCGGGTCTGGGTGATCAACAGCCAGAAACTTCATGAACTTGTCATGGCGTACCCGGCATTTGCGCAAAAGGTGCTGGTGAATTTCGGTAGAATGCTGCGCGGTATGGTCCGAATGGTAAGCGAGATGGCGTTCTACCAGGTTACTCACCGGCTTGCCAGATTGATTTCCGAGTTACCCCAGGAAAAATCCGCGCCGCATTGGACGCAGGAACAGCTCGCAGCAAGGTTGGGAACTGTGCGCGAAGTCGTGGCGCGGTCATTAAAGGAATTGGAAAGAAGCGGGGCGATTAAAATGGAAGATCGGCGCATTCAAGTTGCTGACCAGGCCATCTTCGACCAATGGATGCATTAACAATTCCCCCGTCAGCAATGGCGGGGGAATTGTCTTTAGTGATCTTTACGGAGTGTTTACTTCAGCAGGATAGTACGTGCCCGTTGCAAGCAGGGATGTATCCCCCGCGGATTGCGCGGCGAGCATTTGCGCCTGACGCGCAAGATTTGCAGATTTGGCAAGAACTTCCAATGCATATTCAGGATTGTGGAAGCCTGTGCTGTTCTCGGCAGAGATAAAGTCCCACATAAACTGCGCCTCCCGATGAAGTTTGCGCGCTTCGTCCAGTAGAGCGGAGTCCGCATTTCCGGCAGTAACAGCGGCTTTGATGGCGTTGATCGCGTCAATGATGGCATCTTCTGTGTCAATCTTTGTTTCAGCAACCTGCTGTTGAATTAGGTTGACGCGCCTGATGACATACTCTGTGTCGGTATGGCATTGACCACAAGCCTGCTCTGGATTCAGCAAGGGACTGTGAACATCATGGGATGAATATTTACTGGCGCCATCGCGGACGTAGGGCATGTGGCAATCTGCGCAGGAAACGCCGGCGTTGTAGTGTGTGGAACCAGCAGTGAAGAATTCATACTCGGGATGCTGGGCCTTGAGCATAGGGGTGTCCGTTTTAGGATAGGCCCAATCCTTGAAACCCGCTTCTTCATAGTAGGAGATGATCTCTTCAACTTTCGTGCCATTATCCCAGGGGAAGGTAAGGTATTTACCCTCGCCTGTGAAATAATATTCAACGTGGCAATTTGCGCAGACAACGGTACGCATTTCCTGGCGGGTGAAAGTGGCCCAATCCTTGCCCTGACGTTCCAGGGCTTCTTCGAGCGCAGGGTTGGTCACGATCAGGCGCATGGTCTCCGCTTCATGGCAGTTGGAACATCCAATTGTGGTATCAATGTTAGGAGTCATCTCATTGAATGACATTGCATCATAAGCCTGCATGCCCAGGCGGTCCCATAAACCCGGGTTAGCGGATGATTTACAGGAATAACAAGTGGCCGGCGTGTGCTTCGGATCTTCATCATTCAAGTTCAAACGCTTGGTTGCGCGCACATCCTCCAGCGCATTGGCATGGCCACGGTCATCGTTGTACTCTTTGCTGAAAGGATAACCAGCAAAAAGGATCACCTGACGCGGGTCGCGTTCCAGCCAGGAAAACTGTGAAGAGCCGGCATAGGTTGTATCAATGTTATTCGTCTTTGTCTTTATAAACGTATCATACTGGCTGGGGAAATTCACACCCCAGATTGACGAATCAGGTTCCATTGGCGCAATCTCCACCAATGGCTCAACGGCACGTACTTCCACGGGCTGACTTCTGACATAAGTTAAAACGCCCACCAGCGCGGCCGCCAGAACAATAACAAGGCCAGCCAGAATAATAGTAGTGTATTTTTTCATTGGATTCATTCTCCTTACTTGGTAGGATAGATAGTTGAGTCTTGATAGGGTACACCTGAAGTGCCGCGCAAACCGTGCGCTATATCGCGGTGACAATCCCAGCAATAACGGTCAAATGGCTGTTCGCCCATCATAATATCCTGCACCGAATCCTCATGACAGCGGATGCAATTGGTCTGCACGATTTTCTTTGTCTTGTCATTGGCACGGATCGCAATTGGAATGTTGTTCGTTACGAAGGCATAGGTATCCTTCATGCCCTGCCGGCCTTTTTCCGCGTAATACACTGCAAAATTTTCATGCGGTAAATGACAATCAGTGCACTTTGCCCAATTCTCGTGTGCGCCGTGATACCAGTTTTCGTATTGTGAGTCCATGGCATGACAGTTTGCGCATGTCTCAGGCGTACTGCCTCCGTAAGCAGCGGCATCCGTTACGAGCGCAAAATATCCCATTGCAAGGACCCCAGCGACAATCGCAATGATCGAAATTTTTGACATAGATTTGACCTTTTACAAGAATAACTTGCGCTTCATATTACAAGTATATTTGGGAATTTGTTGTGATTTTTATCACATTTTAACATTAGAACTTAATTTTGGGGAAAAGATAAATTTCCCTAAAATTAACGGATTTCAAAGTCACAATCCTCCCCTTTTGTGTGTGAGACTCCCGCACCATTCCCGTAGCGAGCCTGCTGCAAACTAATAAATATTTTCTCCCCCTGTTCATTGACACAAAAATAAAATCACACAGATCATAACGTGAGATGTTTGGAAGAGATCGCAGCGGCGTTATACGAATTCTTAAGGCATCGGTTCATGACCATCCAGGCCGGAGCCGCCCATATCTGCAGTATCCTGCACCGGGGCAGTCAAAGTAATGTCTGTGTGGCTATTAAAGTGCAGTGTAAGCGTTATATGGTCACCCGTGTTCAAATCCTGTTTGAGACCTATCAACATAATGTGATAACTACCTGGCTTTAATTCCAATTCAGCGCCTGAACCAATCGCCACAGACTGCTGATGGATCATCTGCATCACGCCATCTGTGCTCATCTGGCTGAGGTGAATTTCCACAGCAGCAGCCTTATCGGATGAAGCGCCAATCAGTTGACCATCCTGCCCCGTGTCATTCGTTAACAACATGTAAGCCGCGCTATTTCCGCCTCTTAAAGCTGAACGTACCCAATAATTGCTGGCTTTAATAGAATCGCTTTTGGGAGCGCTGCAAGCGCTCACCAACAAAGTCCCTGCCAAAACGAACATCAGCCTTCTTTTCATCTATTTACTCCTTTTCCTTTGTTTCCTTGTCTGATCGTGTAACTAATTTAATTCTAATTGCAATTCTTATTCTGGATGGTAGGTTCTTCCTTTCCAAACCACACCTTTTCCTGAAATCACCTTCCAGGCCGAGGTAAGCATCATTGCCGCAAATACGCCTGCACCAAGCGGAGTGGTCAGCGCGTACCATCCTGAAATACTCATCCCGCGTGCCACCCTTGCGCGGATCAAGATCAAATATCCCCACATAAGAATCGATTCGAAGATCACAGCCAGCGACATCCCCCCGCCGCCCTTGAAAGCCCAATACGACCCAAGCAGGGGCCAAATCGGGAGGAAAAGCGCCGCAATCAAGGCAAGCATCGCACCGGATGCGCCAAGCAATAACATGGCTGGGTTGTCGCGTAAGCCGAGATAAATATTTTTCGTCCAGCCCTCCCACAAGGTTTCAAGAGATGTATACATGCGCGTGCGGATCACCCTCGTACCATCCGCAACGATCAGACGATATCCATGCCACTTTACTTGTTCGGAGATGGCTTTATCTTCCACGATCTGGTCTTTTACTATTTCGTGCCCGCCGGTGGCGTCGTAGACAGTGCGCTTGATCAGGATGAACTGTCCATTTGCAATTGCATCACGACGGCCTGGGTCGTTGACCTTGCGCGGCGAGAATCCCACCGAGAGTGCGGTCATCACGAGAGGCATGACCACCTTCTCCCAGAATGAATCCATGATTTGTTCGTTCATGGTGGTGAACAAATCCGCTTTTGTTTCGATGGCTTTGGCATAACAAGCTGAAAGCGCATTCGGCTTGAGGAATGTATCCGCATCCACAAAGCATAACCACGTGCCGCGTGCCACTGCTGAGGTTTGGAATAAAGCATGGGGTTTTCCAGCCCAGCCCTCGGGTAGGTCTGATCCGCTGATTGGGAGGAGACGAGAATCACGAGATGCGATTTCTATTAATTGAGTCAGAGTCGCATCAGTAGAGTGATCATCCAAAACAATAACTTCGATGTTTGGATAATCCTGCTCGAGCGCGGACTCTACGCAGTTGCGAATATTATTTTCTTCATTGCGCGCAGGGATGCAAATGGAAACAAGCGGAGGATTTGCTGGAGGAGACGCGGGCGTGACGACAATATCAAGGTGATACTGGCTGTGAACCCAATAAATGATAACGAGCGCGGCGATGAAGAGGATGGAGGATATGATGAAGTAGGGCATGGGATTATGGTCGAAAGTCAAAAGTCAGACTTTCGACCTTTGACCAATTTCATATAACTGTAACCGAACTGCCCCGCTCCGTCTTTTCCACCTCAATACGATTGGGAAAACTGTCTTTTAGTTCATCCAAATGCGTGATGACCAGGATCTTTGCAAAATCTTTTTTGACGAGGTTGATGGCCTCGATGAGCCTTTGCCGTCCCTGGGCATCCTGGGAGCCGAAACCTTCATCGATCACGAGGGTTTGCAAACGCGCGCCTTTACGTTGGGCGAGGATCTCTGAGAGCGCAAGGCGGATTGCAAAATTGATTCGAAAGGCTTCGCCGCCTGAATACATTTCGTAATCACGTGTGCCAGCTGAATCGCTGATCTGAATATCAAGGGTTTCCCTTAGGTCGCCACGTTTTTTATCTTTGTAGGCTTCCTGTGTGATAAAACGAATGGACATGTGTCCATCGCTCAAGCGCTCGAGCAGGTCATTGGCTTTTTGTTCTATTTGCGGAAGCGCCTGTTCAATCAGAAGCGCGGGCACGCCATCCCTGCCGAAGGCGCGTTCCAAGGTTTTGTGGTGTGCGATTTTTTGGCTCAATTCCTCGCGCTGGGTTTCGTGATCAACTTTGCGTGCCCGCAAGGTTGCAAGCACATCCACCCTTTGACGCGCCGCGCCCGCCTGGTCGCGGGTTCGGTTTTCATTCTCGCGCAATTCGAATAATTTATTTTCTGTTTCCTGAATATTCGGCATTCCTCTTTCTGACTCTGATAACACTTGCGCTGCATCGTTATAGATTCTTTCGTTTTCTGCAACTTCTTCTTTTTTCTTTCTGCTTTCCTCTTCCAAACCCTTAATTTCACTTTCAACCCGCTTGCTCACTTCACGCGCAGATTTCAGGCTGGAGTATTCCTCCTCTGCGGATCGTCCTTCATTTTCTTTCTTTCTCGCTTTATCATGCGCAGACGCATCGTAGCCAAGTTTTGCCAGTTCCTTGTCCAGTTTGGCAAGTTCCTTTTGCGCATTGCCCGCGTACTTTTTGGTTTCAAGAGCCTCGTTTACTTCCTTCAATCGCTTTGCGCCTTTTTTCCCCCAATCTGCGTTTTGCGTTTTGACCGTTTCCAGCCGAGTCTTGAGTTGTGAGACCAAATTTGAAAATTTCATGCGCTCATTTTCTGCGTTGGCGAATTTTGCAATTTGCGCCTCATCATTGGCAACTTGCTGTTCGATTTCATCGGTTTCCCTTTTGTTCGCGCGAAATTGATCACCCTTCTGCCTGCCTGTTTCTTCCAATTGGCTGAGTGTGGACTTGCGATGATCCTTGCTCAAAGGTTGTCCGCATAACGGACATTCCGCGCCTTCGGCGGATTTCAAGGTATTAATGCGTTCCTTTAATTCGTCCATTTCCTTGCGGAGCGATTCATTTTCAACCTTTAAGCCTGCGTACTTTTCGCGAGCTTCATTACGTTGCAATTCAATTTCATCGCGCTTTGCGATTTGCGTTTCGACTTCAACCAACGATTGTTTCGCAGTTCCAATTTGCTTTTCAAGGTCTTCGATTACTGATAACTGATCCATGATCACTGAAGACTGACTATTCAACACACCAAGTTCCTGTTCCAGTTTTGCCTTCTCCACTTCGATCTCGCGCAACAAGGGATGGCGTTTTTCATCATGCGTGCGGAATTGCGCCGCGATTTTTTCCAATGTTTCCACTTCGGTGCGCGCTTTTTGCCAGGCCTTATATTCGGACTCGATTTCTTTTGCACGGCTGATCAAGTCTGCATATTTGGCTTGATCCCGCGTTTTTTCTGCAAGACGCGGTTCAAAACCCGCCAGGGACGAACGCGAATTTTCAAGGGTTTTGAACAAGGTCTCAACCATTTTGCGTTGTTCGTTCAAAATGGCCGCCGTTTGTTTGAGGTTATCCAGGGTTTTTTCCTGTGCGGCGCGGGCAGACGTCAATTGTATTAGGTTGTTTTCGAGTTCCTCTAAACGGGTTTTGCGCGTGTCTTCCTCGGCAAGTTCCGCGTCAATCTCCGCGATGCGCCCGTCAATCGTATTGACTTCATCTTCAATTGCCTTGCGTTTTTCGGCCGTGCGTTCCCTATACATATCCCAAATCTCCAGCCCAAGGATCGTACTCAAGACGGCTTTGCGTTCGCTGGCTTTCTTTTGGGTAAACTGGTCCGCTTTACCCTGCAAAAAGAAAGAGGCATTGATGAAGGTTTCGTAATCGAGTCTTAATGTCAGTTCGATGCGCGCCTGGGTATCGCGGGTTGTCTTTTCAGTCAATGGCTTCCACAGACCGCCTTCCACTTTCTGCATTCGGTTTTCCGCATTCCGATCCCCCCCGTCCAATACTTGAAACTCAAGCACCGTGTTTTTTCCGCGCGGCAGGCTTCTTTGCACGCGATAGATGTTGTTTTCATGGGCAAAAGTCAATGCAACTTCCGCGGCTTTAACATCCTGATTGATATTGATAATATCCGAACTTTTTCCACGCGCTTCCCCAAACAGCACCCACGTGATCGCATCCAATAAAGATGATTTTCCCGCACCGTTGTTTCCAGAAATACACGCGAGTTCGAATGAATCAAAACCCAATTCAACCGGGTCACGGTAGGAGAGAAAACCTGAAATACGAAGGTGAAGAGGGATCATAAGCTAGTGTGTCCTGTGGATGGGTCAAAGGATCCTGAAAATGCTGATGGATTATAATCGAACCGTTATGCATGATTCCGAAGCGCCACGCACACGCCGCCGCATGAGAATCCTCGCGGTTATCATTGCCACCATCCCCTGCTATTGCGCCGGATTTATTGCCCTATCGTTTGCTCCAGATAGACGGGCAACTCCCACCCCAACCAGAACTGAAACCCTTATCTCACCCACCCCAAGTCTCAGCCTGACACCCGTGATTGTAACTGGCACCATCACTCCAACATTTACCGCAACATCCACTCCTACCGCAACGGCTACACTGACGGCTTCTTTTACCCCCTTCCAACCCGCGACAGACACGCCAACGCTTACAATCACACCGTCCAATACGCCCACCGTAACTCCATCCGACACGCCAACGCCAACGAACACACCCACAAATATACCGACCTTTACACCCACACAAACGCCATCCAATACGCCCCCGCCTTCGCCCACGGCCTTTGGCGGATAACTCCGAGAGACCTTCAAAGTCTGACATCATTACCGCGCGAAAATTTTTAGGCCTAAAATAATGAGTGATATTCTTCCATTCCTAAAATCAATCATCTCCGTCGCCGGCCTATCGGGACATGAAACCCCGGTTGCGAATCTCATCGAACAAAAGTGGACTCCACTGGTGGATGAAATCACCCGAAGTAAACTCGGCTCCATTCACGGACTGAAAAAGGGTGCGCCGGTAACGGGCATTCGCTTCACGGACAAATCTCCTCGCCCCTCCGTATTGATCGCCACGCATATGGACGCAATCGGTCTGATGGTCTCGCGCATCGTGGACGGATTCATCTACGTCACAAACATCGGCGGCGTGGATGCGCGAGTCCTGCCTGGCACGCCAGTAGTTGTCCATGCTTCAGGGAGCAAGGAGGATTTATATGGTGTGATCGCTATGCCGCCAGCAAATCTTTTGCCTGAAGGGCAAAGCAATGCCACAATCGCCTTGAAGTATCTTCTGGTTGATACAGGACTCACTCCAAAAGAAGTCTCGAAGCGAGTCCGCGTCGGGGACAGAGTCTCCTTTAACACGGAACCAGTTGAAATGTCAGGTGGATGCGTCAGTGGTCACACCCTGGATAATCGAGCATCCGTCGCAGCGCTGACGATCTGTCTCGAGGAATTGCAAGCCAAGTCACATGTCTGGGATGTATGGGCGCTGGCGTCGGTTCAAGAGGAAGTAACTCTTGGCGGCGCGTTCACATCCACTTTTCAATTAAGACCCACCATCGCCGTCGCAGTAGATATGACCTTCGGCAAAGGCACAGGTTCAAGCGATTATCAAACCTTCCCGATTGGCAAAGGTGTCACACTGGGCATTGGACCAAGCATTCACCCGTTTTTGTATAAGCGCTTTAAGGAAGTTGCTGAACGAATTGAAATTCCTGTTGCAAATGATCTGATGCCTGAACATTCTTCAACAGATGCTGATGCCATGCAATTGTCGGCCGAGGGCCTGCCGACCATGGTGTTGAGCATTCCACAAAGGTACATGCACACGCCGGTGGAGTTGGTGTCCATGAAGGATATACAACGCGCAGGGCGTTTGCTGGCTGAATTCATCGCTTCGCTGGAAGCGGATTTTATTGAGAAGATGGTTTGGGAGTAATTTCTTCGTCCTGAGCGGAGGGCTGAGCGTTCTTGTTCTTCCCTGGCACCGCCCGCCAGGGCAGGTGTGCGAAGCCCGTAGTCGAAGGACAGGTTGCATTTCAAATTATGTCGCCCGCGCTTCGACCCTTCGACAGCCCTTCGACAGGCTCAGGATAACAGCTCAGGGCAACGCTTCGTTCCTCAAAGAGCATTCGTCACTCCGCTCAGCGAGGAGTATATTGATAAGGTAAATTAATATATGCTCTCCATAGGCACGCCACAAATCAAACTGCTTGAAAAGCTTTGCAATGCCATGTCTGTCTCCGGGGACGAGGGTGAAGTGCGGCGCATTGTGTTGGAAGAAGTCAAACCTTATGCAGACGAAGTGAAAGTGGATGCGCTCGGAAGTGTGCTCGTTCACAAAAAGGGTGTTGGGAAAAAACCGTTGCGGGTTTTGCTCGATGCCCACATGGACGAAGTCGGTTTCATGATCGTGCACGATGACGATGAAGGATTTTTTCAATTTGAAACCGTCGGTGGGATTGATGCGCGTCACCTGATTGGTAAGCAGGTCATCGTCGGCAAGAATCATGTGGTTGGCGTGATCGGCGCGAAGCCCATTCACCTGACCACCGCCGAGGAACGCCAGCATACCATCGAAGTGAACGCGATGAGGATCGACCTTGGGCCTGAAGGAAAGACAAATGCAGGCGACCGCGCCACCTTTGCGACAAAGTTCAAGCGGGTCGGCCCTTCCATTATGGCTAAAGCCATTGACGACCGCATTGGCGTGGCGACCTTGATCGAACTGCTGAAAAATGCTCCAAAGAATATTGAGCTATGTCTGTCGTTCAGTGTGCAGGAAGAAATTGGATTGCGCGGCGCCAAAGTCGCGGGATATTATTTCAATCCCGATTTGGCGATTGCGGTTGATTCCACGCCCGCGCGTGACCTGCCTGATTTCAATGGACATGAAAACTTTACCTACAACACAAAACTTGGTTTGGGTCCCGCAATCTATATGGCGAACTCATCCACGATAGATGCTCCGCGTCTTGTAAAATTTCTTGAAGAAACAGCACTCAAAAATAATATCCCCTATCAATTTCGTCAACCCGGTGGTGGCGGCACGAATGCGGGCGCGATTCAACAATCCCGCGCGGGCGTGCCTGTGGTTTCGGTCTCTGTGCCACACCGTTACACACACTCGCCCATCAGCGTTTCGCGGGTGGAGGATTGGAAGAACACATTGAATTTATTGCATGTGTCCTTGAAAAATATGACGCGCGATATATTGGTAAACAAGTAGACACGTAAACAGGTAAACATGAATGGATTAATTGCTTTATTAGGTTCTGGCGAGTATCTTTCGGTAATGGATGATGTGGATCATTATCTGCTTGCGAATTGTGGAGCAGATGGACGCAAGCCGCGAGTCGTCTGTTTGCCAACTGCCGCTGGACGTGAAGGTGACGCAAGCGTGACTCGCTGGTCTACGATGGGCATGGAGCATTTTACGCGTCACGGGGCGGAAGTTTGGGCTATTCCTGTCATCGACGCAGAGTCAGCCAACGATCTGAGTTATGCCGCGGCTGTGGAAGAAGCGGACCTCGTCTATTTTTCGGGAGGCGATCCTGGCCATTTACTTCGCACCATGAAAGATAGTCTGGTCTGGCAAGCCGCGCAAAAAGCATGGACCCGCGGCGCGGCCTATGCAGGTTGTTCCGCAGGCGCGATGATATTGGGCAGGGAAATCCCTGATTTTCGCATGATGGGACTGCGTTCCATATCCGCGTTTGGATTAATCCCAGTCGCTTTTGTGATGCCGCATTTTGATGCCATTCCTTTATTTGGGAAACCGCTTGTGACTACCCTGCGCAGACGATTGATAGAAGGGGAGATCATGATCGGGATTGATGAGGAGACTGCCCTTGTCGGTAAATTAAATGAAGAGTGGACTGTAATGGGCAAGGCCAAGGTGCATGTCTTTACAAAAGATGACAACAAGAGTTACGCTGCTGGCGAAAAATTTATTATGAAGCAAAGTGACAGTCGCCTTCACTCATAGGGTGCTGCACAAAGGTGACTGTTACTTGAGAGGAATTCATGAAACAATTACTCAAAACACTGACTGAAACTTTTGGTCCTTCGGGTTATGAAGACGCCGTCCGCAAAGTGATCTTGAAGGAAGTTAAGCCGCTCGCTGATGAAGTGCGCGTGGATGCGCTTGGCAATTTGATCGTGCGCAAGAAGCCATCGGCTGGTGCGAAACCTGCGCTCCCGAAAGAACCTCGGGACGGTGTGAGCAAAGTCGAAGCGAATCCAAAAAGAATCATGCTGGCCGCGCACATGGATGAGATCGGTATCATTGCCAGCCATATTGATAAAAAAGGTTTTGTGCGTTTCACCAATGTCGGCGGGACCTTTGGCCGGTACACACTTGGTGCGCGAGTGCGCTTTATGAACGGGGTGACAGGTGTGGTTGGATATGACCGTTTGGAACAGGTGGATAACGCCCTCCCGATCAATAAAATGTATATTGATGTGGGCGCATCCCGCAAAGAGGAATGCCCTGTCAAAGTGGGTGAATTCGCCGCGTTCGAAAGGTCATATTTGGAAATGGGAGATCGCCTGGTCGCCAAATCCATGGACGACCGCACGGGTGTGATGGTGTTGATCGAAACATTGCGAGGGATCACCTTTCGGCAAGCTCAGGGCAGGTCCACGCCGCATGATCTGTATTTTGTTTTCACCACACAGGAGGAAGTTGGCCTGCGCGGCGCGGGCGCGGCGGCCTATGGTATTGAGCCTGAGATTGGCATCGCTGTTGACGTTACAGCCACAGGCGACACCCCCGCTTCGATGAAAATGGCGATGGAACTTGGCAAAGGTCCGTGTGTGAAATTCCGCGACCCTGGCATGTTATCTGACCCGCGCGTCGTTGATTGGATGATCAAGACGGCAGAGAAAGCGAAAATTCCATATCAACGCGAAGTATTGCTGGCGGGCAGCACGGATGGGCGCGAGATCCAAATTTCACGCGCAGGTGTCATGACAGGCGCGCTTTCCATTCCGTGCCGCTATGTTCACTCCGCTTCGGAGATGGTGGATTACAGCGACTTAAAGAACTCGGTGAAATTGCTAATTGCCATGTTAAAAAATCCGGTTCCCGTAGGTTATGCTTAAAGCGTGACAGTACTCTGTCTGGAAATCCGCTCGTCACATACGTGACCTACATCCAAGCCCATAGCATCCAAAGTACGATCATAACAACCCCAATCCCAAGCTTTGCCGCAATCGCCCAGCCCCAGCCTGTCATCCAGGCTGTGGTATTGGCGAAGGCGGCCGATCTATCTCTCAAACGCCGCCATTCAGCGAAGAACAATCCAGCGGGCGCGGCGGCCATGCCGCCCAATGGGGTGAAGATGATGCTCACGATAATGCCTGCCGCGAATGCCCAAAGGATCGAACTCCAGGGTACATTCTTCTCGCGCACATGCTTTGCTATGATGAAATTATCCGCAATATTGCCGCCGATCATTAAGAGCGTGATGAGTGTAAAAAGAACCCAATCCACCCAGTCCATATTGTCGCTTGCCGATTGTACAAGAGCATAAATCAGCGTACCAAGCCACATGACCGTAAGACCGGGGAAGACCGGGATGAGTAAACCCGCCAATCCCGCCAGCAGGACAAACAAGGTGAGCGATTCGATGACTATCTGTAACCAGAATTCCAGTTCGGCCATGGGTTCTCCATATTTACAGACTGTAGGGAGAGCCCTTCACGGTTAATCAGACAAGCTGGCTCTCGCTGGGCGGGTCGCACCTACGAGTACATTATTTGATTATATCAATCCCGCCCATCCACGGGCGCAACACTTTAGGCACGATGATCGAACCATCGGCCTGCTGATAATTTTCCATTACCGCAATGAGCGTGCGCGGCATACCCAAGCCTGAGCCATTCAAAGTATGCAGGAATTTTATCTTGCCGCCATCCGCAGGACGGTATTTGATGCTGGCACGGCGCGCTTGAAAGTCTGTATCATTTGAAACCGATGAAACCTCAAGCCATTCGTCACAGCCGGGTGCCCACAGTTCAAGGTCATACGTGAGCGTCGCGCCGAAGCCGATGTCTCCTGTGCAAAGTCGTTTAACGCGGTAGGGAATTCCCAGCAAAGCACAGGTCTCCTCTGCATCCTTCAACATTTTTAAGTGCATGGCTTCCGAATCTTCGGGCTTGCAATAAATATACATCTCCACTTTATCAAATTGATGTCCGCGTTTGATGCCGCGCACATCACGTCCCGCGCTCATCTTTTCGCGGCGGAAACAAGGCGTATAAGCTGTGTATAACTTTGGCAAGGCGGCTTCCTCAAGGATCTCGTCCATGTGCAAGCCTGTCAACGGGATTTCAGCAGTAGGCACAAAATACAAGTCTTCCTCGTGATCCTTGTATAAATTATCCGCAAATTTGGGCAGCTGTCCTGCGCCATAAACAGCGGCGGTCTTCACCATGAAAGGCAAATATTCCTCCTGATACCCTTGCCCTTTGCTGGTATGCAAGTCAAGCATCCACGCGATCAATGCGCGTTGCAGGCGGGCGCCGGCTCCCTGCAAAACGTAAAAGCGTGAGCCGGTCAACTTCGTGCCGCGCTCAAAGTCAATGATGCCAAGAGCAGGTCCGAGGTCCCAGTGAGGCAGCGGTTTGAAATCAAACTTACGAGGCTCACCCACCGTTTTGATGACCACGTTCTCGCTGTCATCTTTTCCATAAGGCACACGCACATCAGGAATATTCGGCAAAGCGGATGCAAGCGCGTTCAATTCAGTTTCGACTCCAGCGACTTGCCTATCCAGCTCTGTAATCTGATCGCCAACCACGCGCATCGCTTCAATCTTCGACTGGCGGGCTGCTGCCTCTTTCACACCTGCACTTGCGCCAGGTGCAAGTGTTTGCCCGATCTCCTTTGAGACAGTGTTCCGCTCCGCCTTGAATACCTCCACCTGCGAGAGCAGAGCGCGGCGCTTTTCATCCAACTGAAGAATTGAATCAATTGGCGACGGATCCATTTGACGATCCTTCAGCGCCTTGCGGACGATATCCGGTGTTTCGCGAATGAGATTAATATCCAACATGGTTGCACCTCCGTGCGCATTATGGACGATAGACCATAAACAATTGACCGCTATTCGTGGTCTATTGTCTGTCGTTCAAATAATAAAATACGCCCCCGGTCCATTTGCAGGACGAAGGGGCGTTTCGTGGTGCCACCTGCTTTCATTACGCCCCTCTCCCCTCGGGAGCCCCACAGGGGTGCTTCGCAAAGGGAAGGGTGAGGGCGCAATCTCGGAGTACGCGCTAACGGGCGTTTCCCGATTCTCTTATGGCAATTGCCTCTGCAAGAATAACGCTGGCGAAGGGGATTTCATCATTTGGCTGATCGTCTCGCACTGGCCGACGACTCTCTGAACAGTTATACAATTACTAGTCTTCGCGCTGGTCTTATTAGTTGCGATTATACGCAACATGATTATTATGTCAATGCTGTTTTTAGATAAAAAGGATATAACATCCCCCCTGTGGGGACTTTGGTTTTAAAGCAGAAAGAGTCGCTCATCAGCGACTCTTCTCTTGGTGCCCCCACGTTGGGACATGGACGAAGTCCTAATAGAGATTGTCACTCCCACAAAGAAAGCCCGCGCCAGATAGCGCGGACTTTTTATTTTTCTTCAGACATCCACAGCCCAAACCTGCGGATCAGGCGCATGGTGGTATGCGTGTCGTTGCGGATGTCGAGCATGATCAAAAAGATGGGAGTTGCAACTATCAACTCTGCCCCACAGGACACACAGTATTTTGCATTAGGTGATGATGGCTTTCCGCAATTATGGCAATTTAGAATAACTATTCACCTCTTGATTTTTTATCAATATATTTTCGAGCCGCTTCATACATTTCATCCCTGATCTGCTTCGGGAGCCTGCCCCATGTGGATTGAATGTATTTCAATTCATCATCAGGACGAGGTTCTCCAACGGCATCATAAAAGCGCATGTCATCAAAGAACTGTGCGAAGTACACAAGCATCTTCTTGCTTGGTTTTCTTCTGCCTGTGTAAATATGATTGTAGTTTTTATCGTCAATGCCTATATATTCTGCAAACTCTTTTTGAGATACAGACCTGCGTATTTGCTTTTCATATTTCTGGTGGTACTCCAAAAGCAACTCCCCTATTGTAGGCACATCTTCCATATCTCAAATCTCCTCGACATGTTCAATATTACATCATTTTTTGATGCCTTTGTAACCCTTGACAAGGTTGTCTACACAGTAGTATATATTGTATACAATCCTGTAACCAGAAAGGGCAGCCCGAGGCATGAGCCAAAAATCAAAATACCCAATCATCCGCATAAGTAATCTTGCCAACAGACGTGCTGACGAGATTGTAGAAGCCCTCGAAGCGCGAGGCATTGATACATCAAAGACCAGTGTTGTTTCCGAGTTGATACTTTCGATGCCCATACCCCAACCCACGCAACCCGTGGAAAAGAAGCGCAGAACCCGCAAGGCTGTCAGTCAGTCTACGGTGGCTGCGCTTTAGTTTTGTCCGTTCTTTGAAGGGAGAACGCTATGAACGAGGATACCAATAAAGTGATTGAAGAAACCGAAGAGAAATGCTGTTGCTTTGAAATTATGGGAGATAACTCTGATTGTCCCATTCATGGAGAACAGGCTATGAACGCCACGACGNCCATCAAGCAAACCACACCGGGACCATTCATTGTTTCAAGGAACGTCATCAAAGGCNGTCCAGATCGCCGCGAACTGAACACCATCACCACCCTGGTTTCTACCTGCCTATAAAAATAATAAACCTCGCCGAGCGAGGGTTATTAGGT
>JGI1356J14229_10001910_pt1 | contig 16766 bp, 10 predicted proteins | sample Subgrocontami58m_FD_14229 | JGI IMG/M metagenome (IMG submission 14229) | reverse complement strand
ACCGCCAAGGTGGCGTTCAAGGTGTCGAGCGAATTGACCTGGGAGCAGGCAGCGGACTATCTGGGCGCCAAGTCCGATCAACTGCAGTTCATCGATCCCGAGCGCGGCCGCGTCCAGGGAATGAAGCAGTTTCTCGAAGAGAAGTCGTACCGCCCAGGCCTCGAACCGTACCGCCGGGCCGACGCCAATGCACAGGTCACCGCGCCTGCCGCGCTGCCGAAGTAGAAGAAGAGATCCGACTCTGTCGGACGCCGGGCGATCTTCGCGGGGAGAAGGCGCAGGATACTTGAGGAGGGTTCCATGGATGCACAAATGGAATTGGGAAGGATAGAGCGGGTAGCGCCCGATCGGCTGCCGCTGCATTTCAATATCTCAGAGGTGTTGCTGGACAGCCATATTGAAAGCGGGTCCGGCGACAAGACGGCCATTTGCTATCAGGACCAGACCATCACCTACAGGCAACTGTCGCGCCAGGTGAACAGGCTCGGGAACCTGCTCGGAGGGCAGCTCGGCGTAACGCCGGAAGCAAGAGTGGCGATCCTGTTGTTCGACTGTCCCGAGTTCGTGGCCAGCTTCCTGGCCACCATCAAGATCGGCGCGGTCGCCGTCCCCATGTCCACCATGCTTGGACCTCAGGACTATGTCTACATGCTGAACGATACCAGAGCCAGCGTGTTGATCGCGGATCAGGCCTTCGCGGACGTCATCCTGTCCGCCGGAAAGTCATTGGAGTATCTGAGGCACATCGTGGTCCTCGAAGACGGCGGTAGCGGGGCCTGCGCCGTCAGGGCCGGCGAGGCTTTCGACATCATGAGCTATCGGGCCGGAGTCGCGCGCCAATCGGACACGCTGCAAACCGCCAAGACAAACAAGAACGACGCCGCATTCTGGGGTTACACGTCCGGCTCCACAGGGCAGCCAAAGGGAACGATTCATCTGCAGCACGACATCTACTATGCGGCGTACCACCTGAACCAGTACTACTACGACATCTCGCCTGACGATGTCCTGTACTCCGCCAGCAAGCTGTTCTTTGCCTACGGTTTGGGGAATTCGCTGTGGATTCCCTTCTTCTCCGGCGCCACGGTCGTGCTGGAACGGCAGCGCTCCACCCCCGAAGTGGTGGTGGCGAGTCTGCGCAAGTTCAGGCCGACGAAGGTGTTCGCCGTGCCGACGATCTACAAGGCCCTTCACGACTATCTGGCCAAGCCGGGACAGTACGCCGAGGAATGCGGCAGCGTGGAGCGCTATTACTCCGCGGGCGAGCCGCTGAGCAAGCCCCTTTATGACAAATGGCTCGCACTGACCGGGCGCGAAATCCTCACCGTCCTGGGTTCGACCGAGGCGCTGCAGGGGTACGTGGGAGCCTCGCCGGGGCTGGGCAGCCCGGGCTGCCTGGGAAAGGCGATTCGGGGCTACGAGACCAGGATCGTCAACGAGCTGGGGCAGGACGTCCCGCCGCGCGAAAAGGGCGTCCTGATGATCAAGGGCGACAGCATCGCGAGCGGCTACTGGAACCGGCACAAGGAGACCCAGAAGACCTTCCGCGGCGAATGGCTCTACACCGGGGACATGGTCTACGAGGGCGAGAACGGGATCCTCTGGTACGTCGGCAGGGACGACGAGATGTTCAAGATCGCCGGCCTCTGGGTGTCGCCGACCGAGATCGAAGAGGTGCTGAATGCACATCCCTGGGTCCACGAATGCGCCGTCGTCGCCTGCGAAGATGCAAACGGGCTTACGACGATGGTCGCCTACGTCGTCTGCAAGGACACCGCTCACGCCGACTCGAGCGTAAGTGCGGCCTTGCAGGAGTTCCTGAAGGGTCAATTGGCTTCGCACAAGTGTCCGAGAACGGTGCGGCTGATAAAGGAACTGCCGAGAAGCAGCACCGGAAAGCTGCAGAGATTCAAGTTGAAGGAGCTATATCGGGCGGCTTAGGGAGCGCTGCGGCCCGATCGAAGCGTTCGAATACAGGTTTTTGAGCAACGCCATTTTCCAGAGAATAAAGGAGATCCAACGTGTCCAGTCTGACGAGTGTTCGTGAAATGGCCAAGGAAGATACCGGCGCCGGCGCTTCCGGACTGAGGTCCTTCCTGGACCAGCTGAAGAAGGACGAGGAGCTGGTCCAGGTGAAGAAGAAGATCCAGAAGGGCGACGAGGTCTTCAGCATCATGTGGCGGCTGAATTCGACCGACGGGCCGGCGTTCCAGGCCGAGGTCGAGGGCTTCGACATTCCGCTCGTGGCGAACCTCTTCGGCACCAAGAATCGCTGGGCGCGGGCCTGCGGGTTTCCCCTGAACCTGGAGGTCGGCGAGTACGTCGAGCGCTTCATGAACCTGATGCTCAGCAAGGACAAGCCCGCCGAGCCGAAAGTGGTCACGGACGCGCCGTGCAAGGAGACGAAATTCACCGGTGCCGATATCGACATGGGCAGGTATCCGATCCTGAGGTGGCACAAGAACGACGGCGCCCCGTACATCACCATGGGGATGGTGGTGACGCAGGACGAGAAGTTCGGCCGCAACGTGGGGATCTACCGCGTGTCGGTGCTGAACAAGAATACCCTGACGGTGCTGACCAACGCCAACCAGGACATCGGCATCCACGTGAGCCGGGCGAGGGCGCGCGGACTGACCAGCATTCCCTGCGCGGTCGTGGTGGGCGCCGAGCCGGCGGTCTACATGTCGGCGTGCACCAAGCTCGACCTGAGGGAAGACGAGCTGCGCTTCGCCTCGCGCTTCAACAACGGCAAGAGCATCGAGATCGTGAAGTGCGACTCGAGCGACATCTACGTCCCGGCCAGCAGTGAAATCGTGATCGAGGGCGAATTGCAGTTGACGGAAACGGTGCAGGAAGGGCCGATGTCGGAGTGGCACGGCTATCACGAAGAGAAGATGAAGACGCTGTTCATGAACGTCAAATGCATCACCCAGCGCAGGAAGCCGGTGTTCGTCACCACGGTCGCCGGGCACGAGCACAGCGAAGAGGAGGTGATGCACGTCATACAGCAGCAGGGCTCNCTGAACCGNCAGTGCAAGCAGCGCATNACNGGCTTCGTTCGGGCCGGCTGTCCGCAGGCCGGNCGCGGATTCACNGTCGTGGTNGCGATNAACAANCGCTTCCCGGGCTGGGGNAAGCACGCCATCGCGCAGGCCTATTCGATCCCGTATGTCGCNCTCACGGCCAACAACATCATCATCGTCGACGAGGACATCGACCCGCACAGCTCCGAGGAGGTGATGTGGGCGATNTCCACGCGCGTCGACCCCGAGCGCGACGTGATCATGTTNCCGGCNACCCCNGTCAATCCGCTCAACCCGGCGGCGCGCAAGCGGCCGGCGGTATTCGAGACCACCGGCATCACGGACGTCTCCGTCTGCTCGAAGATGGGGATCGACGCCACTCTGAAGAAATTCGGCGATCTGGAGGGCCACGAGCGGCCGGTCAGCGTTCCGGTGAAGCCGGACAAGGAGACCTACGANCGCATCTGCGCGCAGTGGTCCGAGTACGGCTTCTAGAANGGTCCGCCATGCCGGCCAAGAGCGAATCGGAGATCCGGGTCAGGTTCATCGAATGCGACCCCGCGGGCATCCTGCATTTCGGGCATTACGGGAACTTCATCGATATCGGCAAGAACGACCTGTACCGGGCCTGCCTCGGCAAGCCGCGCAAGCCCGGCGACGACGGCGTCAGCACGGTGCTGGTGAAGACGACCTTCGATTACGTGAGTCCCGCCAGGTTCGACGACGTGCTGATCGTGGAGACGAAGGGCGACTTCATCAAGAACACGAGCTTCGGATTCGACTTCGAGATACGCAAGAAGGAAGGCGGAACCGTCGTCTGCCGGGCCAAAGCGGTCTACGTGTGCCTGTCGCTGGAGACGCACAAGTCCACGCCCGTGCCGGATTCGGTCCGCAAGATCTTCGACGAGGCCGCCTGACTTGCGCAAGAGGTCGCACCCCTGGCTTGCCGGGAGGGCGACTGTGACGACAACGAGAGGAGGGAGACATGGAGATGAGCCATCGGGAGCACCCGGCGTTAGACCGGCGCGGATTTCTCAAGGGCGCCTCGGCAGTCGCCGGCGCGTCGGCCTTGGGCGCGCTGGTGCCGGCGCGACTGGCGCGGGCGCAGGCAGGCAAGCTGCGGGTGGGCCTGATGCTGCCCTACACCGGTACNTTCGCTCAACTGGGCGTGATCGTCACCAACGGCTTCAAGTTGGCGGTGGAGGAGAGCGGCGCAAAGCTCCACGGNCGCGAGATCGAGTATTTTGTGGTCGATGACGGATCCAATCCGACCAAAGCGCCGGAAAACGCCAACCGGCTGATCCAGCGCGACAAGGTCGATTTCCTGATCGGCACGGTGCATTCGGGCGTCGCGATGGGCATCGCCAAGATGGTGCGCGAGACCGGCGTCTTGTGGATCAATCCCAACGCCGGTGCCGACGAGATCACCGGNCCGCTCTGCGCCCCCAACATCTTTCGCTCGTCCTTCTCCAACTGGCAGTCCACCTACCCGCTGGGCAAGGTTCTGAAGNACGAAGGTCACAAGACGGCGGTGTTCATCACGTGGAGCTACACCGCGGGCGAGCAGATGATGGCCGGATTCAAGGAAGGCTTCGAGCAGCAGGGCGGCACCCTGGTCAGGCAACTGCACCTGCCCTTCCCCGAGGTCGAGTTTCAGGCGCTGCTAACGACGATCGCCTCCATCAAGCCGGACGCAGTGGTGGCTTTCTTCGGCGGCGGCGCCGCGGTAAAGTTTCTCAAGGATTACGCGGCGGCCGGGCTGAAAGGCAAGATTCCGCTCTACGGTCCCGGTTTTCTTACCGATGGAGCGCTCGAGGCCGTGGGCGATGCCGCCGAGGGCATGGAGACGACGCTGCACTACGGCGACGGCCTGGAGATCAAGAAAGACAAGTCCTTCCGCCTCGCCTATGCGAAGACCTACAAGTCGCAGGCGGACGTATTCGCGGTGCAGGGCTACGATGCCGGGCAGTTGATGGTGGCCGGTATCGATGCGGTGAGAGGCGACGTGAGCAACAAGGTGGGCATGATCAAGGCCATGGAAGTAGCCAAGATCGACAGCCCGCGCGGTATCTGGACCCTCTCGAGGGCCCACAACCCGGTGCAGGATATCTATCTGCGCAGGGTGGTCGGCAAGGAGAACAAAGTGATCGGCGTAGCGCACAAGGCGCTGGCGGACCCGGCCCGCGGGTGCAGGGCATAGCGGCCTGGTTCGAACGGCGGCGGACGCCCGCCCGACCGTTCAATGCTCGGCTCCCCGGGTTCGACCGCATCTCGTCTGGTGGAATGACAGCGCCCCGAAGAGGAAAATGGTCAGAGGCGAACAAATAGACTTTGCGCTGCCCGAGCGGCTCAACCTCGGGACCTATGTTCTCGACGTGAACCTGGAGTCGGGCCGGGGCGACAAGACCGCGATCTACTACGAGGATCGAACCTACAGTTTTCGCGACCTGTGGCTGCTGACCAACAGAGTCGGAAATGTGCTCAGGGAGCTCGGGGTCGAGGCCGAGGACCGGGTCCTGCTGATACTCGAGGACTCTCCCGAGTGGGTCGCCGCGTGGCTCGCCACGATGAAAGTGGGCGGGGTGGGTACGCACGCCTACACCTACCTGACCTCCGATGATTACGAATACCTGCTCAACCTGGTGCGGCCCAAGGTCGTGATCGTCGACGGCGTTACGCTGGAGCGGGTGCGCAAGGGCGCGAAGGGCAGCAGCTATCCGCGGGCGCTGCTGGTCTCCGGGGAGGGCGATCCCGCGCTGGAGGCCGGGGAGTTCAGTCTGCGCAAGATGCTCGAGTTCGCCGACGATCGTCTCGAGGTCGAGGACACACACAGGGACGATCCCGCATTCTGGAACTTCTCCGGCGGGACCACGGGCAAGCCCAAGGGCGTCCCGCACATGCATCGCGACGGCGTCATCGCGTACCAGTCCTTCAACCACATCCTCAGCTACCGGCCCGACGACGTCGTGCTGAGAGTACCGAAGCTGTTCTTTCACTATTCCCGCGACCTGGGATTGCTGTTTCCGCTGCGCAACGGCGCTGCGGTGGTCCTGTTCGGGCAGAGGACGACCGCCAGGCTCATGTACGAGCTGATCGGGAAGCACAGGCCCACGGTGCTGGTCAACGTGCCCACGATGATGCGCGCGATGCTGCAGACGCCGGCGAGCGAGCGCAGCGACCTGGGTTGCATCCGTCACAGCATGTCCTCGGGAGAGCTGCTCTCGGCGCAGCTCTACCAGGAATGGGTGGATGCGTTCGGCAGCGAGGTCATCAACCGCTTCGGCTCGGCCGAGTCCGGCATCGGCTACCTGTGCAACCGGCCGGGCGCGGTCAGGCCCGGAAGCTCGGGGACCGTCACGCCGCTTTCGGAGATCAAGCTGGTGGACGAAAGCGGCGTGGAGGTCCCGCGAGGGCAGCCGGCCACCCTGCTGGTGCGCAGCGACGCCGCCGGCCTGTGCTACGTCAACGAGCACGAAAAGTCCAAGGCGACGTTCCTGGGCGACGATTGGGTGAACACCGGCGACATCTTCGTCCAGGACGAGAACGACTACTTCTGGTACGCAGGGCGCGCCGACGACATGGTCAAGGTGAGCGGGGTCTGGGTGTCGCCGCTGGAGATCGAGCGCAGTCTCCAGGAGTGTTCCGGCGTGAAGGAGTGCGCGGCGCTCGGCATACGGGACCAGGACGGGCTGGCCAAGATCAAGGCGTTCGTGGTGCTGGCGGAAGGCGCGCAGGCGTCGGCGGACGCGCAGATGGAGCTGAACCGCTTTTGCAGGGAAAGATTGGCGCCGCACAAGATTCCGAGAATCATCGAATTCATGGACGAGCTGCCCAAGACCGGACAGGGCAAGATCGACAAGCGTTTGTTGCGCGAGCGCGCAGCCTAGGCGCTGCGTCGCTGACTGGAGGAGCCAGGCGGTGTTACTGGGATTGCCCGAGTTCGAATTGTTCTCGACCGACACGGTGGAGGAGACCTGTGCCCTGCTCGACAGGTTCGGCGAAGGCGCACGCGTATTCGCGGGCGGGACCGACCTGTTCGTGAAGATGAAGCACAGGAGGGCGATCCCCCGCCGGCTCATCAACATCAAGATGATCCCGAATCTCGGGCAGATCAGGCGCGAAGGGCGCGACGGCCTGCGCATCGGCGCGTTGACCACCATCCAGGCCATCGAGGCCTCGTCCGCGATCGACAAGGATTTCCCCTCCCTGAAGCAGGCGGCGAGCGTCCTGGGAACGACGCAGATCCGCAACGTCGGAACCCTGGGCGGCAATCTGGGCAACGCATCGCCGTCCGCGGAATTCGGCCCCTCGCTGCTGACCCTCGGGGCGTCGGTCAAATGCACGGGCCGCGGGGGAGAGCGCGTGATTCCGCTGGAGGAGTTCTTCGTCGCGCCGGGGAAGACCTCGCTCGCGCGCGACGAGCTGCTCACAGAGGTGCTGGTGCCCGAACCGCCGGCGGGCGCCCAATGCATCCACCTCAAGCACAGCCTGCGCAGGATGGACGTCGCCATCGCCAGCGCGGCGGTGCTTATCGTCGCCGACGGCGACGTGTGCAGGGACGTGAGGATCGCCCTGGGCGCGGTGGGGCCGACCCCCTATCGAGCGAAAAGGGCCGAGCAGAGCATCCGGGGGCAGCGGCTCGACGGGGAACGGGTCGAGCGCGAATTGCTGGAAGAGGTGGGGCGGGTGGCGGCCGAGGAATCGTTCCCCATCGACGATTTCCGGGGCTATGCCGGATACCGAAGGAAGCTCGTGCGCATGCTGGTCAGCAAGGGGCTGGAACGCCTGGTTGCGCGCACCCGGGCATGAAGGGAGGCGCCGCAATGAACGCCGCATCCAGGATCGACATTCGACTGAAGGTCAACGGCGAAGTCCGCGCATTGAGCGTGGAGCCGTGGCGCACGCTCCTGGATGCGCTGGTCGAGAATTTCAGGCTGTCCAAGACCAAGGAGGGGTGCAGCATCGGGGAATGCGGCGCCTGCACCGTCTCAATGGACGGCAAGCTGGTCAGCTCCTGCCTGGTGCTGGCCGCGGACGCCGACGGCAAGGACGTCGTCACCATGGAGAAGCTCACGGCCGGCGAATCCGGCTTCAATTCGATGATGGAGGCCTTCATCCATCCCGACGAGGGGGCGAGGCGCGCGAGGCACACCAGAACGTTGTCCTCCTCGGGAACGAAGACGAGCACCGAGACCTTCACTTTCTGCCACCTGTGCGCCGGCCATTGCAGCATGAAGGCGATCGTCGAGGACGGCAAGCTCGTCGATCTGGAACCGGACATGGAGAGCGGCCTGTTCGCCGAGCAGTGCGCGCTGAACAAGGGCCGCTTCACGATCCCGGAAGTCCTGGGTCACAAGGATCGCCTGCTCTATCCCCAGAAGAGGGTAGGGGCCCGGGGAGAAGGCAAGTGGCAGCGCATCTCCTGGGACGAGGCGCTGGACACCGTCGCGAACAAGCTGAGCGAATTGAAGCGCAGCTTCGGCGCCGAATCCGTGGCTTTCGGGCTGGGAGAGCCGAAGGGCATGGAATTCGCCTTCGCGCAAAGGCTGGCAAGCGCATTCGGAACCCCGAGCGTGGTGACGCCGGGCTGGTCCTGCGGGTTGCCGAAGGCGATGGCCGGCGCGTTCACCTATGGCTCGCCCGTGGTGTGCGACGACGACCATGCGCCCTCCCTGGTCGTGCTGTGGGGCAGCAACATGAACCAGACCACCGGCGGGTTCAGAAGGGAGTCGCTCGAGAAGATCCTCGAGGCCGGCGGCAAGCTCATCGTCATCGATCCCCAGAAAACCGACACGGCCCGGCTCGCCGACCTGTGGATCAGGCCGAGGCCGGGCAGCGACGGCGCTCTCGCCGCAGGGGTGCTGAAAGTCATCCTCGAGGAAGAACTGTACGACAAGGACATCGTCGAGCAGTGGACCGTCGGGTTCGACGAGCTGAGAGAGCACTTCTCCACCTTCTCCCTGGAGGAGGTCGAGAAGCTGACCTGGGTGCCCCGCGGCCAGATCGGGGAATTCGCAAGAACCTACGCCGGGAGCAAGCCCGCGGCGATGCAGACCGGCAACGCCGTCGATCAACTGGTCAACAGCTTTCAGACCACGCGCGTCATCGCCATCATGCGCGCGATCTGCGGCAACGTGAACGTGCCCGGCGGCGACGTGGTCCTGACCGCCCCGCTCTATACCCGGCCGGGAAGCTTCTTCCTGATGAGCAAATACCCCAGGAAGACCGAAAGGATCCTCGGCAAGAAATTCAAGTTCGCGCAGCGCTCGGCCTTCATACCCCCGCACGTCCTGACCCGGGCGATCCTCGATGAGGACCCGTGCCCCATCAAGGCGGCGATGTTCATCCTCTCCAATCCGCTGGTGAGCTGGCCCAATTCGAAGGAAACCTATCGGGCCCTGATGAAGCTGGACTTCATCGTGATCTCGGAGCTTTTCATGACGCCGACGGCCGCGCTCGCGGATATCGTGCTGCCGGCGGCCTGGAGCATGGAACACGAGGAGCTGGGATATTGGCCGGGATGGTACGAGGAAATCCGCGCGCATCCCAAGCTCGTCGACGCGCCCGGAGAATGCTGGCCGGACACCAAGATCATCAACGAGCTCGCCAAGCGGCTCGGCCTCGCGGAGGATTTCTGGACCGACGATCATGAAGCGCTGGACATGATGCTCGAACCCAGCGGCATGAGCTACGAGCAGTTCAAGGAAAAAAGGACGCTGCGGGCGACCAAGGAATACCGCCGGCACGAGTACGACACTCCGTCGCGCAAGATCGAAATCTTCTCCGCACGCCTCGAGAAGATCGGCTATGCGCCGATGCCGAACTGGGACGAACTGGGCCGCAAGGTGGAAATGCCCGCGGAATTTCCGCTGCTGCTCACCAACGCCAAGGAAGAGGCGTACATGCTGAGCGGGTTCAAGGGCGTCGCGTCGGTGCGGACCATCCGACCGGACCCGGTGATGGAGCTGCATCCGGACACCGCGAAAAAATACGGGCTCGAGGAAGGCGGGTGGGCGTACATCGTCACCAGGGAAGGCAAGATCAAGCAGAGGCTCTCGCTGAACCGCAGTCTCGATCCGCGCGTGGTCGTGGCCGCGTTCGGGTGGTGGTTTCCGGAGCAGGCCGCGTCGGGATACGGCTGGAGCCAAAGCAACATCAACATGCTGACCCCCAGCGGGCCGGACTACGACCCGTCCACCGGCGGCATCACGCTGCGCGGCATACCCTGCACGGTCTCCAGCACCTAGGGTCTGTCTCGCAACGAGCTGTCATTCCAGGGCCGAAGGCCGAGGAATCTGCTCTTTCGTTAACGGGGCCGCGCCTCTTTCCTCGATAGCAAGGAACCGATGATGACCATCACACCCGCAAGCATGAGGCGAACGCCCGAAGGTTACTTCAATGTCCGGTTCGGCAAGCCGGAATACACGGACTGGATCGACGAGAGCATGTCGTGGAAGGAGACCTGCTACATCGGCGATTGGTCCTTTCTTTGGGAGCGCCGATTTCGCGGACCGGACGCCCTCAGGCTGTTTTCCGACATTTCCGTCAACAGCTTCGCCAGGTTCGACATCGGCCAGGCCAAGCACGTGATCCATTGCAACGACGCGGGAAAAGTGATCCACGAAGGCATACTCAGCCGTCTTGACGAAGAGGAGTTCATGCTGTTCGGGCGAGGCGGCTTCTGGGCTGACTACAAGCTGCGGCACGGCAGGTACAACGCTTCGTCGGAACCAGACGACTGGTTCAATTTCCAGGTCTCCGGTCCGAATTCGATTCGGGTCGTCGAGAAGGCCGCGGGGACCAGCCTGCGCGACATCGGCTTCATGCGCTTCGGCAAGATACGCATTGAAGGTCGCGAGATCCTCGCTCTGCGTCAAGGGATGGCGGGCGAGATCGGATACGAACTGCAGGGACCGCGCGAGTATTCGGAAGAAATCCATGCGGCCATCATGACGGCAGGAAAGGAGCTGGGTATTCGTCGCCTTGGGGCACGCGTTGCCACCGTGAATCATCTTGAAGCGTGTTTCCCTACGATCGTGTCGGATTATCTGCCGGCGATCTTCGACGAGAGCATGCAAGAGTATCTCGAGGAGTTCGAGGCGGCCATGCCCGGATTTGCGATCACCTTCAACATCGCCGGCAGCTTCGAATCCAACGACGTGCGCGATTGGTATCGAAGCCCGGTTGAGCTCGGTTGGTCCAGGAACGTGAAATTCGATCACGAATTCATCGGGCGTGAGGCGCTCGAAGGTGAGGTGGCCGATCCCAAGCGGGCCATGCGCACCCTGGTCTGGAATTCCGACGATGTCGTTGACGTGTACGCATCCCTCTTCCAAAAGGGCGATCCCTACCGCTTCATGGACATGCCGCGCGACCAGAGGGGCTTCATGTATGCCGACAAGGTGCTCAAGGACGGGAAGACCGTCGGCGTCGCGACGTCGCGCGGCTACAGCTATTACTTCCGCGAAATGATCTCCCTCGGCACCATCGACATCAAGCATGGCGATATCGGCACCGAAGTCACCGTCGTCTGGGGCAATCCCGGAGAGCCGCAAAAGGAAATCCGGGCCAAGGTCGCGCCCGCTCCCTATAAGCAGGACAACCGGCGAGCGGATGTGGCGGCACTGCCGCGCATGTAATGGCTGCGAGCCAGCGATAAAAGGGGCTCGAATCGTGGCGCGTGATTCGAGCCCCTTCAGGCTCTGACGACGGGCGCCTCGCCGGGCGCGGGCGCGGCTTGCCCGGAGCGCTGAAGCAGCTCGTCCATCGCGTTCAGGGTCTCCTGCGGCGTCGCCGGCGCGTTCAATCGCGGCGGCAGCGCGTAATCGGCCACGCTCGCGACCGCGTCGCGGATCGCGAAGAACACCGACAGTGCGAGCATCAGCGGCGGCTCGCCGATCCCCTTGGAGCGGTAGGGGCTGTCCTCGAGGTTCTCGCCCCGAGCGAAGAGCTTGACGTTGAACTCGGGCGGCAGGTCGCCCGCGACCGGGATCTTGTAGGTCGACGGGGCGTGCGTGCACAGGCGGCCCGAGGCGTCCCAGACCAGCTCCTCGGTGGTCAGCCAGCCCATGCCCTGGACGAAGCCGCCTTCGACCTGGCCGAGGTCGATCGCCGGATTGAGCGAGCGGCCCGCGTCGTGCAGGATGTCGACGCGCAGCAGGCGGCTCTCGCCGGTCAGCGTGTCCACGGCGACCTCGGAAACCGCCGCGCCGTAGGAGAAGTACAGGAACCTGCGGCCGCTGCGCGTGGCGGGGTCGTAGTCGAGTTTCGGGGTCTTGTGGAAGCCCGTGGCCATGAGCTGCACGCGGGCCATGTAGGCCAGTCGGACCAGCTCGGCGAAGTCGAGCGTCGCCGCGCCCGCGTGAACGCGGTTCGCCTCGAAGCGCACCGTCCCGGGCGGAACCCCGAATTTCCCCGCCGCGAAGGCGGCGAGCCGCGCCTTCAATTCCCGCGCCGCGGCCTGCGCCGCCTTGCCGTTCAGATCGGTCCCGGTCGAGGCCGCGGTGGCCGACGCGTTCGGGATCCTGCTCGTATCCGATGCCGACACTTTCACGCGATCCAGATCGACGCCCAGCTCCTCGGCGACGATCTGCGCCACCTTGGTGAAAATGCCCTGACCCATCTCGGTGCCGCCGTGGTTCAGCAGCACGCTGCCGTCGGTATAGATGTGCAGCAGCGCGCTCGCCTGGTTGTAGACGACCGCGCTGAACGAGATGCCCAGCTTCACCGGCGTCATCGCGATGCCGCGCTTTATAACCGGATTGGCCGCATTCCAATTGCGGATCGCTTCGCGGCGCGGCGCGTAGTTCGCGCTGCGCTCCAGCTCGTCGAACAGGCGGTCGGCGATGAAGTCCTCGACCTTCATGCCGTGGGGGGTCGTGTCGCGAATGCCGGGGACGTAGAAGTTCCTGCGACGCACCGCGACCGGGTCGAGCGCGAGGTCGCGGGCGATCTCCTCGATTACCAGCTCGGCCGCCATCAGCGCCTGCGGCACGCCGAAGCCGCGGAACGCGGTGGCCGACTGCGTGTGCGTCTTGCAGCGGTGCGAGACGATGCGCAGGTTCTCGAGGAAGTAGCAGTTGTCCGCGTGGGCCATGGCGCGGTCGTTCACCACCGCGGAGAGGTCCGCCGAGTGGCCGCAGCGCGCGGCGAGCATCAGGTCCAGCCCGAGGATTCGGCCGCCGGCATCGAAGCCGGCGTCGTAGTCGATGCGAAAATCGTGGCGCTTGCCGGTGATGATGAAGTCGTCGTCGCGGTCCAGTCGCAGCTTCACCGGACGGTCGAGCAGCCGGGCCGCGATCGCCGCCGCGCAGGCGAACTGGGCCGGTTGCGTTTCCTTGCCGCCGAAGCCGCCGCCCATGCGCCGGCACTCCACGGCCACCCGGTGCGCGTCGACCCCGAGGGCATGCGCCACCTTGAGCTGCACCTCGCCCGGATGCTGCGTCGAGCTGTACACGAGCATGGCGCCGTCCTCGCGCGGCACCGCGTAGGCCACGTGGCCCTCCAGCGAAATGTGCTCCTGGCCGCCGAGCCGGATCGTGCCCTTCAGGCGCCTGGGCGCCGCAGCCAGCGCCGTGGCCGGGTCGCCGCGCTCCAGCGTGACCGAGGGAACCACGTACGACTCGCGTCGCAGCGCGTCGTCGACATCGAGGATCGCGGGAAGGTCCTCGTACTCCACCACCGGCAGTCGCGCGGCCCGGCGCGCGGCATCCACGGTCTCGGCGACCACCAGGAACATCGGCTGGCCGACGTACTGCACCAGGCCGCTCGCCAGGATCGGATCGTCGTGCAGTATCGGACCGAAATCGTTGTCCCCCGGGATATCCGCCGCCGCGAGCACCGCGACGACGCCGGGCGAGGCGCGCGCCGCTGAGAGATCGGCATGGAGGATGCGGGCATGGGGCCGCGTGGAAAGGCACAGCGCGGCATGCAGCGTGCCGCGCAGCTCGGGAATATCGTCGGTGAAGGGGGCCGCTCCGCGCACGTGCAGGTGCGCGCTTTCATGGCGCACCGGCGCTCCGACGCCGCCGTGCGCGGGCTCTTTCGCCGGGCTTCCCCGCAGGTCGTTCATGCACTCACGCTTCCGAGCGCATCCAGGCGCGTCGCTACCGCGCTGCCGCCCGGTCCGGTTTCGAGCCACAGCCTGCGCAGCAGATTGCGCGCCACCTTCATGCGGTAGTCGGCGCTCCCGCGCAGGTCGTCGATGGGCGTGTAGTCCGTTGCGAGCGCGGCGACGGCCGCATCCAGCGTCGCCTCGCTCCATTCGCGGCCGGCGAGCGCCGTCTCGCACGCAGCGGCCCGCCTGGGCGTCGCGGCCATGCCGCCGAACGCGACGCGCGCGCCGGCGATGCGCGCGCCCTCGATCAGGAGCAGGAACGCGCCGCACACGCTGGAGATGTCCTGGTCGAAGCGCTTGGAGACCTTCCACGTGCGAAACACACCCCCCTTCGCCGGCAGAGGCACGCGCACTTGTGCGACGAACTCGCCCGCTTCCATCGCGGTCTCGCGGTACGCGCAATACAGCGCTTCGAGCGGCAGTTCGCGCGCGCCCGCTCCCTTGCGCAGCACCAGCGTCGCGCCGATCGCGATCAGCGCCGGCATGGAATCCCCCACCGGCGATGCGTTGGCGATGTTGCCCGCGAGCGTGGCGGCGCTGCGGATCGGCGGCGAGGCGAAGCGCCGGAACAGGGTCTCCAGTTCGGGATAGCACTCCGCCAGCACCGGATGGGCATCGGCGAGTGTGACCGCGGCGCCGATCTCCACGTGTGTCGGCGTGACCGCGACGCGCTTCAGCTCGGCGACGTTGCCGATGTACAGCAAGTCGCCCAGCTCGCGGTACTGCTTGGTCACCCATGCGCCCAGGTCGGTGCCGCCGGCGAGGATGCGCGCGGCGGGCATGCGTTCGCGCAGCGCGGCGAACGCGGCGAGGCTGCGCGGCGCATGGAAGGCGCCGCTCGCGTGAGCCAGGGTGAGGTCTTCGGCGCGCTCGAGGGCCGCGAGCCGCGCGGCGAGTCCGGCTTCGCTTCGGCGCGCGGTTTCTGCGTGCGAACCCGCAGGCGCGCTCATCCAGTCCAGCTTCGCCTCGGGGATTGCGGCGCCGAGCGCGTACATGGCGCGCGCCGCATCGACTATGGGCCGGTAGCCGGTACAGCGGCACAGGTTGCCGGACAGCGCGTCATTGATCACCTGGCGCGACGGCGCGCTTTGCGTCTTGTAGAGCGCGAACAGCGACATCACGAATCCGGGCGTGCAGAAGCCGCATTGCGTGGCATGGCCGTCGGCAAGCGCCTGCTGCACCGGATGCAGCGATCCGTCGGGCCCTCTCAGGCTCTCGACGGTGATCAGCGCCTTGCCGTCGAGCGTCGGGGCGAACTGGATGCAGGAGTTCATGGCGCGATAGCGCACGCCGCCTGCGTGCCGCTCGGCGAGCACGACCGCGCATGCCCCGCAATCGCCTTCGGCGCAGCCTTCCTTGGAGCCGGTGCGGCCCAGGTCCTCGCGCAGCACCTGGAGCACCGTGCGCGTCGGCGCGATGCCCTCGAGCGTCCTCACCTCGCCGTCGAGCAGGAAGCGGATCGTCGATGCGCGGGGATCTGCCGCCATTGCCGGCCGCGCCCGCATCAGGCGGCGGGCTGATGCGCCGCTTCGGGCGGCAGCTTTTCCACCTCGCACAGCAGCGCCTTGTACGCGGGGAAGCCCGAGATCGGGTCGCGGTTGAAGTAGTCGGTGAGGTAGTTGGCGTTGGCGCGCCGCCACGCCTCGGTCTGGATGGGGCCGCCGCCGCCCACGTTGAGCTCCACGCCGCCGGCCATCACCGCGTCTGTGACGTGCGCACTGAACGGGACGCGGCCGCGCGGCGTGCGAACGTGGACGAGATCGCCCTGCGCGATTCGCCGCGCCGCCGCGTCGACGGGATGGATCAGCACCTGCGGCTCGGGCTGCATCGCGAGCAGGCCGGGGATGTTGAGATGCTGCGAGCGGAAGGTCGACTGGATGCGCGCGCCGGTGTTCAGCACCAGCGGGTACTCTCGGGCAAGCTCGGGGTTCGCGAGCGGCCCCTCGCCCGGCTCGGTGTACTTGGGCAATGCGTCGAAGCCGTATTTCGCCAGCAGGCTCGAGGCGATTTCGACCTTTCCCGACGGTGTCTCGAAGCCCGGCTGCCGGTCTTCCCTGAGCAGCCCCTTCTCGTACTTGCGGTGCTCCTCGGGCTTGCCGAAGCGCACGCCCTCGGGATGCCGGCGCAGCTCGTCGATCCCCACCGGGTGATCGCGAAGCACGAACTCGGCCAGGGCGTCCTCGTCTGCCGGGAACAGCTCGCCGTAACCGAGCCTGCGGGCGAGTTGCGTGAAGATCCAGTAATCGCTGCGCGCCTCGCCCAGCGGCTCGATCACGCGTTCGCGCAACTGGAGGTAGCCCGGATACTTCTGGTAGCCCTTGTTCTCGAAGTACGTGGTGGCGGGCAGCACGAAGTCGGCGTACTGCGCGTCCGCGGTCATGAAGCGGTCGGCCACCACGAGCAGGTCGAGCGCGGCGAAGCAGCGCTTCCACAAATCCGGATCCGGATATCCGGTGATGATCGAAGCGCCGGCGACAACGAGCGCCTTCACCGGGTAGGGGTCGCCTTCGAGGATCGCCCGCGGCGCCTCCATGAACTGCGCGCTCTTGGTGAGCTCGCAGAACAGCGGGTATCTGTCGTAGCCGATCGGCTTGACGTCCGGCGGCGGGGGAATGTTGGTGCGC
>JGI1356J14229_10001904_pt1 | contig 16787 bp, 10 predicted proteins | sample Subgrocontami58m_FD_14229 | JGI IMG/M metagenome (IMG submission 14229) | reverse complement strand
CTTTTCTGACCAAGGACAAATCGGTCTGCGACGCCCCCTACCGTCATCTTCATCCCGTCACGGTTAAGATACAAGGACGAGCGGGATCGGGCGCGTACTGCCAAGATGCGATTTCCCTGGTTGGCCCTGGGCCGACGCTTTGCAGTGCGACGATTCGGGTGTACCCTGAATCTATGTCACGCCTCCAGTCTAAACGGTGATAGCGTGATGGCTTTGACCCCGTTCCCTGATTGCCCTCGCCACGGATGAACCGCAATATGAACCAACCAAAGCCTGATTCCGGCCTGTGGAACCGGCAGTTTCTTCTTGTGCTCGCACAGAACAGCGCGTTCTCAGCCGCGTTCAATGGTTTTGTGCCCATACTGCCCCTCTACCTCGCCTCTTTTGGCGCGAGCGCCCAGGAGGTTGGCGTCATTGTGGGGTCATACGGGCTGGCCGCTCTTATCCTGCGTCCGCTGAGTGGCCGCCTTACAGACCACTTCGGTCCCAAAGCAATGACTGTGGTGGGCGCACTGCTCTTTGCCCTTTCCACTCCTTTGATGGCGCTCAGCGCCGCGACACCCGTGCTTATCGCGCTGCGGGTCATGCAGAGCGGCGGCTTGGTGTGTTTCTTCACCGCCTCCACAACCCTCGGCGTCGTCACCGTCAGTCCGGGGCGAATTGGCACCGCCATGGGGGTATTGGGCGTTGCGGGCGGTATCGGCGCGCTCATCGCGTCTCCCTTTGCGGTTCAGATTGCTGAGCTCCTCGGCTGGACCGCAACCCTCATCCTCCTATCAGGACTCGCCGCCTTCTCCATTCTCCTGTGTCTCCAAATCCACGTCCGCCAAATCACCCCAGAGACCGCCCATATCGAGCGGGCGCCTACCGCGCTCGTAAATATGCGGGCGGTTGTGCCGGCGCTGCTATTTCTGGGCTTCACGCTGACCCAGGGGCCCATCCTGGCCTTTGTCCCGCTGTTTGCATTGGAGCGGGGACTAGGAAACCCGGGACTCTTTTTGGCCGCCGTGAGCGTGGGCAACATTGCATGCAGGTCGTTCGCCGGGGTGGTGGCAGACCGCTACGGGCGCGGCAAAGTCATTCTCCCGGGCCTTGCTCTTGCGTGCCTGGCCATGCCAGCGATTGCGGCATCCCAGTCACCCGCATGGTTCTGGGCATCTGGTCTGCTCTATGGCCTGGCAAACGGCATGTGCTTCACAGGATTGATCGCCTTTACCCTGGACAGGGTTTCCAGCGAAGAGCGAGGCTCGGCCATCGCCACCTTTCAGTGGGGATGGGACATCGGAAGTTCCGTGAGCGCGGCTGTGATGGGCATGCTGGTTTCTGTGGTGGGATACGGAGGCATCTTCTTTGTGTCCTCAGTATTCCCCGGGGTCAGCGCGCTGGTCTTTGCAATGATGCGACTCCTGTCGCGTCGGGCTGCCAGGCAAGCGGCGGCATAGCTACCCAATCTCGCTGTGAAACCAGCCATCCTGGTATGGAGCCATTTTCATAGCTGGCGAGGCAAGCTGGACGCCATCCCTCAGGAAAGGGCCTGGTGGGCTGCTAAAAATCCGCTCATGGTGAGCCGAGAGTTTACCCTGAGTTTACTGAAGGGAACCATGAGCGGTTCGTCCTTTCCTTCGGTAAACTCAGGACGAGCCAAAACCACTCTATTGGCAGCCTGCTAGACGAGAAATTTCTCCGTAGCCCTGGAGGGGCTTTTGTGTTATAAATATGTATGAATCGTGATGTATTTATACTGGCTAATGGTATCTTAACATCAGATATCAAAGGCCTTTCGCAGATAGAACTGCCTGTCGGCAGGCAGGCGTAAGCCTGGTAGAGGAGCCGTCCCATGCTAGCAAAGAGATATGACGTCGTTGTCATCGGTGGAGGGATCGTCGGCTTGGCCGTCGGCAGAGAGCTCACGCTTCGGCACCCTCGATCCACCATTGGAGTCCTGGAGAAAGAGGACCAGATCGGCACCCACCAAACGGGCCATAATAGTGGCGTCATCCACTCCGGCCTCTACTACCGGCCGGGGTCCTTCAAGGCCCAGTTCTGCGTAGCAGGCGCGGAGGCGATGAAACGCTACTGCCAGGAGCACGAAATACCCTTCGAAGTCTGCGGCAAGCTGGTTGTGGCTACCAACCAGGAAGAACTCTCGCGCATGGAAACGCTGTATCAGCGCGGCACAGCCAACGGCGTGAAGGGATTGGAAAAAATTGGCTTAGAACGGCTTCGTGAGTTGGAACCCCACGCTGCCGGCATCCAGGCAATACTGTGCCCGCCAACTGGAATCGTGGACTATCAGATGGTGGCGGCTTCCTACGCCAGCGATATCAAAGCGGCAGGCGGTGAGGTGATCACCGGAGCAGGCGTGCAGTCTATCCAGCGTAAGAACGGACACATGATCCTCGCAACCCCGGCTGGCGATGTTGAAACGACGAATGTGGTGAACTGCGCCGGGCTGTATGCCGATGTCGTCGCAAACATGATGGGTGTAGATTCCGGTGTGCGCATCGTTCCCTTCCGCGGCGAGTATTACATGCTCAAGCCGGAGCGCAGCAACCTGGTCAACAACCTCATTTATCCGGTCCCAAACCCCGACTTTCCCTTCTTGGGAGTTCACTTTACCCGCACCATTCACGGAGAGGTGGAGGCCGGCCCCAATGCCGTGCTGGCCTTTGCCCGTGAAGGATACAAGATGAGCCAGGTGGACGTGCCGGAGACTCTGGGCACGCTCCTCTTCCCCGGTTTCTGGGCTATGGCCGCAAAATACTGGAAGACGGCGGCCGGTGAGTACCATCGCTCACTGAGCAAGAAGGCTTTCGTCCAGGCGCTCCAACGCCTGCTCCCGGACATCCAATCGGAGGACCTGGTCCGTGGCGGCGCAGGCGTACGGGCCCAAGCCCTTGACCGGCACGGCAATCTTCTTGACGACTTCAGGATCGACGAGACCGAGAACGCCATCCACATCCTTAACGCGCCCTCTCCCGCGGCCACATCCTCCCTGGCAATCGGCGAATACGTGGCGGATCGGGCGGCAAAGGTGTTTGCGCTGGGCGAGAGCGAGAGTCCAGCGCAGAGGGTGCTCTCTGCTGCCCTGGCTTTGGGCTAACGGTAACGGGTCACCTCAGAGTCCTGAGTCCGAAGTTTGTCGTAAATGTCATTCTGAGCGAAGAGAAGAATCTACTCCCGCTCAGGACAAGCTAAGCAATCTGGCGGGGAGCGGAGCGCCACCCCAGATTGCCACGGCCTTCCTTTGTCAGGCCTCGCAATGACAGTCTGAGTCCTATTCCGGAGATGCCGCCCCGGTGTGCTAATCGGCAACCAAACGAGGGATGTCAGACCTTCCGTGGTATCTTCTTGGTGGTCACAATGTTGGAGCCCGTGCCCAGAACATCGGGGACGACGATGTCTCCGATGTTCACCGGCGCTCTGACCACCACGTGGGCCAGATGGGCCATCACCTCAAGGACCTTCCCCTTGGGAACAGGAGTGTCCGTTTTCACGCTCACCAGGGGAAGGTCGCCGTCGTCAACCCGGACCGTAGTGGTCACCATTCTCCTGGGATCAAAGATTTCACCTCGAATAAAGTCCCACGCCAGCTTGCACTGCGCATGGTCGGTGCTCAGTAACTCTGTCTCATTCCACTCGGCGTTCACCGCGCAACTGGTTGGACAGACCACACAGGTGAACTGGCCCTTCATGATCCTACCTCCACAGTAAGCTCACCCTCAACCTGCTGAAAACGCTCAGCTCTCAGTCGAAACCGTATCATTGACGAAGGGGCAAGCACGTTCTCCTTCATCCTTCTGAGCGTTTGGCCGTCGTTGCGGAAGACCACGTAGCGGTCATGATCTGGGGCCACCACGCGCATCGAGAAGTCGACGGCTTCGGTGCCGCTGATGTGCTGGGGCACCACGTAGCGGATCCCCTGGCCGGGGCTGACTTTTATGTTCGCCTCTGGGAGCTCTCCGGTGTGGGCATACTTGGCTGCGCTGAGACCCGCCTTCTCGGCTTCCAGGGAGGCATAGTCCACCAGATCGTGCACCTGGAGGGCGTTTCCCGCAGAGAAAATGCCGGGTATGGAGGTCTGAAAGTGGTCGTCCACGATGGGCCCGCCCGTTACCGGACTGAGGGACACTCCGGCCTTCTTTGAGAGCTCATTCTCAGGTATCAATCCCACGGAGAGCATGAGGGTATCGCACTCCACGAGTCTCTGGGAGCCCTGGACGATACCCCCCCGGGGCCCGATTTTGGCCAGAGTGACTCCCGTGATCCGGTCTCTGCCATGAATTTCAACCACCGTGGTGCTCAGGTACAGAGGAATACCGAAGTCTTCCAGGCATTGCACCACGTTTCGGGCCAGGCCGCTGGGATAAGGAAGGATCTCGGCCACGCACAGCACCTGGGCGCCTTCCAGCGTGAGGCGCCGCGCCATGATGAGGCCCACATCACCAGAGCCCAGCACTACCACTCGCCGGCCCACGGCCAGGTTGCGCAGGTTCATGTAGTACTGCACCACGCCCGCGGTGAAGACCCCGGCGGGACGATGTCCGGGAATGCCAATGGCGCCCCGGGTCCGCTCCCTGCATCCCATGCAGAGAACCACAGACTTGGCACGGATGTGCCGGACTCCCTCCGTAGAGCAGACCGTCAATTCGCGCTCGGGAGTTAGATTCAGCACCATGGTGTTGAGGTAGGTGGAGACCCCGGTCTCGCTGGCCTGATCGATATAGATCTGTGCATATTCAGGTCCGGTCAGGGCTTTCCCGAAGGTCTTGGTGCCAAAACCGTCGTGAATGCACTGGTTCAGGATGCCACCAAGCCGTTCACCTCGCTCAATGAGCACAACACGCTCCGCCCCTGCCTTTCGAGCGGCTACCGCGGCAGACATTCCGGAAGGGCCACCGCCAATGACGGCTACATCTACTTCTTCTGTGCGCATAGTTTCCTCAGTTCCGCAAGTCTTTGGTGCTGCCGGCAAAGAGCCAGGAGCCATTCCCCTTGAGCGACATCTCCGTTGGAAGCACACCCGTCTCTTCTTCCAGTATCTCCTCAATGCGAGGGCCGCAGAAGCCTCCCTGACAGCGTCCCATGGTTGCCCTGGAGCGGTACTTGATGGCGCCGATGGTCTGGGCGCCGAGAGGGTTGTGGATGGCCTCCAAGATTTCTTTGCGGGTTACGCTCTCGCAGCGGCAGACGATCTGGCCGTAGTCGGGGTCTGCATCCACCAGTTCGGCCTGCTTCTCTGGCGGAAGTTCGTTAAAGAGCACGGCCGCTTTCCGCTGGGAATGAAACTGGCTATTGGACAGCAGCGGCAGGTGGGTGCCCGCCCATTTGGCGATGTCCAGGGCGATGGCGGGGGCTGCGGTGAGGCCAGGGGACTCGATGCCCACCAAGTGCATCATCCCCGGCAGCTCCGGCACTTCCTCGATGGTGAAGTCGTCGAAACCGCCCACTGCCGAGCTGACGGTCTTGGGGCGGAGGCCGGCGTAGGAGGTGATAACGTCGCGGCGGCTGAGGCCGGGAAGCAACTCCTGGGCTTCTTTGACGAGTTGCCGGGCCATCGCGCCGGTGGTGCCGTCGCTGGTTTTGCTCCGGACGTAGACCGCGCTGGGCCCTATCAGGATGTTGCCATCGATAGTGGGCGTCAGATGCACCCCCAGGCCCGATCCGCCTCTGGGCGGCACCGGGTAGATCAAGCGCTGAATGAGGTCACTCCGAGCCTTGTCAATAATCACATACTCGCCACGACAGGGATAAACCTTGTAACGGCGCACTCCCGCGAGCCTTGCCACGTGGTCGGCGTAGAGGCCGGCGGAGTTCACCACCAGCTTGCTGTGGACCGTTCCACGAGTTGTGAAGATCTTGAAACCGCCGAGCTTTCCGGAAATGCCCTTCACCTCGGCTCCCAGCAGGATGTCGGCGCCGTTGGCCACGGCGGACTCGGCAAGGGCGATGGTGAAGCGAAAGGGGCAGGTGATGGCTGCCGTTGGGGCGTTCATCGCGGCGTAACCGCTGATATTGGGCTCCATCCGCCTGATCTCCTTGGCGTCGATGATCTCCAAGGAGGGAACACCATTGGCGTCACCGATGGCCTTCAGCTTCTCCAGATCGGGGGCTTCCGCGGCCGTCAGCGCGATGACCAGCTTGCCGACTCGCTTGAAAGGGACATGCAACTGCGTGCACAGATTTTCGAACATGCTTGCGCCCAGAACGTTCAGCCGCGCCTTCACCGATCCTGTCGGGACGTTGAATCCGGTGTGCACGACGCCACTATTCTTGCCGCTGGTCCCTCGCGCAACGTCGCTCTCCTTCTCCAGGAGGACCACGCTGAGTTGATAGCGGCTGAGTTCTCGCGCAATGGCGCACCCGACGACACCACCTCCCACCACTGCAACGTCATACTCTAGTTTCATGCCGCCTAACCACCTCCATTCTTAATGGATCATAATTTCCATCAGTAGTTCATTCAAGGGGAGTGTAGGACTGCCATTTATAGCTGTCAAGCGCAGGGGCAAGACCGCGGGGGCAAACGCATGTAAATCGAGAGGAGGAACTGGAAGCCGTGTCCGGCGCTATGGCAGGCGCGATGTCGGCATGCCTCCTACGAAGGCGGTTTCTCCGCGGACGCGCTGGCAGAGTCGACTCGATACAGCGCTCCATCTCGAATGGTTGGGACATCTCCCTCGCCAAAGGTGAGGTAGATCGGTCTTGCACGGTTTTCTTCAACCAGCGTCGAGAACTCCTTTAACGGGTGCTGCGAGAGATCAGGCAGCGCCAGGTCAGCGTAGGTTTTTGCCAGGTTGCGTTGATACCACGGCCAGGTCAAGAGCCGGGCATCCACAACCGCAACGTCTGGTCTGATGCCTTCCACATAGTGGACATACCAGAGACTAAACAGTTGTTTATCATCTTTCGTCACGATTACTGCATGCGGGGGCAAAGACTCCAGTGTTGCCACTGCATAGTGGTGGGCTTCCCAGTTGTCGGAGAGATCAACTTTGGGGTAGGTTGAGACCAGAGAACCGGCTATCATCAGCAACAGTCCTCCCACCACGGCATATGTCAAAACCCGCATGCGCATGCAGAGTTCCAGAACTGAGAGAACCCCCCATCCGATTGTTATCGCCACCATGATGTACAGCGGGAGCAGATAGACTTGCGAGTCTAGCACAGAGTAAGTCAGGGCAAACAGACTGAATGCCAGCACGCTGGTGACCCACATGGACAGGAAATCCGGAGCCTTTTCCTGCATGCGCCACAGCCCTACTATTGCCAGGGCATATCCCACCCAGCCGAATTGCTCCAGAAGAAACCTGGCCATGGCAGGGACTTTCGAGAGCACTGCCTCCGGCGGGAGACTGAAGAGAGCCCCTCGATACGCTGCGCCGGTGACATGGTCAAAAAGACCCTGAAGGGTTCGCGGGTCTCCCCAATCTGCGAAGGCCGGCGCGGCGCCAGCCCGTAGGGGCAACAGGAGGTATGCCGAAAGCCCCAACAGGAGACCACCAACCGCGAATACGAATGCCTGTGGCGTGAGGAGAAGACCAGACCTTGTTCGGAACCACGTGCGTATGACTAAACCAGGAAGAAGCAGTCCCACAGTCACGTGGTTAGCCAGTCCAAGACCGAGCGTGAGCGCCACTACTCCCAACAGCAGGCTACGGCGTGGTTGAGCCAGCCACCGTTCAAAGAATAGCAGTGTGGCGATAATCAAAAGGGCATTGAGCGCGTAGACCTCGGAAACGATCGCCTGCGACCAGAAGACCGGAGAAAAGGCAAGCATAAGCGCTCCAACAGAAGCAGAAAACCAACGCTGATACGAAGATGCTGCCCCAAAAGAGCGAGCCAATAATAGACATAACAAGAGCACACCCAAGACCGCCGCGACCGCAGAAAGCAAGTTTGCATTTTGCGCGACACTCCCAAAGGGAAGATGGGTGAAGAGCCATCCCAAAACTATATACACAGGGTATCCCGTCGGGTGCGCAACGCCGAAGAAGTACGCGGCGGTAACAAGTTCTCCGCTATCGCTGCTGCCGTGCGCCCAGGTGATGGTCGGCGCCAACGTTCGGAGATAACAGAGACCTGCGGCGACGCCTGAAACAGCCAATGCAACGCCACTTGGTGTGATCTGTATCATTGACATCTCGTTAATTGCATATTAAGCTACCTCTGGATTGTCCTATGAAATTACAGCAGTCTGCCCTGAAAAATGATCAACTAATGGTGCGTTTGGGATAAGCGTTTGGAAGTTTTGCACCCCATGGTAGCGGATCAACCGAGAGATGCGGGCAGCACATCGGCTAGGTAAACAAAAAAATCTGAAAGCATCGTTCCGATTATAACGCCCCAATGAGTCAGTGTTCAGATCAGCTAAGGAGTCACCCATGCTAGCGAGTAAATTCAATCCGACCGGCAAGTCTCGGAAATGGTCTCTATTTTCTGTCTTCCTCACCACGTTTCTTGTTCTCATGATGATGGCCACCTCTCTCCAGGGTTCGTGGGATGTGGCGCAAGCGTCGCACTGCGGAGCAGGCACCAATGCCGGCAGCGTGGGCAGCGGCACTGTGGGCAGTGGCACTGGCATTGGCACTGCCACTGCCACTGGCGGCACCACGGCCGCAACCATAATGATATCGGCATCGCCCGCCAGCGTTTCCGCCAACGGTGTCAGCAGTTCCACCATATCTGCTACTGTCAGCATAACGGGAACCACCACTCCCATAAGAGATGCCACAGTCAATTTTGTAGCTAACTTGGGAAATTTCACGGTCAGCGGCACAGGCATGCAAACCGTTTTAACCAACTCGTCCGGTGTCGCAGCCGCCAGCCTGGTGAGCTCCACCGCAGGCTCAGCCACCGTGGACAGTGTTCTGATGAACTCGGCCGGCAGCCCGGTAGCTTGTCCTACGACGACGGTAACGTTTACCGCGTCTACAGCCAGCTCGATCACCAAAGGTCCTGGGGACACCCAGGTTGGCACTCCCGGCGCCGTGCTACAGCCAATGTCCGTCCTGGTTAAAGACGGGGGCGGCAATCCGAAATTCGGCGTCGCCGTGGTTTTCAACACCGACAAAGGAACCTTGGATTCCACACCCGCCAGCGCCAGTAAGACCACAACGACGGATGGTAACGGACAAGCCTTTGCGACGCTGACCCTGGCCGCAGCAGGCACACCGCCGAATGTGCACACCATTACTGCGACTTGTACAGGATGTACGCCCAACACTCTCAGCGTCACCTTCACCGCGAGCACCGCGCCCCCGGACCGCATCTTAAAGGCCGGCGGAGACGAACAGTTCGGTATTGCGACTACCGCTTTAGCCAGCCCCCTTAAGGTGGTTGTGGTGAATGCTTCCGGAACTCCCCTCCAGGGAGTCTCAGTTACCTGGACCAAGAACAAGGGTACGTTCACTTCGGCCACGACCACCCTGACGGACCTCAACGGAGAGGCCTCTGTCTCCCTTACGCTTGGAACGGCTGACGTCGCTCCGGCAACCCATACGGTCACGGCAACTTGCGCGACTTGCGTGACTGTATCCTCAACGACATTCACGGCTATTTCTCTGACCGCCTTCCCATTTAGCGGGAGCGTTCGATCCTTCGATGTCAACGGCGCGGCCCTGGCGGCCTCCACAGTGACAGGCGCGAAGGTCTTTATTACTCAACAGGCGATCAATTTAAGCTTTGTTGCGGTTGTGTCAGGCACCGGAACCTTTACCGCAAACATTGCGGCGGCAGATGGTACCGCATCAGTAAACCTGGCAGGATTCCAAGGCACCGGCGATCTGCCCTTAAGCGTGAGCGCGGCAGGGGTACAGAGCCCTCCTGTAAGCCAGGCGGTTCTCACGCTTATAGAGCAAGGGGTCACGGTTTCAGGTTCTGTAACCACGCAGCTCGGTGCGGCAGTCCCCAACGCATTTATTGCTGCTCAAGAAGTTAGCTCCTCGGGCGCCAGCCTATCAGGCGCGCGATCCATCTACACCGTAACAAGCAGTACGGGCCTTTACTCCCTGAAGGCTGCTCCCAATGGCTTCTGGAACATATTCGCTTTTGGCAACAACCTTGGCGAACGCTTTGTCGACTTGAACAATAACTCCGTGGCGGACGTTATTGCTACGGGATCGTCAGGCGTTGCGGGGGCAAACATCGTATTCCCGGCGACCATTAACTTGACAGGGTTCGTCAAGCGCAACGGCATAGCAGTCGCCGCAAATGCGGGTGTGGTGTTTGGCCGTGGCCTGGGCAGCTCCCCACACCCCGGCGCGAATGGAATTGGAGCCAGCGGCAACTATACGTTGAGCCTTCCTGTGCCTACCTCCGGCACCAACAGCTTCATTGTCAACGCATCGGTCGATGCGAACGAGCTCCTGCCGCGCGAGGTCCGGGTGAACAGCCTGGGCCAATGCTTAAACACAAGCAACGCCATTGTCGCCTGCGTGCAGAATTTCGATACGCTCATTAACTCCGTCACGGTGAACTTCATAAACAGCGGTGGAACTCCGGTCACCGTTCAGCACGCCTTTATGAGCGCCACCAGTTCGACCGCGGCGGGCGGAGAAACCTTGGCAGTGCCGTCTGGCACCGCTGATGTGAGTAATGCAACGCTGACAAGCTTCCAGCTGGTGGGCGGCGATCAAGCACTTGGTATCACGAGCAAGGTCTATAGGATCCAGGTCACCGTAGACGGCTTTGGCTTATTGAGTGACACCAACGTGACGGTAGGACCAGGCGTTGTCCCGGCCGCGATGGTTGTCAATGTGACTGTCCCAGTGCCTCTTGTTCTCAGCGGCACCGTTACCGATACTGGCGGGGCAGCCATCCCCAACGTCAACGTAGAGATTAACAGCACCGCGTTCGCTCAGTTGGCCGTCACCAACACTACCGGAAACTACACTGCAGAATTGCAAAGTGGAACGTATCGGGTTACCGCGTCAAAGGTGGGGTACATTTCTTCCACAGAGGTAGTAACCATCTCCGTTTCCACAATACGGAACTTCCAGTTGGCCCTGGTCGGCGGCCAAAACACCATTAGCGGAACAGTCGCAGGTGCGCCAGTCAACGTGGTAAAAAGTGTCATTGCTATTACAAGCGATGGCCGGACCTTCACCACAACCGCGGGCGCTACCGGGCCAAACTGCGGCGTCTCTGCAGTTCCGACGCCCAATAGCTACTGCATGACGGTAGGCGCAGCAACCATTACCAGCTTGAAAGCATCAGCAGATGGCTTTACGTTCGCAAATATCAACGCCGCGCTGCCCTTCTCCACTATGAGCGGTTCGGTCACAAACGTTAACCTCACGCTCAATCCGGCGCAAACGGGTCGTCCGCAGAGCACCCAATGCAAGGACCTTGCGGGTTGCCGTGCGGAAGCTAAGGGTAGCCGCATCACGGTGATCGTTCCTCCAGGGGCCGCGGGTAGTAGCGACAATACACTGACGGTGACCATCAAGGAGACCACAGACGCGCCAGGGACGGCGAACTACACGCCCACGCTGACTTCGACTGGTGGGGTCCCTATAGCGGTGGACATCTCAGTACGGGATAGCGCTGGAGGGCTCATCAGCCAGTTTGCTTCACCCATCACTTTCCGTATTGAACCAACGGTGGCAGGCAGCCTCACGGGCTTCTTCAACGCAGCCACGGGAAACTGGGTGCCGCTCAGCACATGCAGCAACGATTCTACGGGAACTACTTGCACCACCAATCACCTCAGCAAGTTCACACGGTTCTCCGCGAGCACCAGCACTTCAGCAGCAGTGGTCGCCCCAGGAACGGGTGGTGGTGGCGGTGGCGGTGGCGGCGCACCGTCTGCAGGAGGAATCACATTTCCGCCGGGCACGCCTGCAGGTCCTCCCGCTGCGGCCGGGCCGCAAACGGCAGGCCCCATATCGGTTGGGGAGAATGGATTGACTATCGGTGTCGCCGGTGGGGCTTCGGTTGACGGCGGCGTCTCCGTTAGCCTCCCCGCAGGCTCCATCAGCGGGCAGACCGGTGTATCTGTGACGCTATCCAACACGGCGCCAACCGGGGTTGCCGCGCCAAGCGGGTCCTCCTGGCTGTCCAAAACCATGGATATTACTGCCACGGGGGACAGAATCCTGTACGAACCGGCCTACATCTACATCAACCTGACGGCTGGAGACCTTGGATCAAATAACGTTGCCAACATCCGTGGTGGCGTTGTCCAGAACGGAGTGGTGGAGACCCTGGCCACTCGGGTCATTGATGGCCCCAGCGGCCTGATTGCGGTACGAATTGAACACATGAGCACCTTTGTCCTGTCCGCGGTCAGCCAGCCAGGCCCCGCCCTCAGCGGGCCGGAATACGATACTGTGCTTCCGGGCATGGACACGACTTTGAGCTGGACCAACCCCGCGGGCACTACCCAATACCAGATACGCGTGGTGCCGTTCAACGACGACGGCCCAGGCATCGACCTGGTGCGGAATGTGGAAAGCTCGTACGTAGTGAAGGCGCCCAACTTCGATGGGGCTGACAAGAACTTCGTGATGCTCCCTGGCATGAGTTACCGATGGCTAGTACGCACAACCACGGCGAACCGACCACCATCCGGGCTGACGGAGGCCGATTGGACGGCGTGGTCAGTGAGCGTCTTCCACACGGGGCCGGCGCGGTTCACCGTCGATCGGGTGGCTCCAGAGGCGCTGGTTACGGTGGATAATGTGAACCCGACCCTGACATGGAGCAACTCCGATAAGACGGTCTTCTACTACGAAGTCCAGGTCAGCAAAGATGAAAACTTTGGGCCTTCAGGCTTCCTCTACTGGGAGTTGCGCCACGGCGGGGTAACCAACCCTGAGAATAGCTACACTATTCCCGGCAAGTACCCGTTGGAACCGCAGACTGCCTACTTCTGGCGGGTCAGGGCACGGGTTCAGGGTGATGGAGAACCGGTTTCCTGGTCTAGCACCTTCATCTTCCAAACGCCGTAAAGGCGGGACACCATCGAAAAAGCTACAAGGGCAGGGAATTTCTCCCTGCCCTTGTAGCACCTTTAGGAGCCCCTTCATGCAACGGCCGTTTCTAGTATTTGCGCTGGCAATCCTCGTCCTTGCCATCGCAGTGCGTCCCGGGACTCAAGCTCCCGCGCAGGCAGCATCTCAGAACTTTGGTGTCATCTTCATCGGCGCGTCGGGCGACGCTATTTCGCGCGCCATGCAACAACTGGGCGCGTTCTCCTGGTTTGACTTCAAAGATACCGGCGCTAACCCAAGCGGCTACAACAAGGCGGTCCTCGTACGCTCTAACGAGCAGTACAGCCAAGGCCGGTTGCAGTTGATGGCATCTCAGGCAAGCGCAGGAGCTTACTGGATCATCGGCAACGAACCGAATGTCCCCGGTCAGGACGACATAAGCCCTGCGAACTACGCCCAACGATACAAGTACTATCACGACACCATCAGCGCTATAGACCCATCAGCAAAGTTTGTGGCCGGGAATACCCTCAACTGGTCCACCACCTGCTTTGCTTGCGGCGGTGGCTTTCCCAATGGCCAAACCTGGCTGAGCGACGTAAGTACTGGTTTCATCCAGCAGTATCAGACCTTATTCGGCACAACACCGCCCGTGGATGTGTGGGGCATCCACACGTACGTCATCGATTGGAACCATGTGCCCATGGTCAACTGGCAACAGGCTACCCAGGAGATCAGCGACTTCCGCAGCTACCTCAACACGTTGCCCTCCGAAGCCAACAAACCCATCTGGGTGACCGAATTCGGCGTCATCTGGGGATATCCCGGCCTCCAGAGCGTTGCAAACAACCAATGCAGCGCCGGCGCAAATTGCATCGCTCCCACAGGCGCATTCGCGCAACTGCAAGTGTCCGATTATCTCAATCAGTTTGTTGGATGGCTGATGTCCAACTCGTCAAGCAAGAATATTCAGAAGTGGTTCCTCTTCGCCGCGTTCGGACCGCCAGAGGTTTATAGCTCTGCATACGCCGGCATCTCAGCCATGGATGGTCCTGGCGCCACGGCAAATCTCTCCACCTCCGGCCAGGTGTATCGTGACTTGGCGGGAGGCAGTAACCCCACTCCCACTCCTCCCTCGGGCGGTGGCGGTGGCGGCGGCGCATCCACGCCGACCGCCACCACCACCCCGGCTCCGGTGTCGACACCCGCGCCCACAGCAACGCCTGCGCCCGCGGATACCACAACCGGGTCAATGGGGTCCTCAGGGGGTGAGCTACAGGTGCGCGGCGGCTCCAGCGCGGACGGCGGCGTTTCGGTTATATTTCCGCAATCTGCGCTGGATCAGGGCACGGATTTCGCGGTTGCCGTGGTCAACGAACAACCAGCAAGCGTCAACCCGCCCAGCGGCGCCACGCTGCTCAACAAAACCGTAGAGGTCACCGCGCGCACGCTCACCACGCTGCGCAAGACCGTTGGCATCAGGATCAACCTGACGGCGGCCGAGCTGGGGGGACGCGCGCTGCGTGACATCCGCGGCGGCGTCATCACCGGCGCAACCGTGGAGCCGCGGCCTACGAGGATCGTTGATGAAGCGCAGGGCATCGTCTGGATAGATGTGGACCACTTCTCCAAGTTCACCCTTTTTGCGGTGACCAAACCAGGTCCCGAGATAAACGGTCCTGCCAACGAGGTCATCTTGCTTAACCTGGGCACAACTCTCACCTGGACAAACCCTGTCGGCACCACGCAGTACCAGGTCCAGGTGATACCCTTTAACAATGACGGTCCTGGGATAGACCTTATCAGGAACGCTGAGTCCTCATTTATGCTCCAACCGCCGAACTTTGGCGGCAGCGATCCCAACTACGTCATGCTGCCAGGGATGCATTACGTGTGGCGGATACGCACCACAACGTCCACAAGCCCGCCGTCTCAGCTCACTGAGAATGATTGGTCCGCGTGGTCACTGCGTTCTTTCGTGACCACCACTAAGTTGAGCAACACTGTCTCGCTGGCGTCCCCGTCTGCCGGGAGCGCAGTAAACACAAGAACGCCTACTCTCGTCTGGACCAATTCTGACAGCGAGGTCTTCTATTACGAGGTGCAGGTGAGCAAAGACCCAGAGTTCGGGGCGAACGCTTTCCTCTACTGGGAGTTGCGACACGGTGGCGCGACGAATCCAGTCAATAGCTACACCATCCCAAGCCAGTTCCCTCTGGAACCCAACACCACGTACTTCTGGCGTGTCCGGCCCCGCGTCCAAGGTGATGCAGCGCCCGTCTCCTGGAGTTCGTCAAGCAGCTTTGCGATCGCTCCGTAAGAGTCCCCTTCCAAGGTGATGAAGACCTTTCCGTATAGGATCATGAGAACCCTCCTCATCGGGCTGTCTGCCGCGCTGTTGCTTGTCATTGCAACGCTTCCAGGAGACTGGGAGGTCTACGGAGCGGCACCCCTTGCCGATACACCAAGAGGCACTGCCCCGCTGCCGCCCGGATTCCGCCCCACGGAAACGCCGACGCGGACACCGGCGCCAACACAGCAGCCTGGCGGAATCGTTCCATCGCCGGTGACACAGCCGACGGCATCGGGAACTGCACCCACGCCTGGGCAACAGACGCCCGTGGCAAACCCCAGTGCGCCGCCAACACTGAGGCCGTCGGATTCCATCGCGAGGCCGATTCCCACCGGCACGAGCGTGGTGGTGCAGCAGGGTCAGGAAACACGTCTGGTCTCCGGAGACGGCAGTGTGGTCGTGACCATGGCGCCATCCAGCGGACCGATATCTGCACAACTGACATACATTCTTGCATCGTTGTCCTCGGACGCCCGTGAGGCAGCACAAAAACGAAACATTCTCATGACGAACCGCGTCTTTCGATTATCCTTGGACGCCGCTTCTAGCCTGTTGCCTCAACTCGCTATCTCGCTTACCTATGAACCATCACAAATCAGCGGCATCCTGCCTCCGAGCCTAGCCCTGTACAATTATGATGAGCAGGCACGACAATGGAAGATGCTGGAGAATTGCGTGGTGACCGCTGCGGCCAACCGCGTGCAGTGTCAATCGGATGCCGTTGGGCTGTTCATGCTTGGTGGCGCCACTGCAACTAGCGCCGATAATCGCAGCGCGACGGAGCAATCTCAAAATCCAAACCCTGCCCCATTCCTGCTGGCTGGATTGTTGGCGGCGGGCATGGGGATCGGAGTTGCGGTATGGTTGCGGAAGAGACCTACTTCATAGCCAATCTGGCAGCGCGCTTTCTCTGCTCCTTTTGTCGAAACGACGTCGTACGGGCCTGCGTGGACTCCGCTACAATAAGGCAGAGTACCTCATAGGATGACCAGCGCAGCGCCGTGAACCTTCAAGCCTCGGTCATTATTCCCGCATATGACTCGTCGGGAACCATCCGCGTGTGCCTGGAAGGTGTCCTCAACCAGACCCTGCCCAGGGATTCCTACGAGGTCATCGTCGTAGATGACGCGTCACACGATGATACCGCCGCAATAGCGGAACGCTATGGCGTGAAAGTCGTCAGGCAAGCGCATGGTGGGCCAGCAGTCGCCCGGAACCTGGGAGCCCGCTGCGCACAGGGAGACATCCTGGTCTTCACCGATTCCGACTGCGCCCCAACAGAGGAGTGGCTCATCCGCATGCTGCGTCCGTTTCGGAATGACCAAGCCGTCGTTGGCGCAAAAGGAGTCTACCGCACTTCCCAGAGAGAACTCACCGCCCGATTTGTGCAGTTGGAGTACGAGGATAAGTATCGACGCATGGCCCGCCAGCGCTACATCGATTTTGTCGATACCTACTCTGCGGCTTATAGACGCGAGGTCTTCTTACAGAATGGCGGG
>JGI1356J14229_10001897_pt1 | contig 16817 bp, 22 predicted proteins | sample Subgrocontami58m_FD_14229 | JGI IMG/M metagenome (IMG submission 14229) | reverse complement strand
ACGGAGTGCGCTCCCTCTTCCGCTGATTTTCAACGCGGTGTCAACCATGCCCACATTCATAGAAGAGGACACGGCTACGGTTCGGTTACCTCCGCGGCTGAACTTGATTCGTTGAGAAACCTCGGCATTGACTGGATTGCAATTATGCCCTACGGCTATCAAGAGGGGGCAACAGGTGATCAGGTGTTCGGCTATCCAACGAACGAGGGACGAACTGAATTTTCCAATCACACAGACCCAACGCTCACAGATGACGACCTGATTGCAGAAGTCACATCTGCTCACGCACGAGGGATCGGCGTCACCATCAAACCTCAGATTTGGTCGCATGACTTCTGTGTGTCGATGATCGACACGTCGTTGGTTGCGGTATTGCTGACGACGGCGAAGTTCCCATTCTTAGAGAACCCGATCCAGTTCGGATCTGTGCCAACAGGAATCTCGAGTACGATCTTCCCTGATGTAATGTCCACAACCGAAACACTGTTGAGGACCTGGCTAGTGAGGTAGAGATACTTGCCGTCGGGAGAAACACCGGAACCGTGCGATGCCTTGCCGTCGCTCGGGAACTTCGGCGATTGTGCCAACTGCACCATGTGGGTTCTTGCCTGTCTTGACATCCGCCACCTTCTCTAACGACTTCAGGTCAATAACTGAAATGAAGTCGGAATCAAAGTTGGTGATGTAGGCTCGCTCGTTGTTGTGCGTATCCATAGCCATTTGAATGAAGGGCATGTGATTGTGAAGGGCCTCGTGTCAACGATCGAGCAGACCAGTGCCGTCATGAAATACCGTCTCAGAATGTGCACCAGCATCAGAAATTTACTTGCCATTGCGCTACGAGTTGATTTGCGTTGGTGCCAATCTGTTTGTCGTCTACCAGCAGCCCATCGAGCGCGACGGAGACCGCGTCGTTTAAGGAGTACGCGAGTCCAACGGTGAATACTGTTGTCTCCCCCCCGGTTCTATGCGTGTTCGGATAGAACTGTTCGATCCGAACGGCGGGCTTCATCGGTGCTATGAGGTACGCTGCCTGCACGTACCAGCCGCGACTTCTGGTCGCGTCGTCAGTGCCGATCATGTACTCGCTCTGGATCGTGAATTCCTGCCAGTTCAGCCGGAGATCGCCGCCGAATCGTTCGAGTGTACCGTTGTGAGCGAGAGGTGTGCCGGCAGCGTAGAGAAATGTGCCTTCGTAGAACGAACCCCCGACGTTCAACCCCTCAGTCGCATGCAATGTTACACGTCCTGCGATGTCTTTCTGGGAGTTGTTGTCGACCGTATTTCGCCCGTTGCCGTTGAAGAGACCAACTGCGTAGTCGACAAACGGACTCGTACCGCTCAGTTGTACGCCGATGTCCCGCTTGTCGCCGTAGGTTCTTCCGAGGATGGAACGGCGGATGAAATCCAGTTTGCCGCTGGGCCATTGACCTTCCAGCGACTGCGGGTATTTGAACTGCCCGAAACGAACTTTCGCTTCCTCCAAGAAGCTGTACTCGGCATAGGCGTCTTGCACAATTTTACTCGAGAGTGCAATCGGGTCTATCCGAACTTCCCAGCGGAACTTCTTCTCGAGCATCGTGCTGCTGACCGCAATCTCCCCTCTACGCGAGTAGAATGTGTTCTGCGTGTATCCATCATAGATGCTCGTATCGACGATGCCTAGCGCGCGTAATTGGAGGAGTCCGTGGATCTGCACTTGCTCTTGTGCAACTATACGACCGATAAGCGTGAAGGCCAGAAGTAGTAGTATCGCTGGTTGTGCTTTCATGAGCTTTTCCTATGGCGTCTATTTCGTATCGAGTGATTTAGTAGTAAAGTCGTCGAAGAGGATATAGGAATCAGCTTTCGTCCAGAGTCCAATTTTGCCTGGGCCGGGGAAAGTTGGATCCGCTGTTTCGAAAAGTCTCTGTCCGTCAAAGTAGCACTCGAGGGTTTCTCCCTTCATTTTAATGATTAAGGTATGCCATTCGTTCGTGCCCACCTTTGTACCCGCACCTTCCAACTGCTTCCTGCGACCGTCTACGACTTTATAGAAATTAACGTTATCTTCAAGTGCGTTCGCTCGTACAACGTAGTAGTTGTTAATATCCTTATATCTCCAAACAAGCCCAGCGCCTTGATCGACCAATCCCTTCACTGTCTTGAATTTTACGCTCAGTTGGAGATCCGTGTAAGTTGACGTGTCGACGATTGCGACCGGGAAGCGATAATCAGTTTTGTCCTGAGAGATCTGCGCAAACACGTTGGGCTGGGAAGGAGCAGTGGGATCCTTCATGATGATCCAACTGCCAATACTTCCCTTGCCTGTGCGGTCATGCGACCAGCCTTTCGCAATTATCCCTTCCTGGTCAGAGCTAAAATTATGAACTTGCCCTCCTTGTATTTCAGCGCCGTACATTTCGGTTTCCCCCTTCTCAGACTTTGCACTCTCAGTAGTCGTGCTTTGAGCACCTCGTTTGTCCTCATCTTCATCACGGTCTTTCTTCCGACCTTCGCACCCGATAAGAAAACCTGTAATACATGCGATGCACAGCCAGAAAAACACATGTCGTTTCTTGTTCATAGAATGATCCTCCCTTCGTTTTACCTGAAGTGAAAAAGAAGCAAGCCGGCTAATCCGGCAACAACTACGATAATTGGCTCAGGAATTTTGAATCGAATCAACACTAACAATGTTGTGATAGCAATCGCTGCAGTTGGAATATCCGTGATTGCTCTTCGTCCTAACACGATTATTGCGCCAGCAATGGCACCAGTCGCAGCAGCCGTAACGCCGTCGACAAATGCGATGAGTTGAAGGTTCCTCGCGTAGCGCTCGAAATATGGAGCAGGAATGACAACGAAAAGATACACGGGAAGAAACACCCCCGACGAAGCAACCACTGCACCGGGGAATGCCGCAATCAAATAACCAATGAATCCAACGGTGATGACAACCGGGCCCGGAGTAATCATAGCGACTGCAACTGCATCAAGAAATTGCCGCTCGTTAAGCCAGTGATATTGTTGCACAACACCCCCATACAAAAACGGAACGATGGCCAGCCCGCTGCCGAACACAAATGCCCCGGCTTTTGCAAAGAAGAGAAATACACTCAGAAGGAGATCAGATTGAAATAGACTCGAAGTCTGGAGGAACGAAAGTCCAAGCGGAGGAAGCAACATCTGTGTGGACGAAGCGGAGGCAATCCTTGGAGGGGCCAATACGAACAGCGCAATCACACCGGAGAGAAGGAACAACCAGACAATCTCTTCCTGGGTGTACGCAGTAACAGCACACATGACGATGAAGATTCCCCAGAGCAACGCTTTGTTCTTTAGCGTAAGCTTCGTCAGCTTGTAGGCGGACTTCACAATTATTCCGATAACCGCTGCACCGACGCCATAGAAGACTGCCTGCATCCACTCAAGACCGCCATACGCAACGTACAACATACCGATAGCGACAACCATCAGAAACGATGGAAGGATGAACGCAATGCCAACCAATGTTGCGCCGAGAACTCTGCCTTGGATGTACCCAATGTAGATAGCGAGCTGTGCAGCCAGAGGACCTGGAGCAAGTTGAGCCAGCGCAAGCCCTCGCTTATACTCATCGCTTGTTATCCAACCAAGATCGTCTACCAGATCTCTTTCCATGTATCCGACAAGTGCAATTGGTCCGCCAAAACCAATCGTTCCAAGCTTGAGGAAGTAGAGGATTAAATCCTTAAGCGACGACTTCTTCGAGATACCCTCGACGTCTACATTATGTAGTGTTTCATTTTTCATTTGTCGATAGACGATTATACAATGCATCGAGAACACGCGACCCAAGCTCAAGCGCTTTGTGGTCATCCCGCAACGAATCCGATATTGCCCTGACAAGCATATCAAGTCCGTCTGCTTCCGGACGATTGTACTTTTGGTCCTTCAAGTCGATGTTGTGCACTATCTCGGCAAGCGAAGCAAGAGCTTTGTCCTTTATGTCAAATGCTTTGAGCACGGTTTCAAATGTGCAGCGATCTCCCTGATGACTGAATTCTACACCTAACACATCGAAGGGAATAGCATTCTTCGGAAGCTTATTTTCCGGAGCAAAGACGAACTTCGCCTTGGGATCAATGAATGTTTTGATGAGCCACGCCGAACAGAGTCTATCAATGTGGATATGCTCTCGTGTTGCCCATGTTTTTCCTTTGAACTCCGACCGGCTCCGGTGCTTGATGGTGAAGGTAGTCTCTTTCGGTGTCTCGACGTCGGCAAGGGAGAGCCGTGCTTGTTTTAAACGTTTTTCAATCGTTGCTCCCTGTGCATCTTCGAAGAAATCAACCCGGCGAACATCCTGCAACGCAGTCTCAAGCTGTCTCAAGTCCTTTTCGAGTGCCTTCAGGTGTGCCGTTGAGAGTGTGTCTGATGACAACGCCTTCCGAGATCGGTCGAGATATTTATCGAGCTTCTCATCGAGTTCGGCATATTCATGCGCACGGGCCGCCACAAACAATTGCTTAAGCGCACGGTCTTCTTTTTCATCTTTCGCCTCTGAGATGAAGACCGATGCCTCACCTTTTGAATCCCGAATCTGTTGGCACAGCCAATGAAAATCTTCCAGCCGCTCCTTACTGTACGGCAGGACGTAGACGGAATTGCGGTAGAGGATGGCACCGACCTTTTTTGTCAGCCGCCACACCTTGACCCGCTCACGTGAGTTGGGTGTCTGGACTTGATGGACGAGGAAGAGCCACTTCATTTATTTATCTATGTAATAATTGTTCTCAATGTAATAAATGTTACATTCATAGTCAAGTTGGTAAACGACATGGTAGACATGGCGCTATACGAGAATTGAGGAAGGGATCAAAAAGGGCGGATTTGTTTATGTGGTGAAGATTTGTCTTGGTTGCGGCTTCGCCGCCTTAGGTGAAATGCTGTGAGCGGAACACGGGTCTTCCCCACGGTGCACGATACGCGTCGTAAAGAGACTTTAGCTCTCCTTCTGCTTTCTCTTCAGCAATCATTTCGATGTAGGCCATAGTCCAATTCCTTTTCGCTCGGTGAGCAAACCGTCCAAGCAGCAAGCACACTTCCGGTAGACCAGATTCCCTGGACGGTAAGACCGTTTATTTCAGAGCAGCTTTGGCTGCTGCCAGCATGACATCAGGATCAAGACGAACCTTATAGTTCGGATTCACGTACGAGAACTTGATGATGCCGTCGGTTCCGACGATGAACACCGATGGCACAGGCAAGAGATGATGCGTCTCGCCGGAGGCAACTTCCAAATCTATGTTATAGCTCTTGTACTTCTGAACGAGTTGCTCTTCGACTTTGAATGCGATACCGAACGCAGAGCACCCGATCATTTTGCTATCGGACAGGAGCGTGTAGTTGAGCTTGTCCTTCGCGAGAGTCTCCTGAAGTTTCTCAGGCTTGTCCGTGCTGATTGCAAAGAGTTGATAGCCGAGTGCCAGCAATTTCGATTCGACTTCTACTAATTGTTTCAACTGCATGTTACAGTACGGACACCACCCGCCCCGATAGAATACAAGCACCGTAGGCTTCTGTCGAATCGCTTCGCCGACGTCAAACGGCTTTCCGTCAGCCGTCGCAAGCGTGAGTGTGGGTACAGTCGCTCCAACCTTAATCGGACAGACCGCGTCTGCTGAAGCGGCTGCATTGGCGCCCGAATCTTGGCTGAAAATCTTGTCGGACAGAATAAACCCGATCATGGCAGAGAGGAAAAGAACACAAGAATGCATTGACATGCCGTTGTACCTTTCGTTGAATTTAATAACTGATGTTACGCAAGGCATCACATGTCGCTCCTGACGGAGCTTGGGATTGCTCACTACCATTGAAGTTCTATAAACATATCACGCCTACGGCGTTACCTCGGCATGTCCGAAGCCCCGTCAGGGGCGTTATGTTTATAGAAATCAAGAACACAGAAAACGAAAAGCTCCAGAGGAGCGTCATGTGAACAGCGCCATTTGCCACAAGACATGTTTTGAAATTGTCGGTGCGTAACATCAGTTAATCAGTTAATAACGATAATATCTCTCGGTCGAGTTCATATGCTCGACCATTTCTTTCAGCGTCAGCGGGATTACGTATGACGGCATCTTCGTTTTTCCCTTCAAATCTTTTTCTACGCTGGTGAGCACATTCCATGTTCCATTGACACTGATGACCGCCCCCTTCTTCGAAAGGAGTTCCAAGAATCCGCCGAAGTCTTTTACACCAAGCAGGTCGTTTTCCTTTAACTGTGTTACCAGGAGTTGTTTCAAATCGGCAGGCACATCATAGCGATCGAAATCACTCTTCCCGTCGGCATCAGTTCTTTTCAGGTTCCAGGCTGCCTCAGAGTCGAAGAGCAGCTCCACGTGATTTCCTGCCACGACGTTTGCATAGGCAATATCAAAGGCAACGCATGGCGGTCCGTCGTCTTTCTTGATGTTGCTGACGACATGGATGAGAACCTTATGTCCTTTCGGATTTGCACTTGTGAGTTTCGCATACCACACGATGCCGATTAAGAGTAATGCTGCGATTGCAAGATATTGTTTTTTCATTTTGACTCCTTTGATTGATGAGTGATGTTGTGGTTTGTGTTGTCTTTGCCTCTCAGAAAAACAAAACCCTTACTCCAAGAAGAGCAATAAGGCTCGTTCCTAACTGTGTTCCATTGAGTTTTTTGTAGATCGGAATCTGAAGTGAGGTTTCAAAGAGAAAATACCGGGATGGGATGAACTGAATACCTGGTGCCAGCAGGACCATGTTGCCGCCCGAGTGTTCATTGGTAACGCCGTTCGAAACATCCCTGGCGGCGTATTTGCCGAGCACTTCAAGATAGAGATTCCATTGTACAGCAGGGTAGGTTTCATACACCGCGGGGCTAAGCCTGAACGCGATGGCAGCATTATAGCTGAGCACATTGCCGTACGAGTATCCTTCCAACGATCCGTTGAACGCGTACGAAACATCTCCGTACACTCCAAGACGATTGCCGATCCAGGCTGCTGTTGATCCGACCGAAAAGTCCCAGCTTCCTGTTCCAAGCGGCGGGGTACCGCTTTTGTTCCCTGTCGGAAGTTTTATACTTGCTTTGCCAATGACGCGGAACGTCTCCTGCAAGCCATCCACCTGCACCAGCAGATGCTTCGCGAAAAGGGCAATGTCACTTAATCCAGTTGAGCTCACGCTTCCAGCAACCGATTTGCTATTGACGTTCAACAGCGGTGCAACAACACCGACCAGCAAATCATTTGAGATGTTGTATGGAATGACCATTGGCACAATGGTTGCGACAACTGAGCGGTTCAAAGGATCCGATATCTCGCTGCCGTCGCGATAAAGCTGAGATTTGCTGACCACAACTGCCCTTAGCATTACGGACTTGCCTTCGAGACCAAGTAGTATCGGCGTATCGGTATTGATCGGAGGACCTTGTGCAAGGACACCATCTGGATGGGCAAAAAGGGTGATGAGAACAAGGGTGAAAGTAAAGCAAATACTCTTCATAAATATGGAGCAAGCATAAATGCGACAGAACTTGTGACGCTCATGACGAACAATATCTTGTTGAATAGCGCCCCCTTCACTCGGAAGGTAAAGTACGATGAGATACCGAAAGAGACGACACTCGTGACAGCAAAGAGTTTTGTATAGGAACCGAGTGTGAGAATCAAGCTGGAAGAACTGAATCCTAAGACAGAGAAAATAAATGGCAGCACACAGCACGGGCGTGAGAGAAAACCCAAAATTAATCCGGAGATACTTGAGACCTTGTCGATCACCATAGGTTCATATTCAATGCGGTATGTGTCTTTGAATAACTTCATTGCATTTTACTTGCGTAGAGACGTAGCAGTGCTACGTCTCTACTACAGGATTGCGACTCAGCAAAATCAACAACGTTCACGTTGATTGACGCGCGTTGCAACAGCGTCGTCCCAACGAGTAAGCTTCGGTGAAGTCAGCGCTAAGTATAGTGAACGTATGAAGTAACGTGCAATAGAGAGTTAATCTCATGTCAACCGGTTTTCGCCGAACCATCACAATTTATCTAAGATTCCTTTCTTCATGGATACTTACTCCTTATCTGCTGATTCCATTCATTGTTTGAGTGAGGCTTTGAACCGCCCAGATTTTTTCACTGCATCGATCAGCTGCGAAACAGTCACCCCGCCTTTTTCAACCTTGACAGTTGCAGTGCCGCTGTTGAGATCAACTTCCACATCGCTGACAGCAGGGATTTTTTCAAGCGCCGTTTTTATGTTGAATACACAACCGCTGCACATCATACCTGTGACACTGAGTTTAATAGTTTCTACCGTTGGCGCTTCTTTTTTAGTTGATTGTTCTCGGTTGATTTCTTTAGGGGTGAACCCGGAGTTCTCGACTGTCTTTTTGATTGTCTCATCGGTGATGATGTTATTATCTTTCACTGTAAGCACCGCCGTTCCATTTTTGAGATTGATTTGCACTTTCTCTACTCCTTCAAGCTCACCGAGCTTTTTTTCTAACCCGTATGCACAGAAAGCGCATGAGAGGCCATCCACCCTGACCACGATTTTTTGTTTCGCAGATAACAGAGATGGTGCAGCCAGAAGTAGAACGCTTGCAAGCAGCGCCCATTTTATGTTATTGTTCATTGTTCACCTTCCTTTTCTTTATCACTGACGATGAATTGCCATCTTCTCCTCCAGTAAGCCATGACAATGAATCAATGACTCCTTTCAGGTCTAACTGAGCAAATTGCTCTTTAGTGAATTGCAANCGCTCGGCATCATTGCAATTGCCCGGGCACGCTGCAAGTCGTTTCGACAGGATCTCGGCAAGGTGCATCTTTAACTGATCTTCGAGCACNTCGTAAGTGACCTTGTGAATTCCTTGTTCGACCGCTTTTAATTGCACGAAGATATCNNGGATCGAACGGTCGTTTTCGATCATCTTCTCAATGCCTTTGAGCTGTCCTTCAACATATCGAAGACGCTGCCGAATGGTTTTCTTTTCTTTTTGATTGAGCATAGTTGTATTCCACAAGTTTACTGTAGCTCTAAGATAATTCCTGCTGGGGGTGTCTGTCAAGTTTTAGCTCGGAATGTTTTGTCTGAGATAATCTCTTTGACAATTGAATTTATATCACCCAAGCAGCATATAGTAGTAGTACCGCACATTCTGAATTGAGCCAATACTCTCTTGGCTTCAGCAAATGCTCGAGCGTTCGTCTTTGGACTTTTCGAGAGATCGTCTTTGAAACTGGGTATGCGGCGTTCACAGGGGCACGAGTCTTCTCAGTACCTGAACAGCATTTCATCTAGTNTGTTCCCGTCTGTAGCGATGACTCAGTTTCTCGCGCAACAGAGGGAGTTTCCTTTTCGCCGAGTNATAAGCATGCTCGAGCACTTCAGTGCGCGTCGCATAGCTCATATGTCCATGGGAGAACATAAACCCTTCATCCAAATCGGCCTCTAAGACGTGCATTTCAACTTCCGGGTGTTCGCTGCGAAATCGCTTCAGTGCCATTTCCATTCGATCCTGCCGCTGGATGCGATTGGCTTGGTCGGCGATGAAGGTTACTCCCATCTCACGCATAAGTCCACAGCGTCCGTCATGAGTAATAAAGCAGACTTTATTCGCATCGTTGATCACGTGCGTAATCGGATTGATGATGAAGACGAAGTCGGCGCCATGATCAATGCCAACATCCAGGTGAGCGACGTTTGCTACCGACCCATCAACGTAGTCTCGTCCTTCGATAGACACCGGTTCGATAAGCACCGGAATAGCCGACGAGGCGGCAACAGCCTTGGAGATTGGAACGCGATTCCATCCCTCGTCGCCAAATACAACACGCTGGCCGGAATCAATGGCGGTAGCGGTGATGTACAATTCCTTATCAAGTCTACGGAAGTCGTTCGTACCATCATAAGCTGTAAAAATGTTCTGGAGTGTTGTTTCAAGATTATCCATACGGAAGATTCCCGCCGGCATCTTTTCCGCTAACAACTGAAGAGTTTGGCTCAGTCGCATGTGCTTACGGTGTTTGAAATAGTAACGGCCGACCCCGGGAATTCCCTTGAGCGCCCGTCCAATAAAATTCCAGGCTTCGCGTGTACAGGGACAATAAATATCGTTCGGTGTAAAATTGAGCAGGCAGTCACGATTCGTCCGGATGGCGTCATAGATTTCGCGCGGGGAAATTCCGTTTGCTACCAGTGACGCCACGATGCCGCCGGCGCTGGTGCCTACGTAAATGTCAAAGTCCCGAACAGAGAACGTTCCCTCGAAATAATCATCAAAAGCGGCAAGGCAACCAATTTCGTACATGGCGCCGGTAATCCCGCCGCCGGAAAGGATGAGTGCGCTTTTTGGCTTTCCAGTTTGCATGTGTTCACGCTTTGAGTTGGTTGCGACGCCATTCACAGTAAAGTATTCATGTCCCAAATCCTGAATGGAACATATCGGCTAGAGAATTAGTCGGAAGACTTCAATGGGCGAACTTACGTTCTTCAGGTTTTGTGGTCCGAGTGACTCTAGTGGATATCGATCACCTACAAGGCGAGCCACTGAGCTACTGACTAAAATGGAACCACCAGAGGCAAGCTGACAGAGTCGTGCCGCAACGTTGGTGACGGGCCCACTGGCAGTATAGGTCCATCGTTCCCAGCGTTTCGCATGGAATTTTGTAAAACCAACGAATGCTTGACCCGCATGAATTCCCATGCGGACTTGAGTGTCATAACGCTCATTTGCCGGTTCTCGTTTGAGCTCTTGAGTTGCCCGCCCTATTTCGACTGCAGCGCACGTTGCAGCGTAGATTTTTTCCGCGTACCCATTGCCCTCAAAAAGGGCCATAAAACCGTCGCCGGCGATTTCGTTGACCACTCCATCTAACTTCTGGATGATATCAAAATAGCGAGTGAAGTAAACCTCAACCAGTCTATTCATCTCACTGGGCGGAAGGTTCTCACATAGCTTGCTGCATCCTGCAATATCGAGAAACAGGACTGCTACTTCCTTTTCGGTCTTCTCTAATCTAGCAGAAGGCTCGCGCAGTAACTCCAGGATTTGCGGTGTCACAAAATGAAGAAGGTGATCCTTCAAGTGGTTGTTTTGCAAAGTGCTCATCCAATTCCTGTCAGACAAATACCTTCTGTTTATATAACGCCACTTTAGAACCAACCCCAGAGATCACCTTCTTTCGTGCTGTGTGAAGTATATGAATACAACCTTTGAGATTCAACAAACTAGACTTTGAAAAGTCATACTTACGACTTACGTTGCCTCCATTTGCCTACACCCGTTGCTGGGCCCTTTGCGGCTGTCCCACCCGAGCACTCAAAGCTTCCCTGCTAAGGCTTCCAATCCAGCCACTATGTTTCGTGTAGCGCTCGAGCAACATTCCAAGCACGATGCCATAGGAGATGTGTGCCGTCAAACTTACGCCCAGAACTCCAAACCCTTGCTTCAGTCCAAAGTAACCAGTATCCATCGCAATGACCATTGGAGGCGTTGTCATCATTCCGATTTCGATAATGATGCCCCAAATGAGACCGCCCCACCACCGGGTTCGACCCATTATCAATGTATATGTCAAACCAAAACATGCACTCGCCCAGTAATGATACAGTCCGCCAACGAAGTCGGAAAGGTCGTCTGGACCTAATGCCATTTGATCCAGAATGAGCACACCGAACATGCGTGGCATGTTCCCCGGCATCCATCCGACAAAAAAACCGGGCAGCCGGATCACATCCAGAGCAGCCGTAGAGACTGCGCCAACCCACACCCCCGTCCAAATACGATTCGTCAGCCGCTCTAATTTAAGTTGATGAGCAACAACAGTCACAATCAGCAACAACACCATCGATGGGATGAGAACGTACTCCGTGAGCACATCCATTGATGGCATGCCCGGGGTAAGAGCCACGACGAGAATATTCGGACCAACAGCCGCCGGGATTAATGCTAACGCTGTGAGAATTACTTCTTGAAACGATGCCTCGGGAGGCTCGATAGGCAGAGGCACAGTTTTTCGACGCGTGAATCCTACCGCAATGCCGGCAAGACCGGCAAGAACGAAAAGTATATCAATGTACGTTATGAGCATATCATCTTCTCCTTATGTCTGGAAAAAGTGAAAGGTGCACCTCTTCTTCGAGCCGTTGTGTTGGATTCACAGCGTGAGGTGAGAGATGCACCTTTGATATCCTTCCCTGTCGATGGTCACTTCGTGGCTTCGTTCACGATCATTTCCCACATCTCGTCCATATCCTCGCCCATCTTTGTTATCATCTCATTGCCGTAGTTGCTGAACCCAACAGCCGGTTTGTAGTAACCGACCGCTGTCTTTCCGTCGTTACGCTCCCAGATGTAGAAACGGCCAGGCATCTCAAGCCCAGCTTCTGGCGCCATCGGCATAAGCATTTTACCCATTTCTGGTTTGCCGAACTCGATGGTCTTCGAGCCTTTGATCTTTGTCCCAACCATGGTCAGCATATTCTGATGGTCGATGGTGGCCATGATCATAAAGCCGTTTTTCTTGAGTGTGGTCTCGATTGCTTTCACAGTAGCATCGAAGCCTTTTGACGAGACTTTGTCGACACGATCTTGTGCCAGGGATGTTGAAGCTGGTACAAGAGCGACAAAGAGAAGGGCGGTTACTGCAAGTATTGCCCTGCTAGGAATAAAAAGATGTTTCATTGTTGTTGCTCCTTATGTTGTTGTGAGATAGATGTGGATTAAGCCCCGAGTGAACTCGAGGTCATTAGCTTGATATTTGAGACAGAAACTGCTGGATAATGCCGCGTTGCTCTGCCGTAAGCGCTGGTATCAGTTCCTTCGCCACGCCGATTTGCATTAGTCTATGTTTCAACGGAGCTGCTTTCACCATTTGCACATGGAGTGGCAAAAGTTGCTGCCTGCTCTGGCCCGGCAGCTCACAGAGGCACTGAAGATGGCTCTTCGCAACTTTCCCGCACTCTGCGTCCGGAAGATTGCAGATGCCTTCGAACAAAGATGCGACAGCCTGTGTGCGTTCTTCCAGAGTACATTGTGCAAACTTGCTCAGTTGCTCCGTAAGCACTTGCCTTCGCTGTCCGTCCGATTTGGATGCAAGGGTTTTTGTTATCCCTTGTATGTTGGTTTGCATATTTTTTTCCCCTTTGTGAATGTGAATGGTTTTGTTGATTAGGTTTCAGACCTTCAAGGTCTGCCAGACCTTGAAGGTCTTGTAAGTTTGCATTGATGAATCCCACCATGAGTCATACAACGGAGAGGCACCAGCCAACTGTTAGAGACTAAAGTTGTACGAGATACCGCCACCGACACCGATGTTGTTCCAATCGTGGCTTTCCAAACCGACTCCCCGATCACGGTCAGAGAAAACGTGGTCGTACTTTGCTCGGACGTCAATGCCGACTGGTGAATCAGAGAACCTGAAGTTCACGCCAACAAGACCTTCCACCGCAAAGTTGGTGATCTTCTGTTCGGACGCGCCGATGCTGATCGTGTTCCTATCCTGTTGGAGCAGATAATTTGCGACCCCGGCAGCGGCACCAACATAAGGCTGTACCACTGAACCCCACAAGTCGCCGAAGTTGTATGTTACGCCGCCCAAGACCGGGATTTGCGCCAACCGCAGACCATCGGTAGAATGGTAATTCGTCCAGCCGAAACCGGATTCAACGTAGAGCGTCAATCCACTTCCAACTCCATATCCGATGCTTCCGCCAAAGTACGGTCCGACCTGTGAATCCGTTGACTGATCTCCAACGAGAATCATGCCGTCAGAGACAATCCGGGCGTTCAACTGATTCTTCCCCGCAACCTGACCGAAACCGGCAGACGTCAGGAAGAGAATCAGTGTTGCCCACGTGAATAATATGGCTGTTAGCTTTTTCATGGTTACTTCTCCTTCTTAAGTGATTGATGAATGTTTCATTAGTGAATTGTTAAACTCATATCAACGACCTTTGCAGTTCCGCAACCACAATACCCAGTTTCCGAATCCGTGTTGCATTCAGGGATCGGAAGAAGACGTTGGATCCTCGCCTCCAAGTATTTCACCGATGAAATACCTTCGGCCTTATCGACAACTTTTCCTCCTTCGAAGAAGAAGATCGTTGGTATCTCTTCTATGCCGAATTCCTTCACCAACTCTGGATACTTATCTACGTTGAGTGTGACGATCTTAAGCTCGCCGTTGTACCGCTCACCAAGTACTCCGAGCACCGTTAGAACAATACGGCAGGGACGAGACCACGCTGCCAAAAAATTCACGATAATAAGCCCATCTGAATTCAACACTTCTCGTTCGAATTCTCCATCACTGATTGTTCTCGGTTTCATGATTCACTCCTGATAAACTTTTGACCCATTGTTCTTATTCTCATAACAGTTCATAAGTTGTGCCATGAAACCATCAACCCACGGTTGCTCTGAAGGCTTGAGATTCGTTCAGATAGCACGACCTTACGAAGACGTCGAAGGAGAACTGAGAGACGCTGCGCATGTCGTTGCACAGCAGTTCTCGGAGAGAAAGGATTTAGTGATGAACGCTATCGGAAAAGAGGAATTTCGAGTGTGAAGACGATTGCGCAGTGAGCGCTGGCTGATTTCACAGCGGAGGGAAAGGTTTTTCCCGGAAGTGGAGATTCATTAACTCATGGTTCGCAGTTGAGGCTGAAGACGAGACAAGTTTTTCGTTTCGAGGAAAACCAGCGCAGGCGACGGTGAGGAAATGGTGTGGAAGTTTGCGTCCGGGTTGATGCCTCCCTATTCCGGGTCATGTGCCATTGGTTTGAGAGAATCAACTGTACCCATCTTCACTCCAATAGCCCTTGAGTTCGACGCCAAGACCAAGAGCAACACGATTGACGGAATTATGGTCTTTCTCGGTTCCTCCTTTGCTCATTCACATTCTCGGATTGGTCTTTCACCGTTTCCACAATCTTTCTGAGGGTTCGCTGTCTCGCGTCGGGGAATCAGATAAGCGTCGACTTTGCATCGTGTGCTCTGTCGTTGGGTATTGATGAGCAAAAGCCTTTTGAAACGGAATGGGTTTGAGTGCCCTCGTGCGACGGTTCGCTATCGCCTTAGTTCCCACTACCAGCAGTTCACTGAACCTCAGAATAAACAACGCACAGAGAATTCCCGCAATTGCGTCGGTTGCATAGTGGAACCTCCCGTAAACGGTGGAGACATACAGTGTGAGGAATAGAGGGATGGAATAGTAGAACGCCTTACAGTTGTATCGGTAGAGCATTGCGAGCATGACGGTCGCTGCAGCGCAGTGAGGACTCGGAAGGCTGCCGCCGGGATAATGCACGTGGGCGCGCATCCACTCGCCACACCATGTGAAGAATCCTCCATCTAACGGTACGCTGAACCGGATGTGCTCCACCGGACCTGCAACAGGAAAGAGGATGAACCCAACATAACAGACGATGTTTGCAAGCGTGAGATTGAGCAGATAGTCCTCTGTCGCCCGCACGCCTCCCGACTTGTAGCAGATCAACGCAATAACAACAAGGAGTGGAACGTACATGACGTACGCAAACATCATCCATTCAGTAAGAGCCGGAGTAATGAGTCGCTGCAACGAGAGCACCGCCTGCGATCCGAACACTGCCCGTTCAAAAACGATAAGCTCTTCGTCCTGCCAGGCATTGACGAATATATGCTGGTAATTGCCGACAATCTCGAACAAGTATGATGTCATCAGTAATGCCGCAGCGACGTAGACCAACGTTGCGACACCTTCATGTCGCAGATAGCGAAGCGATCGCGTGACGCCAATATAGACGGCGGCGATCGTGAGACACCAGACCGCCGTCTTGTTCGGTTGCAGCACGCTGTGGGGAAAGAGGAGCGTCAGCAGGAAAAGTATCCCCACAAAAACAATGTTTGCCGTATCCGTCGCCAGACGGGCCGGACTACTCAATTGCCCACTGGTTCTCTGCATCAGGTTTCTCCGTTCGTCGTCATACTGTCCATATGCATCGTTGCCTCTTCTTCCTCTATATGTGTTATTGGCTCCTCACCGGCAAGCGTGCGAAGTGTGTTCTTCAGCTTCGTGAGTTGGATGAAGAGGTCGTGTTCTGCAACAGACCCGACCGAATGGATCGGACTCTTGAAGTAGAACGAAAGCCATTCCTGCACTCCCGCCATGCCGCCTCGCTGCGCAAGATCCGTCAGTAGGACAAGGTCGAGAGCCAAGGGGGCCGCAAGAATCGAATCGCGGCAAAGGAAGTCGATCTTCAATTGCATCGGATAGTGGAGCCAGCCGAAGATATCGATGTTGTCCCACCCTTCCTTGTTGTCTCCACGCGGCGGATAATAGTGAATGCGGATTTTGTGGTAGTAGTTTCCATAAAGTTGTGGATAGAGGTCTGGCTGGAGAATCCCGTCCAGTACTGAGAGTTTGCTCTCTTCCTTGGTCTTGAACGATTCCGGATCATCCAGGACTTCGCCGTCCCGGTTGCCGAGAATGTTCGACGAGAACCATCCGCTGAGGCCGAGCATCCGGGCTTTGAGCATCGGCGCGATCACGGTCTTCATCAGCGTCTGGCCGGTCTTGAAGTCCTTCCCGGCAATGGGGACGGCATTCGCTTCAGCCAGTTGGATGAGAGCCGGGGCGTCGGCTGAGAGGTTCGGAGCGCCATTGATATACGGCACGCCTTCACTGATGGCAGCATACGCGTAGAGCATGCTCGGCGCGATGGCGGGGTGGTTTGACTTCATCGCCTCTTCAAAACTATCGAGGTCATTGTGGACAGCCGATACCGGCAGGTAGATCTCCGTGCTGCCGCACCAGAGCATCACCAGCC
>JGI1356J14229_10001891_pt1 | contig 16870 bp, 16 predicted proteins | sample Subgrocontami58m_FD_14229 | JGI IMG/M metagenome (IMG submission 14229) | reverse complement strand
TTCAAGGCGGACCGCAAACACCTGCACCATATCCTCGTCGACATGGGACTGCCCATCGAACGGGCGGTCGCAGTCATTCATGGCTGCGCGTTCATCCTGGCGGCGGCCGGTTTCGCGGGCTGGTATTTCCGCGTGCCCGAGCATGTAATGTTTTTCCTTGCGATGGGAATTTTTGCAGCCTACGTCGTGTTCTCGGCGGAAGCGCTGCGGGTCATCGAAGTGCGCCGCGCGTACGTCCAAGGATCTGCCGCAAAAGAGTCCCAGGAGGACGTGCTGTTGCATCCACGCAATATGCCCGTTGGCTTGGGAGTCAGGCCGGCGCAGGACCCGGTGGCTTTGTTAGAGCTGCCTGGAATGCGGGCGAAGGAAGGGGGATTCTGGGCTTACAGGAACGCTTCAACCAGGCGCGGCAAGTCAATAAGAAGATTGACGAGCCCGGAAACTCCAGCTAATAAAATTGATAAAGCACTCCGCGGTCGCCATCGCAGCGGCCGGGCGTGAGAATAAGGACGACAAGAATGAAACCGTTCATCGCGCAAGAAAAGCTGGTCTCGCTAATCGTCATGGCGCTTTTTTCCGGAATCGCGGGTGCGCAACAGGCCGGGTCCGATGCCACGGGCATCCCAACACCGCAGAAGGCGCCCCAGGTGGGAGCGGGTGGAGTACCAACGCAGGAACAACAGCGCGCGGGCGGGGTTCCGATGGGACCGCTGACGGCCTATCCTTCGGTCACGTATCAGCTCCAGCGCAACGACAACCTGTTCTTGCAGGCGCCGAACAGCGGCTTAGTGAAGAGCGATACTATCCAGGTATTGAACCCGAGCGTTCGCTTCGAGGGCAAACAGGGCGCGAACGTCTACGGGCTGGATTTGGGCGCCACGTCCGGGCGCTACACCGACAGCGGCGCGGACAACTACGACGACAACAACGTCGCGGCGAGCGCGAATCTGAATCCTGAAGCGCGGGTGCGACTCGGCCTGCGCGCCGAGCATCTGGATATTCACGATCCGCGCGGTTCGACAAACGACCCGTTGACTCCCACACCCAATCGCTATCGGCAGGGAACCCTAGGCGGCATCTTCGGTTATGGCGCGCCCGGTGCACAGGGCCGATTCGAGCTCGAGCTCGGCGGCATGGACAAGCATTACTACAACAACCGCGCGACGACCGCCATCAATGACCAGAACCACCGTTACGGCGGCGGCACGTTCTTCTGGCGGATTGCACCCAAGACCTCTTTGTTGGCGCAGCTCAAGCGAACCAATATCGATTTCACGGATTCGACCTCGCGTCTGGACAGCACCGAGACGCGCCTCCTCGGCGGTATCACGTGGGAAGCCACCGCGGCGACCACGGGAATCTTCAAGGTCGGCCAGGTCAAGAAGGATTTCAAGGATTCCACGCTGGTTGATTTCACGGGAACAAGCTGGGAAGGGCAAGTGCGCTGGAGCCCGCTCACTTATTCGCGGTGGGATTTCAGCACCTCGAAGACACCGCGGGAAACCACGGGCGGGGTGGGCACCTTCATCCTCGGTACGACCTACGCAGCGCGCTGGACCCACGCCTGGACGAGTCAATTCTCGTCGGAGGTGTCGGCCTCTCATTCGATCGACGACTACAAGGGCATCGATCGCAGCGATAAGATCAACAATGCCGGGTTGAAGGGTACCTACCAGATGCGGCGGTGGCTCTCGTTCGGTGCCGAATACAGGTGGGGAAAGCGGGACTCGAACGTAGACACGGCGGACTACACCAACAATGTCTTCCTGCTGTTCGTCAACGCAAGCCTCTGATAAACTTTTAGCATTATTTCGGGTCGTACCCGCATTGCGGGGCGAAGCGTTTGTCTATGGCTGTTCTGCGGCAATTCGGATTGCTGATAATCGGGTTTCTTGCTGCCTCTGGCGCGATCGCGCAGTCCGAGGCCGATTCCCTGTCGCGCTACCAGCTCGGTTCGGGCGATGTCATTTCCATCACGGTATTCGGCGAAGACGACCTCAAGCTGCAAAAGATACGGTTGACGGATGCCGGGACGATCTCCTATCCGGTTCTCGGCGAACTCAAGGTGCTCGGCCTGACGGTCGGCGAACTAGAGAAGGTCATCACCGACGGCCTGAAGGGCCGTTATCTGGTCAACCCGAGAGTGTCGGTGAGCGTGGACGAATACCGGCCCTTCTTCATCAACGGGCAGGTTGAGCGGGGCGGCGGATATCCCTTCCAGCCCGGATTGACGGTTCGCAAGGCGGTGTCGCTTGCCGGGGGCTTCAAAGAGCGCGCCTCGAAGGACAAGATCTTCATCATTCGCGACAACGACCGCAACTCCAAACCGGTCAAGGTGGGCCTCGACACGCCGGTTCACCCGGGTGATATCATCACCGTCGAAGAGAGTTTTTTCTAGCGTATTGCGAGGAGCTGTCATTCTGAGGGCGTAGCCCGAAGAATCTGCTTTTCGGATTCGTCAACGACAAAGCAGATCCTTCACTCCGCTCAGGGTGACAGGCAGTCGTGTTCGCAGTAGTGCCGACACATTGCCCAACAGGCAGGTAACACCATGACCGCAAAACCGGTACCGATTACCGCAGTCCCCGACCCCCGGCCGATCGAGGAGCAGGAGGAACGTACCGAAGAATCCTTCGATCTGCTCGAGTACTGGCGCATCGTCGCCAAACGCAAGTGGAGCATCCTCGGGCTTGCTCTTGCCGTCACGCTGCTCACCGCGCTAGTGGTCTTTGCGATCCGCCCCACGTTCCGCTCGACTGCGACCGTGCTTATCGAGGCGCAGAAGAACAAGGTGATCGGAATCGAGGATGTGTACTCCGGGATCAGCGCCAACCGGGAATATTTCCAGACGCAGGCGGAGATTCTCAAGTCACGCGAGCTGGCGGCGAAGGTGGTGCAGAAGCTCAACCTGACCAAGAATCCGGAATTCGACCCGCGGCAGCAGGAACCGCCGTTTTGGAAGCGCTGGCTCGGCAACGTGAGCCCCGATGCGGCCAATCTGGGCATCGCCGTTTCCGATGGAGACGAGGGGCAAGGCGAGGACGCGATATTCAAACGGGTGGTCAGGGCATTCCAGAGCCGGCTCACCGTGGAACCGGTGCGGCTGAGCCAGTTGATCCGCGTCAGCTTCGAGTCCTACGACCCCGATCTTGCCGCGAAGGTCGCGAATACGGTGGCGGAAACGTTCATCGAGAGCGACCTGGAGGCACGCTACCAGATGACGCAGAAGGCAAGCGACTGGCTCTCCGAACGCCTGCGCGGATTGCGGCAGAAGGTCGAGGCGTCGGAACAAGCACTGCAGCAATACCGTGAGAGGGAGCATATCGTCGACGCGAAGGGACTGGCACAGAGCGGCGCTACGCGGCAACTCGAGGATCTGACGAAGGCGCTTGTCGATGCCCGCCAGCGCCGCAACGAAGCGGAAAACAAGTACAACCAGATTCGGGGCATGCACGGCCCGGCAGCGAACTATGAATCCGTGCCGGCGGTGATTGGCAACCAATTGGTCGGCCAGATGCGCGTGCTCGAGGCGGAGGCTGAACGAAAGGTGTCGGAGTTCAGCAACCGCTACGGCAAGGAGCATCCACGCATGATCCAGGCCCAGTCGGAGCTGCGCGCCGCCCGCGAAAACACGCGCAGGGCCATCGACAGCGTGGTAGCAGGCATTACCAAGGAATTCGAGGTCGCTCGCGCCAACGAGGCATCAGTGGAGCGGAGCCTCAGCCGCTCCAAGGGCGAGATCCAGGACATCAACCGCAAGGAATTTCAGCTCGGCATACTGGAGCGCGATGTCACAGCGAACAAGCAGCTCTACGACATGTTTCTCGGGCGCTTCAAGGAAACCAATGTCGCAAGCAACATGCAAAGTACCATCGCGCGCGTGGTCGATCCGGCAATTCCATCCGCTGTGCCTTACAAGCCCAATAAGCGCCAGACTGTTCTGATTGCCCTGGTCGCCGGGCTTTTTGTTGCCGTCATGCTCGCGCTGCTGCTCGATCGGCTGGACAGCACCCTGAAGACCTCGGCCGACGTGGAAAGCAAGCTCGGACTTCCGGTGCTCGCGTCGTTGCCTATCGTCAGCGAACGGGGGATCAAGACCGAGCGGATCGTCGAGCAGAATCCCCAGGCGATGTTCTCCGAGGGCATCCGCACGGCGCGCACCGGCATACTGCTGTCCGCGATCGACGAGCCGCACCGCGCGGTCGTGGTGACGTCGTCGGTTCCCGGAGAGGGAAAGACGACCTTCGCTACTAACCTGGCGCTTGCCTTTTCGCAGACCAAGCGCGTGGTGCTGGTCGATGCCGACATGCGGCGGCCGTCGATCGGCAAGCTCTTCGGCAGGGAGCCGAATGCACCCGGATTGTCCACGCTGGTCTCGGGCAACACGCCCCCAACGGACTGCATCTTCAAGGTCGAAGGGTCGGAATTGTACGTGATACCGTCGGGCACGGTCCCGCCGAACCCGCTTGAGCTGCTGCTCTCCAAGCGCTTCGAGGACACGCTCAATAAGCTCCAGGAGATGTTCGAGATCGTGATCATCGACTCCCCGCCCGTGCAACTCGTCAGCGACGCCATGGTCGTTTCCCGTCATTGCACCGGAATGGTGTACATAGTCAAAGCGGACGATACGCCGTACCAGGTTGCGCGCAACGGCATCAAGCGACTCAAGCGGGCACATGCCAACATCATCGGGGTTGCTCTGAACCGGCTCGATTTCGAGCGCGCCGACAAGTACTACGGCGAGTACACCGGCTATTCCAAGTACGGCTACAAGCGGTATTACGGTGCCTACGGCGGCAAGAAGCGCAAGGCAGCCGCGTAGGGGAATGCATGACGGTTCAACAATGTCATTCTGAGGAGCGCAGCGACGAAGAATCTGCTTCTTGACGTCGTTGGGTGACGGCAAAAGCAGATCCCTCGCTTCGCTCGGGATGACAGCGGGACGGCCTCGGCATGACAATGCGGGAATCGCGCAAGAAATGATCGACCTCCACTGCCACCTGCTTCCGGGCATCGACGACGGGCCGGAAACGCTCGAAGAGGCGATCGCTCTCGCCCGGCACGCGGTTGCGAGCGGAATCACGTATTCGATCGTCACGCCCCACGTGCACGTAGGCCGGTACGAAAACGACCTGCGCTCGATCAGCCGCGATCTTGGCGCATTCCAATCGGAGCTCGATCGCCGCGGGATCCCGCTCAAGCTCGGACTCGGCGGCGAGGTGCGTATCAGTCCAGAAATCATGGACCTGGTCGCGCAGCGCCGGATCCCGTTCCTCGGCGAGCGCGACGGCTACAAGTTCCTGCTGCTGGAATTCCCGCACAGCCACGTCCCGGTCGGGAGCGACAAATTCGTCGGCTGGCTGTTGAAGAACGGGATCCGACCGATCATCGCGCATCCCGAGCGCAACAAGCAGATCATGGACGACGTGAACAAGCTCACGCCTTTCGTCACCATGGGCTGCATGCTGCAACTCACCGGCGGATCGGTGGAAGGCAGGTTCGGCGAGCACGCGCGACGGCGCGCCGTGGACCTGCTCGAGCGCGGCTGGGTCTCGATCCTTGCCTCGGATGCGCACAACCTCGAGCATCGGCCTCCCGAGCTCGAGCCCGGCCGCGTCGCGGCGGCGGCGGTCGTAGGCGAGGAGGAGTCCTGGAAGCTCGTGCGCGACACGCCGCAGTCCATCATCGGAAAGGCGCCGCACATCGCCGTGGTGACGTGACTTTGGGTGCGAATCGACCGCCCCGGCGCTGCGCGCCACCCCTTATATGGACGCCTCCCGGTTTGGCAAGTGATGTTTTGATGCTGGCGCTTGAGGATCTGGCTGCAGTCTTATATCCGGCCTGTTTGTGCAGACCGAAGTCTGCTGGCCCTGATGGAATTCGCCGGGGAAGACCTCATCTCCTACGTGGACTCCGAGTCCAAGGGGTGGCCCAGGTTTGCTTCCCCGCGGTCCGACCTGTCGCGCCATCAATCGCACATCAACCTGCGCAACCTTTCAGCGATCCGCTCTCCCTGTGGTTCGTTGCTCGTCTACGCGGCGCTCCCCGCGTAGCCTTTCTGGTAGGTGCGCTCGTGGGCGAGCAACGCCCAGATTGTGCGCGCCGTCTTGTTCGCCAGCGCCACCGCCACCGCGTTGAACGGCCGGCGCGAGAGCAACTGCTCGAGCCAGGGCTCGCGTTGCTTGTCGTGGCTGAGGACCGAGCGGGCGCCGTGAATCAGCAAGGTGCGCAGATACACATCGCCCCGCTTGCTCATGCCCAGCAGCTTCACCCGTCCGCCGGTGCCGCTCTGGCGGGGCACCAGGCCCACGAAGGCGGCAAACTCCCGACCCGACTTGAAGGCCCTGGCATCCCCGATCGTCGCCACCGCCGCGGTGGCGGTGAGCAGCCCCACCCCGGGAATGTCCATCAGCCGCTTGGCCGCTTTGTCCTCCTTCTTCCAGGCCGCAAGACGCTTCTCGATTTGGGCGATCTCTTGGTCCAAGGCCTCGAGACGTTTCAGCTGGCTGCGCAGGGTTTGCACCACCATCGCCGGCAGTACCGCTTCCAGCTGGTCCAGTTCCCTCGGAATGCGCTCAACGCCTTTTTGCCGACCCGGTGGCAGATCCGCACCGAATTCGTACAGCAAGCCACGCAATTGGTTGATCTGCATCGTGCGGATCTTCACCAGCTGCGCGCGCATGCGGTGCAGCACCAGCACCCCTTGCTGGCCCTCACTCTTTACCGCCACGAATTTCATCCCGGGGCGCTGCGCAGCTTCCCAGATCGCCTGCGCATCGGCTGCATCGGTCTTGTTGCCCTTCACAAACGGGCGCACGAATTGCGCCGCGATCAGCCGCACCTCGTGGCCAAGCCCCGCGAGCTTCCTCGCCCAGTAGTGCGCGCTGCCGCAGGCCTCCATCGCAATCACCGATGGCTCGCGGTTAGCGAAGAACTCCAGCACCTGGCCGCGCTTGAGTTGGCGCCGACAGATTTCACCGGTTTCCCTATTCACCCAGTGCAGTTGGAACACGCGCTTTGCCAAGTCCAGTCCAAATGTCGTACTCTTCATTTCGAGCCCTCCTTACCCTCAGTGGTTGTTGCAGAACCTCCACTTTGGCACTTCGATGCCGTCGGGTATAGCGAGGGCTCCTCTCTGCCGGCCCCCTCACCGCCCCTTCGGCGGGAGGGAGGCGTCCATACCATCTCCTTGGCAGGACGGGAATGAAGCTCCCTTCCTCGACGAGGAGGGGTGACGCCGAAGGCGACAGGGTGGTAAGGATGTCTACTTGAAATACCTGGTCACCGGCGCCGCCGGCTTCATCGGCATGCACGTGTCAGAACGCCTGCTGGCTGCAGGCCACGGGGTCGTCGGTATCGACAACCTCGACGACTATTACGACGTGCGGCTCAAGGAAGCCCGGCTCGAGCATCTCCGCGGAAATGCGAACTTCCGGTTCGAGAAGATCGACATCGCCGACGATGAGGGCATGCGAAGCCTCTTCTCGCGCGAACGCGCGGCACGCGTCGTGCACCTCGCCGCGCAGGCCGGCGTGCGCTATTCGCTGGAGAACCCGCACGCCTACGTGCGCAGCAACCTGGCCGGGTTCGTGAACGTGCTCGAAGGCTGCCGGCACAATGGCGTCGAGCACCTGGTCTATGCCAGCAGCTCGAGCGTCTATGGCGGCAATACCCGCCTGCCGTATGCCGAGCATGACAACGTGGATCACCCGGTGAGCCTGTATGCGGCGACCAAGAAATCCAACGAGCTCATGGCGCACACCTACAGCCACCTGTTCGGGATTCCGACCACCGGGCTGAGATTGTTTACCGTGTACGGCCCCTGGGGCCGACCGGACATGTCGTATTTCCTCTTCACGAGAGCGATCCTCGACGGGAAGCCGATCAAGGTGTTCAACCACGGCGACATGCAGCGCGACTTCACCTACATCGACGATACCGCCGAAGACATCGTGAGCGTGGCGGACCATCCCGCCCGGCCGTCCGAGGGATTCGATACCGCCGATCCCGACCCTGCGACGAGCTGGGCCCCCTACCGGATCTACAACGTCGGAAACCACAATCCGGTCAAGCTCATGGATTTCATCGCGGCGATCGAGAATTGCCTGGGCAGGAAGGCCGAGAAGATCCTGCTTCCTCTCCAGGCGGGCGATGTTCCCGCGACGAGCGCGGACACTGGCGAGCTTCAGCGGGCAGTGGGTTTTGCCCCGCGCACTGCGGTCGAGGAGGGGGTGCGGCGATTCGTCGAGTGGTACCGGGGCTACTACAAGGTCTGAGAGGGAGAGTTTGATGGACCAAAGGGTCGTTGCAGTCGTGGGCCTGGGCTACGTCGGCCTGCCGCTCGCCGTCGAGTTCGGAAAGAAGTTGCGCACCATCGGCTTCGACGTTTCGCCGAAGCGCGTCGAGGCGCTGGCCAGAGGCGAGGACACCTCCGGCGAGACCCCGCGCGAGGAGCTTCGGTCGGCGAAGAACCTCGAAGTGACGAGCGATCCGAAGGCGCTGGGAGCCGCCGATTTCGTGATTGTGGCCGTGCCCACGCCGGTACATGCGGCCCACCAGCCCGACTTCGGGCCGCTGCTGTCGGCGAGCGAAACCGTCGGCCGGAACATGCGCGCGGGCGTGACGGTGATCTACGAGTCCACCGTCTATCCCGGTGCGACCGAGGAGATCTGCGTGCCGGTCCTCGAGCGCTGCTCCGGCCTGAAGTGGAAATCGCAGTTCGGCGTCGGCTATTCCCCCGAGAGAATCAATCCCGGCGACAGGGAACACACATTGACGCGGGTAACCAAGGTCGTATCCGGGGACAGCGAAGCGACGCTCGCGAAGGTCGCGGCGCTCTACGGCTCGATCGTCCCGGTCGGTGTCCACAAGGTGTCGTCCATACGCGTCGCCGAGGCGGCGAAGGTGATCGAGAATACGCAGCGCGATCTGAACATCGCGCTCATGAACGAGCTGGCGCTGATCTTCGACCGGCTGGGGCTGGATACTCTCGAAGTGCTCGAGGCCGCCGGGACGAAGTGGAATTTCCTGCCGTTTCGCCCCGGGCTCGTCGGCGGGCACTGCATCGGCGTCGATCCCTATTACCTGACGCACAAGGCCGAGGCGATCGGCTATCACCCGCAGGTGATCCTATCGGGCCGGCGCATCAACGACGGCATGGGCAAGTTCGTCGCCGAGAAGACGGTCAAGCTCATGACCGGAGCGGGAAGTCCCGTGGCCGGAGCATCCGTCAACGTCCTGGGGCTCACCTTCAAGGAGAATTGCGCCGACATCCGCAATACGCGGGTGATCGACATCATCGCCGAGCTGCGCAATTACGGCGTACGGGTCTTCGCGCACGATCCCCTGGCCGATCCGCACGAGGCGAAGGAGGAATACTGCGAAGCGCTGCACGCATGGGCCGACCTGCCGCGCGCCGACGCGATCGTGGTCGCAGTCGCCCACAAGGAATATCTCGAGCACCCGGTCGAGAAGCTTCTCGAGAAGCTCAAGCCAGGCGGCGTGGTCGTCGACGTGAAATCGAAACTCGACCGCGAAGCCTTGAGCGGGAACGGAATATCGTTCTGGCGGCTCTGACTCCGGGCGCTCCCACAGCGTCATCCTGAGCGAAGCGAAGGATCTGCTTTTGACAGCCGCCAATCGAGTGTCCCGAGCTCTCATCGCGCTGCTGGGCATCGCCGTGCTCGTTTGGGCCGGCTACGAAGCCGGCCGTCGCGGCCTTGCCGACTGGATCTCGATGCGCGCGCGCTATCAGGTGGTCTCCTGGGCGGAGAAACACTCGGTTCCATCGCAGGCGCAGTGGCAGCGCGCGGTCGACGCCTTGGGCGCGGCCCTCAAGATCGCCCCCGATGATCCAACGCTGTACGACCATCTGGGGGTGGCCTATCAGCTAGCCTCGGCCGCGTTCGACCCCAGGGGCCAGTGGAACGTCTATGCGGAATACTCCCTGCTGTATTTCCAGCGTGCCGCCGCCCTGCGTCCGACCTCCCCGTATTCCTGGGCAAGCATCGCGATGATGAAATACCGCCTGGGGCGGGTCGACGGGGAGCTGTTCAAGGCGCTCGCCCTGGCGATGCGCCTGGGGCCCTGGGAGCCGCGCGTACAGGTCGTGGTATCGGACCTGGGACTTGCCCTGTGGGACCGCCTGGACGAGGAACAACGAGGCCAGATCCGCGAAAACTGGCGCCGCACCGCCGTCCGCCAGGCCGACCAACTGGTCAGGCTCGCCATCGCCAGAAATCGCGTTGACATAGTGTGCAAAACTTCACTTGACAGCCTGAAAAATCGGCTAGAATGCAAACGATAAGTAGATAAGTAGGGAGCCGGCAGGGGGTTCGGACCAGGCGAATCCGCGTTCCCGCGACGTGGCGGCATGGCCGGCGTAAAAGTCTGAATGAAAAGGACTCGGCTCATGCAAACTCTTCTTCGCGTTCTCTCGCTCGCAGTCTTCCTCATGATGCCGGTCGCGAATGCGTTCGCGGCCGCGGCATACGTGCACGAGCTGCAAGGCACGCTCACCGGACAGTACGGCAACGCTCCCGCTACACCCCTCAAGATCGGCGACCTGCTGGATCCCGGGGTGATGCTGAGCACCGGGGACAAAAGCACTGCAGTCATCAAGTTCGAGGACGGCCAGATCGCCGTGCTGCAGCCCAATACCCAGTTTGCCGTGCGCCAGTACCAGTACAACGCCAAACAGGTCAAGGACAGCAACATCCTGTTCCAGTTGGTGCAGGGGGGCCTGCGTTTCGTCACCGGGGTGATCGGCGCCACCAATCGCGACGCCTTCAAGCTGACCGTGGGGACTGCCACGATCGGCGTGCGCGGCACGGACGGAACGGTCCTCTACATCCAGAACGTGATTACCGCCGCGGTGAGCGTCGGCTCATTGGCCCTGCAGACGCCCCTCGGCATCGCGAACATCCCGACCGGCACCTTCACGAGCGCGCCTCCGACCGCGCCGCCCCCGGTGCCGTCCCCGATCGCTCAGGCCGCGGCGGTTGCGCCGGTCGTAGCCGCCCAACTGGCACAGGCCAGCGCGGTGGCGGTCCCGATCAACACGCCGGTCGTGGTGCAGGCCTCGGCGCAAGCTGCCGCCGCACAGAATACGGCCAAGATTGCGGCGCAGGTTGCCGCCGCCGCGCCGACAGACGCTGCCGCGCAGCAGGTCGCTGCGCAGGCCGCCGCCGCGGCTGCCGCTGCGTTGCAGACCGCGGTCCAGGCAGCGACCCAGGCGTTCCAACAGGCTGTCCAGGCGGGTGCCGCTGTGCCCACGCCGCCGGCGCCACCTACGCCTGCTCCGACTCCACCCGCGCCCGCAGCCCCGGCGCCCGCGCTCACGCCTGCACAGGTCAAGGAGCAGGTGCAGCAGCTTCAACAAGCGGTGCAGGAGGTGCAGCAGCAGACGCAGCAGATCCAGCAGCAGTTGAACCTGCCGCCGACGACACCGGTGACGACAGCACCGCAGACGCAGCCGCAGCCGCCGGCGCTGCCGCCAACGACGACCCCGACGCCGGTCACCCCGACGCCGTCGCTGCCAGGCACTCCTGCCAGCCCGAGTTGATCGTGCTTGCCCATCTTCGGGTGGGAGATGCGTCGGTCAGTCGCGGTTCTATTAGGCCTTTGGGCGGGTTCCGTCTTCGCGACGGACTCGCCCTCGGGTCTGTTTGACCTCTCCTACGGCGTCAGCTCCAGCGCCTCGATCCAAGTAGTAGCACGCGCCTCGGCGCCACGTCCCGCGCGACTGGAGGATTTGCTGTTCACGCCGGAAGTGGCGATGCCCGTGCCGGTGCACGCACCGGAGTTGGTTGTATCAACACCTGCCCGTTACGAGAACTTGTGGGACCGCATTCGCGATGGATTTGCCATCCCGGAGGTGGAGTCTCCCCTGGTGGATCGCTGGCAAGCGTGGTATCTCGCCAGACCGCAGATGCTGAACGGCATTCTCGAGCGCAGTCGGCGCTACCTCTTCTACGTCGTCGAGGAGATCTCCAAACGCGGTATGCCCATGGAACTCGCGCTACTACCCATGGTGGAGAGCGGCTACAATCCGGCGGCGTTGTCCTCTGCACAGGCCGCGGGCTTGTGGCAGTTCATTCCTTCCACTGCGCGAAAATACAGCCTGCATAACACGCCGGACTACGACGCGCGCCGCGACATCGTCGCCTCGACCGGTGCGGCGCTGGACTACCTGCAGTCCCTCTACGAACTCTTTGGGGATTGGCACCTGGCACTTGCCTCCTACAATTGGGGCGAGAAGTCGGTCGCGCAAGCGATCGCGCGCAATGCCGCCAAAGGGCTCCCGACCGACTACCTTTCGCTCTCCCTGCCGCAGGAAACACGCGACTACGTCCCGAAACTCCTGGCACTGAAGAACCTCATCGGCTATCCGTCCGCTTTCCACCTTGAACTCCAACCGATCGCCAATCAGCCCTACTTCACCGCAATTGCGATCGCCCGCAGCCTCGACTTGACGTTTGCAGCACGCCTCGCCAACGTTTCGCTGGAGGAACTCAGTTCCCTCAATCCCGGTTTTGCACGGGCCGCCGCTTCGAACAACGCGACTGGCGCTCTTATGTTGCCGTCTGAGCATGCAGAGGCATTTCTCGCTAATTGGAACATCTACCACGCTCGCAACCGCAAGACAAAGACGCTCAAGCGCGGCCGCACTTCAATGCCCTGAGGCGGGCGATACCGTTTTTGCATTGAATCCGCTGCCGCTTTCGTCTCCTTGACATTTCCCCCCTGCCGCGACGAAAATGTGCGTTCAACGGTTGAACACACTGCCCACGGCAGCATAGGATGGAAGAAGCCCACTACCGGCTCCTGCGCCTGATAGACGCGCAACCTCAACTTACCCAGCGCGAGCTAGCCCGCGAGATGGGTGTGAGCCTGGGCAAGATCAATTACTGCGTCAACGCCTTGATTGAAAAGGGTTGGATCAAGGCACGCAACTTCCGCAACAGCAACAACAAGCTTGCCTACGCCTACCTGCTCACTCCGCGCGGCATCGAGCAGAAGGCCGTCATCACCGTGCAGTTTCTGCGTCGCAAGATGGCAGAATACAAATCCCTGCGAATGGAGATCGACCAACTTCTGCGGGAAGTGGACCAACGACCGGAGGCCAAGTCGCGATGAGCCGCTGGCACGCTGTCCTTTGCAAGCCGCGCCGGGAAGCGCTAGCCGAGGCGAACCTGAGAAATCAGGGCTTCGAGGTCTATCTCCCACGCATGGTGCGTGTGCGGCGAAAGGCGGGCCGGTGGGCGCAGGTTATCGAGCCACTTTTTCCACGCTACATGTTTCTGAACGCAGAGGACACCAAGCGCAGCCTTGCTCCAGTGCGCTCCACCCTGGGAGTCTCAGGCCTGGTGCGCTTTTGCGGCGCGCCAGCTCTGGTTCCTCCAGGCGTCGTGGAATCGCTTCGCGATGCAGTCGACCCGGAAACCGGATGTCACCCGTATGGGCGTGCGCCGTTTGCGGCCGGCGAGCGGGTGCGCTTTTCGGCAGGGCCGTTTGCAGGCTTAGAGGGAGTGTTCGACATGGAGTCCGGGGAAGCGCGCGCAATCGTTCTCCTTGAGCTCCTTGGCAAGACGAACCGGCTGACCGTGAGCCGCGACTGGCTGCTGGTGGCCGGGTAGAACAACGAGCGCCCCCGGGGCGCCGGGAATTCAGAACGCTCCGGATCGTTGCTAAGCAAGTGTCCCCGGCGAGCTTATGCGAGGCATCGCGAGTGCCTTGCAGGGCGGTAGCGTGCCAGGGATGGTGTCAGGAAAGCCGCATGGATAGGGCGTCTACATGAGGCGACGGGCAGAACATGAGAATCGCGATCATATATAGTGCGCTTGCGTACTGACAGCAGGTGATCCGTCTGCGGCGAACCAGAAAGTCCTGGTCACCGGCGGCACTGGCTGCATCGGCTCGCACACCTGTGTCGAACTGCTCGCGGCCGGCCACGAGGTGGTCATTCTCGACAACTTGTCAAACAGCCGCCGCTCTGTGGTCGGGCGAATCACTTGCATCGCCGGGCGCAGGGAGACTCTTGCCGAGGGAGACATCCGCGACGCCAAGGCACTCGACGCCGTATTTGCCACACACAGAATCGCGGCAGTCATTCACTTCGCCGGCTTGAAGGCGGTCGGCGAATCCGTACAAGAGCCGTTGCGTTACCGCGACAACAACGTCGCCGGCACGCTCGCACTGGCTCCGGCGATGGAGCGCGCGAAAGTGTACCGCAGGGTGTTCAGGTCGTCGGCCACGGCATACGGGGATGCTGCGCAGCCGCCATTCCACGAGGATTCCGCACTCGGGCCGACCAGCCTCTATGGTCGCACCAAACTCATGATCGAGCAGATCCTCAGTGATGTCACGGCGAGCCGGGGCGAGTGGAAGGTGCTGCTGCTGCGCTACTTCAACCCGCGGGTCGGTGCGCAAATCAGGGATCCTCGGCGAGGATTCCAATGGCATCCCGAACAATCTGATGTCCTATGTTATCCAGGTGGCGCTGAGCTGGCTCTCACAACTCGCGGTGTTCGGCAACGACTATCCAACACGGGACGGCACCGGCGTCCGCGATTACATCCGCGTGGCCGATCTCGCCGCGGGCCATGTTGCCGCGTTGGGTGCGATCGAGCAGTTGCCCGCCGTGAGCGTGTTCAACCTGGGAACCCGATCTGGTGCAGGCCTTCGAGCAGGCACCGGCCCGGTAGTTCCCTACCGCATCGCGCCGCGGCGGCTAGGCGACGTGGCGGTCAGCGATGATGTTGGCCTCTCCAAGACGGGAATAGGGCTCGGGTGGCGCGCGACGTTGGATCTCGATACCATGTGCCGCGATGCTTGGCGCTGGGAGCAGTGGCAGGCGGAACACGCTGCTGAACTGTGACGGAACGAGCGCGTAGTAATAAAGGTTCATCCAGCTTTCTTGTGGGTGACCGAAATATCGTTAAGCCCGACAGGCTCCAAGGATTTTTCGTGGGTTCTAAGAAACGCTGCTCAATGGAACAAGACGCTTGATCGGATTTCGTCGAGCTCAGTAGGGTTTGGAGTTCGCGAAACGCGGAACGATTCAGAGGTGGTCCCAGGAAATCGGACAGACGGATAAGTGAAGTCTCTGCTCTAATTGGCGGCGCGAGCCGCGTAGATAGGAGCAAGGCAGATGAAACGACCCCGTCGCAATCACGCAGCGGCCTTTAAGGCGAAGGTGGCGCTGACCGCAATCAAAGGCGAACAGACGCTGGCGCAACTGGCCGAGCGGTTCGATGTGCATCCCAGCCAGATCACGCAGTGGAAGGACGAGCTGTTGCAGCGGGCCGTGGAGGTCTTTGCCACGGCGGCCGACAAGCACGGTCCAGCACCGGATCTGAAGGCGTTGCATGCCAAGATCGGCCAACAAGCCCTGGAGATTGATTTTTTGGCCGGCGCGCTCGGTCGCAACGGCGATGCGAGCGCAAAGCGATGATCGATACCAATCATGGGCTGCCGGTGGTTCGACAGGCACAGTTGCTGGAGCTGTCGCGCTCATCGGTCTACTACCTTCCCCGGCCCACCTCGGACGATGATCTGGCCTTGATGCGCCGCATCGATGAGCTGCACCTGGAGCACCCGTTCGCCGGCAGCCGCATGATGCGCGACTTTCTCAAGGGCGAAGGCCACTTCATCGGTCGCAAGCACGTCGCGACGCTGATGCGGACCATGGGCATTGAAGCGTTGTACCGCAAGCCCAACACCAGTCGGCGACATGCGGCGCACCCGATCTACCCGTACCTGCTCAGAAACGTGGCGATCGAGCGCCCGAACCACGTTTGGGCGATGGACATCACCTACGTGCCGATGGCCCGTGGGTTTGTCTATCTGGCGGCGGTCATGGACTGGGCGAGCCGGCGGGTGCTCGCCTGGCGGGTATCGATCAGCATGAGCACCGATTTCTGCATCGAGGCCCTGGAAGAAGCCCTTACCCGCTACGGCACACCCGCAATCTTCAATACCGACCAGGGCAGCCAGTTCACCAGCCTGGAGTTCACCGCAGTGCTCCAGGCACGCGGCATCCAGATCAGCATGGACGGTAAAGGCTGCTGGCGCGACAACGTCTTCGTCGAGCGGCTCTGGAAGTCGATCAAGTACGAGGAGATCTATTTGCATGCCTACAACACCGTCAGCGATGCGCGGGCCGGCATCGGAAAGTACTTCATGTTCTACAATCAGCGCCGCCCGCATTCCGAACACGGCGGTGAGTCCCCTGAAGCAATGTACTTCGACAACATAGAATTCAAACAGGCCGCATGACCATGACCCGGGTTACCCACCGTGCCGCGCGTTCGCGTACGTCGCAAGCGACGCACGCGCGGCCCCGTGGATAACCCTCCACCGGCAGAGATTCCACTTAAGAACAAGGAAAATCTGTCCAAATGCCTGGGACCACCTCTATCGGATTCGATGGCTGCCGCAGGCGCGAGTGGGGCTACAATTCGCGCTTCGCCCCGGTAGCTCAGTGGATAGAGCAGCCCCCTCCTAAGGGGCAGGTCGGACGTTCGATTCGTCTCCGGGGCGCCAGCGCCTCTCCATTCGGACCCTCATCCCGCCGGCCGTCTCCCTTCACGTGACATGCATCACGGGAAACCGGGAGGGGGCTCCCTTTTCCCCGGGATTCTGACGTTGCAGAAGTCACAAGGGCACGTTCGCCGAAAGGCGAATACGCAAAGCAACCGACCTGACGGCTCATCCGAGCGCAAGGTGGCGGGGCTGCCGGCTGGAGAGGACCGTCATTCCTCCGACCGACTGGCACGAGCTGCGACGCCCTTGGCAACTGAACAGGGGAACCAGCCATGCCGAACCTCGAGTCTGCGACACCCAAGCCCGCCGGCGGCTGCCTTCGCAC
>JGI1356J14229_10001880_pt1 | contig 16900 bp, 13 predicted proteins | sample Subgrocontami58m_FD_14229 | JGI IMG/M metagenome (IMG submission 14229) | reverse complement strand
GAGAATGTCCAGGCCGTTGTACGCCCAGCGGCCCAGCATGTCCCCCAGCCAGATGGCCGCGATGTGGTTGGAGTTGATGGGGCTCTCGTAGAGGCTGACGTGGGAGCCCATCTCGGTGATGGCGGTCTTTGCCTGGGGGTAGGTCTGGCGATAGGGCGCGATCACCGTCTGCTTCATCGCCTCCGCGATGCCCCTCCGGTACGTCATCCGGTCCAAGCGGGTCAGCGGAGTGTCCTGCCCGTAGCACCCGAACCCGTCGTGGCAGACGGAGCCGACGTTGTTCCTGTACTCCAGGAGGGCGGCGACGGAGCCGCCCTCGTAGGCGAAGGTCGTGGGGTCGCTGCTCCAGTTCGTGAGCTGGTACCAGTGCCAGGTCAGGACATCCAGGCCGCTGCCCACCTGACCGAGCAGGTCCTGGTACCAGGCGGTCTTGTAGGGCATGGTGGGCACCGGCCCCAGGAGCTGGATGGCGGGGTCCACCGCCTTCAGCGCCGTCGCGTACGCCGCGAAGCGCTGCGCGTACTGCGCGGAGGTGACGCACGTGTCCAGGTCCAGCTCGTTGCCCAGCTCCCAGTATTTGAAGTTGTAGGTGTGCTCCACGTTGGTGTAGCGGAGCAGGTCCGCCCACATGGCGGGGTTGTTGTCGCAGATGTTGACCTGCATGACGGTCTGGGCGTTCAGGTCCCGGGCGAACTGCGCATAGCTGTCAATCAGGCTGGGTTTGTACGCGTGGGTGTAGGAGTACGTCTGACTGGTGACGGGGTCGGTGTAGGCCCAGGCCCCGTCGTCCGGGGCGGCGCCCGAGCGGCTCCAGCCGGTGCGGTTGACCCAGAGCCCGCCCGCGAAGCGGATGACGCCGGGCTTCAGGTAGCTGGTCGCGTCCTGAAGCGCCTTGCGCTTGGCGGACGTCAGGTCGCGGATGCCGCCCCATAGCCAGTTCCAGTTGTTCATCGCCACGCCGCGCATCGTCGGGGCGAAGGGGTACACGTTGGTCGCGGCGTTGACGGTGAGGTTGACCTGTGGCGTCGCCTGAGCGCTGGCTTCGGGCAAGGGCGCTGCGCCAGCCACGGCGGAGAATAGGAGCGCCACCAGAAGGGTTACCCGGATGAAAAACGAGGAGAACGAGGATCGGTGCCGACCTGGATAGAGCCACGCCATTGCTGACCTCCCAATTGACCCAGATTTATCGCTGCGTGCTAGTCTATTTGACCCAACGATCGGAAGAGAATAGACCATTCTGTCCAATTGACCTAAGAGTTTTGTACCGGTTTTGAAACACCTCTTTGGGACTCCTCTACCATTGTCGGTCTGTCGTGTCCGATCATTAAGCACGCTCTACCCCCTTAAACGCTCCCATGGTCTTGTGGTTAGGCTATTTTGGAGGGGAAAAAGCGAAGCCACGGCAGATTGCGCCCGAACGTAGCACGGAATGTGGCGCACGACGCGAAAACTCGGATTGAGAGGCGGCTGCGCGCGCGGGGGAAGGGATGAGCGCGATACGATTGGCTTGCGGGCAAAAAACGGGACGGGCGAGTGGCCCTGGCGCATCACGCGCCGGGGCCACAACGGTGCGCCGAATCTCCGTCGCGCCGATCACATTTGTTCACAACCCTTGCTGGCTCTCCGCGTTCTTCTGAAAACAGCTATGCCGAAGTTTTCATTCCACAGTCACGGACTTGGCCAGGTTTCGCGGCTGGTCAACGTCACAACCTCGCTGCACGGCGATGTAGTACGCGAGAAGCTGGAGAGGCACTATCTCAAGCACCGGCTGCAGGAGAGGCGAGACCTGGGGGACGGTTATGACGTAGTCAGCCCTGCCCCTCAAGCGCTCGCGGGAGACGGTGGTGACCGCGATGACACTGCCCCCCCGGGCCTTCACCTCGGAGAGGTTGTTGAGCGTCTTCTCGAACAGGGCATCCTGTGGCGCGAGAGCTACAACCGGGGTATTCTCGTCGATGAGGGCGATGGGGCCGTGTTTCATTTCTCCGGCCGGGATGCCCTCGGCGGGAATATAGCTGATCTCCTTCAGCTTCAGGGCTCCCTCCATGGCAATGGGGTAATGGATACCACGGCCGAGATAAAGGAAGTTGTTGCGCTGGAAGAGGTCATGGGCAAGCTCCTGGTACATTTCATGGTTCCCCAGCAGAGTTCCCACAAGACGGGAGAGTGTGGACACCTCCCGAGCGGCGGACAGAGATTCTTCCCGGGATATACAACGACGCGTGAGGCCCAAATGCATCGCCAGAAGGTACAGGGCCATCAAGGACGCCGTGAATGTCTTCGTAGCGCATACACCTATCTCAGGCCCCGCACGCAGATAGACCACTCCCTCCGCCATTCGTGTAGCCTGGCTTCCGACCGCGTTGCAGAGGGTCAGCAGGCGCGCGCCTCTTCGCCGGGCCTCCTCCATGGCCCCGAGCGTATCCGCGGTCTCTCCGGACTGCGTAAGCGCAATCACCAGGGTCCGCCGGTCGATGAAGAGACGCCGGTAGCGGAACTCGGATGAGTTATCAACCTCTGCCGGGACTTGGGCCAGCCGCTCAATGTATTCCCTTCCAATGGAAGCCGCGTGCAAGCTCGATCCCATACCTATGAGCACGACTCGATCAAAAGCCCGCACCTCGTCGCTGGTGAAGGGCAGCTCGTCGAGTCGTATGGCCGGCGGCTCCGGAAAAAGTCGCTGGCGCAACGCGCCTATGAGGACCTCGGGCTGCTCATGGATTTCTTTCAAAACGAAATGCCCGTAAGGCTCTTTGACAACGGCGCCTCCGTTCAACGAAACCGTCTGGGGAGTCTTGCACAAGACCCGCCCCTCCAAGTCCTGGTACGCAACTCCCCGCGGACCAACCACGGTCATTTCGCCGCTGGAGAGGTATGCCACCTTCCGCGTATATGGAAGAAGAGCGGGCAGGTCGCTTGCCAGCCACATTTCACCGTCCCCGTATCCCACGGCGACACCACCTGCGTTCCCCATGCGGACCGCGACTAGCATGCCGTCCTGCTCCGTGGCTGTCACCACAATAGCGTGCGCGCCCTTGAGCCTCCGAGCCGTCCGCCGGACGGAATCCGGAAGAGAGGCCCCTTCCGCGAGATAGTGCTCCACGAGGTGCGGAATGACCTCGCTGTCTGTCTCGGAGGCGAAGCTGTGCCCCTGGAGCGCCAACTCCTCTTTCAACTCCAGGTAGTTCTCCACAATGCCGTTATGGACCACGGCTACGTGACCATGACAGTCCACGTGGGGATGCGCGTTTGCCCTGGTCGGGCGCCCGTGCGTGGCCCATCGCGTGTGACCTATGCCGGTGGTCCCATGCAGGGACAGGCCGGATGCTGCTGCCCGGACCTCCCCCACCTTCCCCGTCTCTTTAAGAAGGAACAACGACTTGTGGCCGTTAAGAAGAGCGACCCCGGCGCTATCGTATCCCCGGTACTCCAGACGGGACAGCCCTTCCAGCAGGATGGGCAGCGCCTGTCGCGACCCCGTGTAGCCGACAATACCACACACAGGCTTTCCCCCTTACGAACTACGGGTTACACGTCCCGCAAACAGCTCGGATGGTGTCTGCATCACGTGCTTCAATACTGAAGGGATGAACTGCGCATCCGGACATGAGGAACGACCCCTTTGCCTGGACCGGGCATCGGCGCCATATGCAAACGCCTGGCGACACACAAGCAGACGGGGGCTTGCTGCTACGATCACTGTCACCCTTGCCCGCGCACAGGCGACTTTTCTCGTGCTCGCCACAGCCCCCCCCCAAAGCGTGAGCAGATACGCCAGCGGGCCTATTTGATGGCCTGGCTCGGCGAGATCCGGGCCTTGGCCTGTGAACGCGCGCTCTCAACGCCGTTGGTGCGTTCGGGAGAGGAAACGAGCCCCTCGCGAACACCGTTCACCGCCATCTGAGTCCGGTTGTCCACATTCAGCTTCTGCATGAGACTTCGCACGTGGGCCCGCACCGTATTCTCCGATATGCACAGAGAAGCGGCTACTTCCTTGTTTGTGGCCCCCTTTGCGATCAGGCTCAGCACCTCCCTTTCCCGCTGAGTGACCGTGCCGAACCCCAGGCCCAGCGGCGTTTGGCTCGCCTGAACGCTGCGGGCCAGGGCGCCGACCAGCTTGTCCGTCATGTCCTCCGACAGCCCCGCGCTGCCGGACACGACGCGTTTCAGTTGTTTCACCAGCATACCTGCGTCGGCATTCTTGTTGAGAAATCCGCGCGCGCCTGCCTGGATCGCTTCAATGATGTCCGATTCTTCCGTCGAAACGGTCAGCATAATGATCTGAACGTTCGGCAACTCCCGCCGGATCTGGCGAGTTGCCGCCATGCCGTCCAGACCCGGCATGTAGAGGTCCATCAGAATCAGGTCCGGCTTGAGTTCCCTCGCCTTATCCAGCGCCTCAAATCCGTGGCACGCCTCTCCAACGACCTCGAACCCCTCGGCGCTCAAGATGCGCCGGAGCCCTTGCCGCATCAACGCGTGGTCGTCCGCGATTAACACCCGACAGCCCATTGCTCACCTCCGTCGCTGAAACCGATGCTGATTGAACGGTCCGCTATTGCCTGGACTAGGCGCTGACACGATATGGTGAATGGAAGATGACCGTGGGGCCTCGTCTTCGCCCCAAAGGAACATTCAAGGCGCGTCTACCGCGTCCGCCCGCATGGGAGCGGCGCCGGCCTATCGTGTGCACGCGCTCAGTGAACATGGGGCAAATCTCCGAGGAGCGACCGGTGCGATTGCAGCACCATTTGAACCACATCTGCCAACCCTTCCGCCATGCCAATTGTGCGAGGCGCGCTGTAATACACATAGCACAGCCTTGGCCCTTCGACAACGCCACATTGAGAGTACTCCCTGAAACAATCATCACTAGCCCCTGGGGACTACGCCGTCATGGTACGCGGCCATCCTTAATTAGGCGGAAAGTCGTAGACGCACGCTCCACGAGATCATGTCATGTCGTTGGCGCAGCTGCACGTGTGGCACAACGCTACCTGCTCGTGGACCCTCCATGTCCCACGATCCCCTGCCAACGCGGTGCATTAAACGGAAGGCAGGGATTCGGACTCGCATCGGTATCTCGTCAAACTCGCCGCCCACGTCTGCGGACGGCATGACCGCGTCGTCCTTATGGACGATGCGGCAGCCGACGTCAGAACGTTATCGTAGTGCTGCTTCAAAAGACTCTGGAGCGAAAGCGCCCGCATGACAGAACAGGAGCACGGCGCCGGGTGCCGGCGACTCCGAACACTCAGCGCAGACTTCCATCACACAGGAGGACGACCGACGTGCAGCGCAGCATATCCATAAAGTTCGGCACCGAGGGATGGCGCGGCGTGATCGGCGAGGACTACACATATGAGAACGTCCGCGCCTGCGCTCGGGGGGCGGCGTTGTACCTCCAGGATAGAGGACTTGCCGACCGCGGCATCGTTCTGGGGTATGACACGCGCTTCAGCTCCGAGCGCTTCGCCGCCGCCGCCGTCGAGGTCTTTGCCGCCAGCCACATCCCTGTGTATCTGTGCTCGCGGCCCGCGCCAACGCCGGTCGTCAGCTACAACATCGTGGCAACAGGAGCGGGCGGCGCGGTCGTTATTACGGCCAGCCACAATCCAGCAGTTTGGAACGGCTTCAAGTACAAGTCCGAGTACGGCGGTAGCGCGCCGCCTGACGTTGTAGCCCGCTTGGAGAGGCTTATCTCCCGCGCTCAAGCGACGGCTCCCATCCCTCGCATGGAGCTGAAAGAGGCTGAGTCCCGCGGTCTTGTGCGGCGCATGGACCCTCGGCCCGCTTACGTCAACCACATCGCCACTTTGGTTGACCTGGAACGTCTTCGCGCGGCGGGGCTGTCCGTTGTGGTGGACGCAATGTACGGAGCAGGCGCCGGTTACCTGCGCGACCTCCTGAGGGGCGGCGCCACCCGCGTCCACGAGTTGCATGGCCAACGCAACCCCCTGTTCCCTCGTATGCGCCAGCCAGAGCCTATCGCTGAAAACCTCAAGGACCTGTGCCGCGCCGTGGTAAAGCGCAAAGCGCATCTGGGCCTCGCCAACGACGGCGACGCGGACCGCGTGGGCCTGGTGGACGAAAACGGCGTGTTCCTGACGCCGCTGCAGGTTTTTGCGTTGCTGGCGCTGTACATGCTGGAGGTCCGCGGGCAGCGAGGCGCGATCGTCAAATCCGTGACGAGCACCAGCATGCTCTACAAGTTGGCGCAACTCTACGACGTGCCTGTCTTTGAAACACCGGTCGGCTTCAAGCACATAGGCCCTGTCATGGAGCGGGAGAACGCCTTGATCGGCGGCGAGGAGAGTGGAGGATTCGGCTTCCGAGGCCATATCCCGGAGCGTGACGGCGTCCTGGCGGGCCTTTACCTGCTGGACCTCATGGCCCGCACAGGCAAGTCTCCTTCACGCCTTCTTCAGTACCTGCACGGCAAAGTCGGACCCCACTACTACCGGCGCATCGACGTGCCCTTCGATGTGAAGCGCCGAGAAGCAATTGTGCAGCGGGTTACCGCGGCGGACCCTTCAGCGTGGGACGGCGGACAGCCGGTGCGCGTGGATACTACGGATGGCATCCGCTTCACCTTCCATGACGGGACGTGGCTGCTTGTCCGCTTTTCCGGGACGGAGCCGCTCCTCCGTGTCTATGGCGAGAGCCAAGGCCGACAGCGCCTCGAGCGGCTCCTGGCGACAGTCCAACATGTGGTGGAGGAGTGATACGCGTATGAACACATCCTCGTGCGAGGTCTCTTCCCGATGAAAGTTCTTCTTGTGTTCGGCACCCGGCCAGAGGCAATCAAGCTCGCCCCGGTCCTGCAAGAGATGCAACGACGGGCGCGTGACCGGGACATTCACCCGGTCGTGTGCGTCACCGCGCAGCACCGGGATATGCTGGACCAGGTCCTGGGACTTTTCAACATCCGGCCGCACTACGATCTGGGTATCATGACAGGGGGTCAGACTCCTATTCAGGTGGCCTCAGCAGTCCTTTCGAAGCTGGAGCCCATTCTACTGAAGGAGCAACCGGACTGGGTCGTGGTCCAGGGCGACACGACCACGGTGGCGGCGGCCGCAATAGCGGCTTTCTACGGGAGGTCACGCGTCGCACACGTGGAAGCAGGACTGCGGACATACGACAAGTGGCAGCCATTCCCGGAGGAGATTAACCGCCGGATTGCGGGGGTCGTAGCGGACTTGCACTTTGCTCCCACCGAGAGAGCCCGCCAGAACCTGCTGAAAGAAGGGGTGCAACCGGCGAACATCATGGTCACGGGAAATCCGGTGATTGACGCGGTAGTGCAGGTGAGTAATTCGCCCCCGCCCGCGGAGCTGGACACGCTCATACAAGGGTCTCGCGCAACTCTTCCAACGGGCCCCCTTCTCGTCGTCACGGCCCACCGGCGCGAGAACCACGGCGAGAACATGGAAGCCATCTGTTCGGCTTTGCGGCGCCTGGCCTCTCTATACCAGGACCGAGTCCATATTGTGTATCCCGTCCACCCGAACCCGGCTGTTCAACGGACGGTGCGCCGGATGCTGAATAACGTGCACGGCGTCTCGCTCTTGCCACCACTGGACTATGCGTCCCTCATCCATCTGCTTCGGCGCGCATACCTGGTCCTCACGGACTCCGGCGGCATTCAGGAGGAAGCGCCCAGCCTGGGCGTGCCCGTCCTGGTCCTGAGGAATGTCACGGAACGCCCGGAGGCTGTGGAAGCGGGCACGGTCCGGGTGATTGGCACCGACACGACGCGCATAGTGCGGGAGGTCTCGCGTCTGCTAGAGAGCGCCGAGGAGTATCGCACGATTGCCCACGCGGTGAACCCCTACGGGGACGGGCGAGCCAGCCAGCGTATTGTATCTGCTTTGCTCGGCGAAAAGGTGGACCCCTTCGTACCCTGTCTCGGACCAATCGTGACGCGTGTGGCCCCATTCCCGAGAAAGCAGCCGCAACTTGCGGGATGAACCGGTCGCTGTGTCGCCTCACGCGGAGACAGATGGCGAGGCCGCACGGCGCATCATTTCGGGCTGCTTTTGCTTTGCGATGACTTCTAGGCGACTGACCAGCCCGATAAAGATGCCGACCATGATCGTCAGCCGAAAGTCAGTCAACCCCATATCAACGACCCCCTCGGCCACCCACGACACCACGACTGCCACGGCCAGCACCGCCACCACCCGGGCGTAAGGGTCTGTCGCGCTTCGCGCTGCCATTATTCCCTGGAGGATGCTCCGGCCCATGAGGAACCACCAGGCAACAAAACCAAGAAGGCCCAGGCGCATCCATACCCACAGCACTGTATTGTGCGGCACAAACGCCCACATGCTGAAGATGGACGTCAAATCAGGCAGAGAGACGAACTGCTCCATGGGTTTGCCGTAGCCGGCCCCAAGCACCGGCGACTGCCGAATGTTCGCTTTGAGGTTCTCCCCCTCGAGCACTCGATACATGTCGGAGCCAAGGTCGCGCTCGGTCGGCTTGTACAGCGACGCGATGGCCCTGGCGGGCTGGGCCAGCATGCCCTGACTCTGTCCGAATAGCGCGACGTACGGCACCATGGCCAGGACAAGTACGACGCCCAGCCGCACCATGGGCCTTCTCATTGCTGGCAACAACATGTACACAATGAGCGCCAGTACGAACAAGTCAAGCAGAAGCGCAAGGATGCCGGCCCTGCGTTGATTGGCAAGGAAAGACACCATCACCGGAGGCGCCACGAGCAGACCGAGTCGCAACTGCTTTCGGTCAGCCTTGAAGATCATGAGCAGCAAAAGGAACACAAAAAAGAGCGCGAACAGTATGCTCTCCTCGTGAGACAGCATCGCGTTGCTTCGCGACAGCATTGTCACCCTTGACGCGTCTCCCTGCAGCACGACAAAATACCGGAAAATCCCTATCATTCCCTTGAGAGCTTCAGCACCGATAAAAAACCACATCATGCGCCGCATCTGGCTCACGTCTCGTATGAGATTGAACGTGAGCAAATACGTGAAAATCGTGTAAAACCCAACACGTGCTTCCCAGACCGCATCTTTGAGGTCCCCGCCCGTGCTCAACCCGTAGGCAAACCCGTAGACGACCATGACCGTGTAGAACAACACCCCAGGGAACACGGGCCCCAGCTCAAGAGGCTTCTCCCGCGCTGCGATTCTTTTGAGCACGACGATGATGAGCGTCACGACCATGAGGATTTCGGCCGGACTCAGAGGGACGAGTATTCCAAAGTTTTCCAAAGGTTGAAAGAATGGGACCCTGTCCGTGAGCGAGTCAGGGAAATACAGCCCAAAGCTTTCAAATGTGGCTGCGCCAATCAGCAGGATGTATATCCCCGTTGATGCACGGCGCAGCAGCAGGAGCCCACCCAGCAAGCCAAGAATCGCGAGAAAAACAGCGCCCGTTTTTCGGGGGTTGACACCGATCACCAGGCCAGCCGCCAGGGACAGGAGGATGACCAGGCACAGCAGAACGCCACGCTGGGCCAGGAGCATCCGCTGATAGTGTGAGACAGGCAACGCACGGGAAACCGTCGCTTCTAAGGTGCTCATGTGTTAACACACCTTTGTCCAAAGGCTTCTCTGACATCCGGCTCGGCTACAGTCGGTCCCGCGGCCACGCAACAAGGCCGCTGGCCCGTGGCCTCCCACAGATGAACGAGGGACCATCCCCGAAGCGTGGCCATGCGGGAATAGGGCAGGCTCCGGGTAGATCGGACAGGAAGTGAGAGTCACCCAAAACGATAGTTAGTCTCCTCCAGAGCAGGCATGTCAACGCCATATGAGATAGAACCCTACTGCCACCAAAAGCGTGATCCCTATCAGCGTCAGCCGAGTTTCTACCCCGTACTTGCGGGCAACCATACCCAAGCCCAGGTAAAGTCCAAGAAGCATAGCCGCGAGGGCGAACTCCATTGCCCTATTCCAGCAAAAGGTCCGATACGAAGCGCGGAATCGCGGTGGGCACCCCCATGTGAACGATTCCGATGAGGTTGCCCCTATCCATCAGCCGCACGGCTTCTCTTGCCTTTCCAAGAGGCGTCATTCCGGCTCGGACCACCAGCACGCTTGCGTCCAGGAGCGAAGCTATGCTTCCTGCGTGGACGTCAGATAGAAGCGGGGGCATGTCCACCACCACGTAGCCAAAATGCCTCTTGAGCGTAGCGATGATAGACGGCATTTTCTGTCGGAGCGCAATCGCCGGGTTGTCCTGGGTTGAAAACTCCGGGCGTTTCGCTGGCATCGCGCCTGCTGCTATGAGCGTGAGGTTTTCCCGATTCGTGGGAATGAAGGCTTTTTCAAGCTCGCAGCGCTCCTCCAGGTAGTCGATCAGGCCGGGCGCGGTCTGGGTCTTCCCGCCGGCGACTATGGCGGGATTCATCCAGTCAGCCTCAAGCAGCGCAACCCTGTCCTTCGTCTCCTTCGCAAGAGCGATGGCAAGTCCGATTGCGCTCGTTGTTCTGCCCTCCTGAGGCAACGCGCTCGTAATTCCCAACGCCCAGGGGCGCACCAGAGAATCGTCACGCAGAAGCCGCAGAGCCAGAGACTGCCATGCCTCTTGCAGACGGGCCAGTGACTGACCCTGCGCCTTGCTGAGCGGTTTCGCCGCTGCCAAAGGCAGGACACCCCGCTTAGACCCGTTCGCGCTACCTGGCGCTTGCGTGGCAACCAAATCGAGAGCTTTCATGAAGGCCTTCCTTCTTGGCTGCTTTGACCATAGATTCAGCCGCAGCATTATCGGACGATGCCGGTCCCATCAAGGGTCTGCGCCATGACCTCGCGGACCCAGTGGCGGGACCGTCCTCGCATCGAAGTGGCTGGCGGGAGCCGCACAATAACCGGTTTACCCGTGGCTTTCTCAGCGTCCTCGGACGTCTGCGCGGTGCTGCCTGCCCACGTGAGCAGCAGAATGGGGAGCAGTCCAATCAACATTCCTATGATGAAGCCAATGACGATGGGCACCACCAGCCTGCTCGTCGTCATCTCGACGCGGTCCGGCAGTTGTGGCCTGTCGACAATGCGGAAACTCGCATTCCTGTTGGAGACCGCCGCTTCGCCGGCGATCCGCACCTGTTCGAGCGTGCGGAGACCCGATGCGAGTAGCGTCTCTTCCAGTTGGTAGTTCCCGCGCAGCACCGTCAACTCGGAAATTTCCGCGGCAGGTCTGACCTGCCCCTGAATGGGATCAGGGTACTGCTCCAAGAAGCGCCGAAGCTCCTCCGCGGCGCGGTCTTTCCGCTCGCTCTGAATCTGCGCCTGCCGAGTGTAGAACTCAACTCCCAGTTTGCTGTCTTTGACCTGTCTTTCAATTGCCTTTTCGCTGTACAGCGAGAGCGTTCTCTCGACCAACGCCTTCCCCAGATACGGCTCTGGCCCCTGGTAGGTCACCCGTATCAGATTGTTGCCGGCGGACGCCACCTTCATTGCGTCCTTGACCATTCTCAGCGCCACCTCGCCGGCCTGCTTTGGACTGGAGGGCGGCGCCATCCCCAGACGCCAGTAGAAGCTGCGCACAACGGGCGTNCGAGACATCCACACCTGCAGGTCAGTAACGACTGGCCACTGTCCCTCTTCAATGGCCCGGCTGAGGCCTATGCTGTCGATGACTTCTTGTCGAAAGGCCTCGGTATCCAGCCACTCCCGTAGCGCCTGCGCCTCCCTTTCGCTTGGAGCGATCCGTGAGAAGGCAAGAGACTCCGCGAGCAACTGGCTCGGATCAACCCAGATAGCGGCCTCCACCTTGTACTGCTTCCCAACATAGAAGGTGAGCAGGAAAGCGAGGACAGGCAGCAATATGACGGGGACTACGAACAGCTCTTTGAATCGGAACAGGGTTTCCAAGTATCTCCTCACATCGGTCCTCCTGCATGCGCATCGTGTGGTGCCTTGAAACAGACGCAGAGGGCACAGGGGTCTGCACTATTAGACACGAATCGCCGACCGGCCGCCCACACGTACCTGGGTAAGTCTCTGCGCCCCCGTTGCCTAATCAGAATGGACTAGACGACTCACGAAGTACGCTGTTCAAAGGAAGTTTGGCCCCAAATGGGCAACCTGCGGCGATCGATACCTGTTCCGTGTCTCGACACAGGTGGAGGACAAGCAATGCGGACTCACGGCGGCGCGATGCGCACGGAGGGACGTCTGGGGAGCGTTTCTACTCAGTGGCCGCTGCTCGCACAAATGTGGTATGGGGCCACGCAGAGCCCAACGAAGGCTTACGAATGAACGTCCTTAATTAATAAAGAGAGGCGCCGCTTTTGGTAGCCAATCCCGGCACGCGCCGCGGCTTTCCAGGCGTACCCAAGTCAAACAGGCGGGCCGGAGCTGCTTGCGTGACACTCGGGGACCAGTCCATACAATAATCACATAGCACACATGCGGTATCCAATCCCATGCACGGTGCGGATCCACGGCGTTTTGCGACGGTCGTCGCCCAGCTTTCGTCTAACACGCTGGACGTACTTCTTCAGCTCCTGGTCCCTTTGCTCGTCGTCCCCCCAGATCAGTTGTTGAAGCGTTCCGTGTGTCAGGGTCCTGTCATGATTCTGAAGAAGGACAAACAAGAGTCGAAATTCGGTAGGCGTCAAGTGGACAGGCTCGTCTTCGAGGAAGACCTCGCGGGTGGCTGGTTTGACGAGCAGCCCCGGAAGCTTGATCGGCTCCCTCTTTTCGAGTGGTTCTCCGGGTGTGACGCGGCGTGTCAGGGCCACCACGCGCGCGACAGCTTCCGCGGAGTCTAGCGGCAAGGAAACAAAATCGTCCGCCCCGGCGTCGATCACCTTCATCATGTTGTTAGGCTGCTTCTCGTCCAAGGCCGCCACAACAGGTCCGCTCCAGTACTGGCGGACCCTGCGCACGGCCTGATGGACACCCATGCCCTTCGTCGGGCCAACAAACATGACACCGACGGTCTTGTCGCGCAGCGCTTTCGCACAGTTGGGTATGTCGTTGCAGACCTCCACCTGCAGATGGGGCCAGTGCACCTTGAGAGCAGCCACAAGCTCGTCAGCGAATTCCGCGTCATCCGTCAGCAGTCGTACGTTCATTGTTCTTCACACCCCGTGGCTCCAACAACCGTCACAGCGCTCGAGGCCGGCGAATCGACAAGGACAGGCTGCGCCGAAATACAGCCTCCGCAACAGGTCACAAGTATCCCGGTGGGACAATGGTAGTCCGCCAACGTCACATGCAACCGACGACGAGCGAGCAAACGCCGTCACGCCTGATAGCTCGGTGACGGAACACGTGAACATGACGATTGCATTATACATGCGATAAAGCAACGGTCTGTCTTCGTGCCATCAAGATTAACTCATATGCAGCACGCGAGTTCCTCTCTTTGTCTCAAACGCGCCGCACGCGGCGCAGGAGATTCGGTTAGCCTCTTCAAGAGTGACAGGCGCATAAGGGACATCTTCGCCGGTCAGCATTCGGGCTTGCTCTCACCCGCTTCGCCACACTGCGGTGACACCGCTGATCCGGAATCGGCAGGCGCCCGGGACGTCTATCCGGACTAGGCAATACATGCCCGAAGCACCCCTCTGTTTAGGCGGCCGTCATTCCCCATAAGGGGATGTTTGCAGACCTATCTTCCCGCATATGCTCTCCGTGTCTGCTGACATCGGCGAACGCGCAGTTGACGACCTTCTTGCAGCATCTGAGGGCAGAAACGATGAAGATTGCGATACTCGTGAGCAGCCCGGTCCCGCCGGACATTCAAGAGAAAGTTGATGTGGGCCTAAGCCCCAGACCGGACTATCTCGCGCTGTCGAAGGCGCTGAACGCACGTCTGATCACCCCCGTGCGCACACTCCCCAAGAAGAGGGACGCACTGGGAAGAGCGCACAGGTTCTGGCGAGCCGCGTGGGCTGCGTTCCAACGGCGAGACGAGTACGACATGATTATCAGTGATCTGGACAGGGTCGGCCTGATTCTCGCAGCATTGTTCAAGATCAGCGGCACCCAAAAGCAGCACATCCTGATTTGCCACGGGAAGGTGATCCACCCCACGGAGTCATGGGCGCTCAAGACATTCGGACTTCAAACGCACATCCATCGGTTTGTGTGCTACGGCAGGGCAACCGCGAATCAGCTTGGACAGGACCTGGGCCCCTCCGCGAGCCATGTTGTCCATGTGCGGCACCCCGCAGACCATCGCTTCTGGCGGCCAGTGCAAGCAAGGTCAGAACGACTGGTAGTCAGCGGAGGCGCCATGCTGCGTGACTATCGCACCCTGGTGGAAGCAGTTCGCGGTCTCGACCTTCGTCTCGACATAGCGGGCTTCAGTCCGTGGGTAGCGCTTCAAGATGAACGCGGGCTGCGCGTTCCATCTCCAGACAACGTCCGATTCACCCGGCTGGACCCGCCCGACCTTCGCCGCCTCTACGCCCGCTCCCTCTTTATCGCCGTCCCCCTGCTGGAGACAGACCAACAGGCTGGCTCTCTGGTCGTGTACGAGGCGATGGCCATGGGAAAGCCCGTTGTTGTCACGGGCACCAAGGGCATGAAGCAACTGGGCCTTATCAAGGAGGGAGAGAACGGATTCTACGTGCCGCCGGGGGACGTACGCGCCTGGAGGGAGACCATCACCCGTTTGACGAATCGTCCGGAAGAAACATCAAGAATGGGTAGACAGGCGCGAGCGATGGTCGAACAAGGCCTCAATCTGGAACAGTATGTAAGGGACATGGTCCAGATTGCAGTCGGCCTGGACCCTTTGCAGACATCAGCTGCACCAGTGAGACCGGAGCCCCGGCGGGCTGCGGACAGGACCGCCAGACCTCCGTAGGCGCTGCTCGCAGTGCAGCGCTGCGCCAGTCACGGCGCAACGAGAGACGACAACCGGATTACTGAGTGCTTCGACATGGCCATCAGCCCGGTTCCAGTCGAGGAAGTGAGTGGCTTTCCATGAATCGTTTCCTCATCGTGCTGAGTATTTTGGTGGTTGGTCTTGTGACCATCTGGGTGCTTTTGGATTCGGCGACAGATAATGGCGTCCAGGGCAACTTCAATGGCAACCCTCTCTCGGCGGACCCCGTCGCGGCAACCTCAGGCGCAGAGCCAGTTTCACGACAGGGCCCTGACGTGAAGGGTACTCCCGGGCCCAACTTCACGAGCAGTGGCCCCACCTATGCGCCTTCGCAGCGGACGGATGCCCAGCCGGATGAGGCCTCTCGCCCAGCCACGCGGGGCAAATCCGCTCAGGGCACCGCGACCGCATCGCCCATCAACACGACACTAGTCACCACGGAACTGCGCACGGGTCAGAGCATACGTTTAATGCTCCGAGACAGGTCATCACGCATAGTGACGCTGAAGGCGACCAGGCTGGTCGCTCAATACAAGCGCGTGACGCTGTGGGCCACGGCCACTGTCGAGGTATCGGGGATTGGTGTCGCTCCCCAGTCCGCGGAAATACCCGCTGCCTATTTCCGGGCTCCTACCATCCTCAACGGAGTGCGGGTCTACGTGGACGTCACGAAGGAATTCAATGACGACCGTCTCCGGGATGGAGGCGGGACATCAGCGGACGCCCGGCTTGTGCTCAGCGATGCTCGGTTCCCCCTGACGGATACCACCAAGTTCCGGTGGCCGCTCCCGACTCAGCTATGGCAGGAGGGCGGCAATCAGACATACTGGCAGGGTCTTCAGGGCTCCCTGGACGCTCTCTACCACCACGGCGGCATCGACCTGGGGGCGCCGGTGGGCACTCCTTTTCATGCATGGGCCAGCGGCGTTGTCCAGGCTGTCGACCGGGGCTTCGACTGGACTCTGGGCCTGGGGCAGACAGACCGGGCGCTCCCTCCCTCGCTGGACGATGTCCTGCATGTCGCGGACGTCAGTCCATCGGTTATCGGCAAGCGCGTGGAGGCGGGACAACTCATCGCCACGACCTGGAGAGCCGACTGGTACCACGTCCATTTCGCCTCATCATTCCTGTGGGGCCCGGTGCTCGCGGAATGGTATATGGCCGGCGCCTCTCCGGTCGCGCTGAGCTACATCAAAGACTGGCTCGTGGTGGGGCCGTTCTGGAATGAGGACGGCTCCGCGCGCCTGTCCAAGGACTATCTGGGCGATGAGGCGGCCGTCATGCCCAAGCCGGACGCGCCCGCGCCGGGGAACACAACGTGGCGGGTCTGGGACAATGCAGTGCCCGGCGTGGTGTCCATAGGAGAGACAGTAGACCCCTATCCGTACTCGGGATGGGCATGGGTGAACGGCAACTATTTCGGCAGCGCCGCGTACCTCGCAACGTACGTGTATTCCGAGGAGCCGCGGGCAGCGCTGCTCAACGTCGGAAGCAGCGACGCCGTGAAAGTCTGGCTGGGGACCGAGCAGGTCCTGAGCGCCGACCGATGCATCCGTGGCCAGGCAGGTGAGTTGCCGGGAGCAAAACCGACGATTGCCATTGATGAGTTCAGAACGTCGGTCCGCCTGGACCGAGGCTGGAATCGCCTTCTGGTGAAAGCCGCCCAGGGAGACGGTTGTCCCCCATCGTGGCAACTGGCCGTGCGCATCTCCGATGAATCCGGCCGTCCTATACCAGACCTGCGTATTTCATCCCATCCGGACGAACCCGCCCCAACGCCCACGCCGTCCACCGCCCCGGTGTCACAGCCCACACCCCGGCCGGTGACCCTTTCCGGGACGACATCTGACTTCAGGCCCATCAACCTGCAAGTGGACGCCGACCGTGCGGTGTACCCCTTCGCCCCGACGATGCGCGGCGTGGCGATGAATACGTGGAACTGGCTGGAGGGCGGCATCCGCGACCTGACGTCCGCCAAGCGCAAAGCGCTTCAGGACGCGACCAGCTACCTGAAGCCCGGCGTCATCCGCTTCGCGGGCGGCCTCTGGGTCAACCGCACCGGCTGGAGCCGCTCGGGCGCCGCCCC
>JGI1356J14229_10001863_pt1 | contig 17015 bp, 15 predicted proteins | sample Subgrocontami58m_FD_14229 | JGI IMG/M metagenome (IMG submission 14229) | reverse complement strand
ACGGAGAATCTCTTTCAAAAATAATTCATAAGCTTAGCGGGGTAATGTTTCACTTTAATTGCGAAAACGCCGATTTCAATAATTTTTCTTCAAATCTCGATTATATCAGCAAGGTCTACGGAGATCTGCTTAAACGATTAGAGTGGGTCAGTTTGGGCGGAGGGATCTATTTTACTAAAAAGGGTTATCCGCTAGAAAAATTCTCTAAGAAATTAAAAGAATTTAGCCGGCGTTTCAATGTCCAGGTCTATTTAGAGCCGGGCGAAAGCTCTATTCACCAATCAGCGCAATTATTTACGAAGATCTTAGACATTGTCCGTAACAAGATTGATATCGCGATAGTTGACGCTTCGACAGAAGCGCATATGTTAGACTTGTTAATTTACAGAACAAATGCTAAAATAATAAATAACGCCAGCGGGAGGTTCCGCTATATATTAGCCGGCCGTTCTTGTCTGGCCGGCGACGTATTCGGCACCTATAGTTTTAGGTCCCGGTTAAAAATCGGGCAAATAATCAAATTTTCTGATGCCGCAGGTTACACTATGGTAAAGAAAAATTGGTTTAACGGGCTTAGGATGCCAGCGATTGCGGTGAAAAGACTCGACGGGTCAATTGATTTGGTCCGTCGATTTAATTATAGAGAGTATGTCCAGAGCCTTTCTTAATTTAAGATAATTCATTTGCCTCAAAAATAAAATATGGGGCCATGAAGGAGAAAGATAGAGATGAAAAAAAATGTTTTAATTGTTGGAGCCGGTGGAGTCAGCCATGTTGCCGCGCATAAATGCGCACAAAATAATGATATCCTTGGCGATATCTGTATTGCTTCCAGAAGACAGAATAAATGCGACGCGATAATCGAGAGCGTAAAAAGAAAAAAACATATTAAAGACCCGTCGAAGAAAATATATTCGCGTCAGATCGATTGCCTGGATATTCCCGCAACAATTAAACTTATCGAAGAAACAAATTCCCAGATAGTAATCAACCTTGCCCAGGCCTATGTCAATATGTCTCTTTTAGAGGCCTGTATCAAGACAGGCGTAGCTTATATGGATACGGCTATCCATGAAGACCCGGAGAAAGTCTGTGAAGACCCGCCCTGGTATGCTAACTATGAATGGAAACGTAAAGACCGCTGCAGGGAAAAAGGCATAACTGCCATTTTAGGCGCTGGTTTTGACCCGGGCGTGGTAAATGCCTATTGCGCATTGGCAGTTAAACATTATTTCGACACGATTGACACCATAGACATATTGGATGTCAACGCCGGCAGCCACGGAAAATATTTTGCCACTAATTTTGACCCGGAAATAAATTTCCGTGAATTTAAAAAGGTCTGGACCTGGATTGACCGTAAATGGGTATCAGAGAAGGTGCACACAGTAAAAATGATTTATGATTTTCCCGTTGTCGGTAAACAGCCGATTTATTTAAACGGCCATGACGAATTGCATTCTCTTTCAAAAAATATTGATGCCAACAGCATACGTTTCTGGATGGGTTTCAGCGATCACTATATTAATGTCTTCACGGTTCTTACAAAGTTAGGCCTGACTTCGGAGAGAGTCGTAAAAACCGCCGAAGGGACTGAAGTCGTGCCTTTAAAAGTTCTGAAAGCGCTCCTGCCTGACCCTTCGTCGCTGGCTCCAAATTACACGGGAAAGACCTGTATCGGAAATTTTGTCAGAGGAAAGAAGGACGGTAAGGATAGGGAGATTTTTATTTATAATATCTGTGACCACAAAGATTGTTATAAGGAAGTTGAGTCGCAGGCAATCAGCTACACTGCCGGCGTTCCGCCGGTGGCCGCGGCTATCTTGATAGCTAAGGGCGCCTGGGATGTTAAGACCATGGTTAATGTAGAAGAGCTCGACCCAAATCCGTTTATAAAATTGTTGAATAAGATGGGTCTGCCTACGCAAGTCCTGGAAAATCCTGCGCCGCTTTTTGCAAAACGAAAGGCGAGGACCGCCGAGAAGTTGAGCGAAGAAGAATTAGCATCTTTGGTTTCCGGGCGTCGTTAAACTTAAAATCTTTGAACTTGACTAACAAAAAAAGCCTGTAGTTTGACTACAGGCTTTTTATTTCGGGCGCATTCTTTCCTTCCCAAGTATTAAATTTCGAAGTAAAATAATACAGTTAGACAATCACTTGAAACGCAGGGGCCCAGAATGGAATTTATCGGATTATTAGTTATATTGATTCTTGTCCTGTTCTTGCCTTTTTTAATAAAAAGAATAGAAAGTGACCTTGAGATTTTTCTTTTTGTGATGGGCATTGCCGCTGTCAGCATAACTAGGCAGTGGGGCACGCATTTGATAAGAGAGGCCTTGATTGAGCCCATAAAGATAACTGTTGCTGTTTTTATTGCCGGGTTTATCTTTCGGGCTTTACAAAAACCCATTGGCCGCAATGTAAACAGAATCGCTGACGCAATCGGTTTAAAGCTATTTGGTTTTTTGGTTATTGTGCTGTTAGGGCTTATTTCAAGTATCATAACTGCTATTATAGCCGCGCTTTTACTTGTCGAAATAATTTCGCATCTGAATCTTGACAGGAAAAATGAAATCCGCCTGGTGATACTAGCTTGTTTCTCCATAGGCCTGGGAGCTGCATTAACGCCTATCGGCGAACCTCTTTCGGCTATTGCCGTGGCTAAACTTAGAGGCATGCCTTATCAGGCTGATTTCTTTTTCTTAGCCAGGATCCTGGGTGTTTTTTTAATACCGGGAGTGATTGTCCTCGGCCTACTGGGCATGATTATGATGCCGGCTGAACATCAGAAGAGGCACGGCTTAGAAGCAGGTAAAGAAGAAAATATTAAAGATATCTCTTTAAGGGCTCTTAAGGTCTATCTTTTTGTTATGGCGCTTATTTTTCTCGGGCAAGGTTTTAAGCCGATAATTGACGTTTATGTTTCTAAGATGCCTTACCAGGGGCTTTATTGGCTCAATACTATTTCGGCTGCAGTAGATAACGCGACTCTTGCGGCGGCCGAGATTGATCCGAGTTTGAGCATTTTTCAGATAAGGTCAGCCTTGTTAGGCCTTTTGATAGCCGGAGGCATGCTTATACCCGGTAACATCCCGAATATAATTTCAGCCGGAAAACTAAAGATAAGAAGCTCGGAGTGGGCCGGGTTTGGTGTTCCTTTAGGCTTGGCGGCAATGATTGTTTGTTTCATTTTATTGACGTTGGCGAGATAAGGCAGTATTAAATGATCTAAAATAAATAGAAAAAAATAAACTTATGAAAAAAATATCATTAGTCCATATTAAGGCCGACCGTAAATGCAGGGTTTTAGAGATTTCCGGAGGCACCAACTTACAAAGTAAGCTTATGAATATGGGTATATTTAAAGGTAAAGAGCTTATGAAGCTAAGCCATATCGGCTTAAGAGGCCCGGTAGTTATAAAATCAGGCCGGAGTATTCTTGCTCTGGGCCACGGCGTAGCAGCAAAAATAATTTGCGAGGTCGAATGATCAAAAAGATTTACCTTATAGGTAATCCAAATGTCGGCAAAAGCGTAGTCTTTTCGCGCCTTACCGGAGTCCAGGTAATTTCATCGAATTATCCCGGCACGACCGTAGAGATAACTATGGGTTATTTACTGATAGGCGGCGAGAAAATCGAAGTCGTGGATTTACCCGGGACATATTCATTAGAGCCGACTTCGCACGCCGAAGAAGCAGCGGTAAATTTATTAAAAGAACATCCTAAGGAAGAGATCGCGGTAATCAATATCCTGGACTCGACTAATTTAGAAAGGAACCTGCTTCTTTCGTTGCAATTGATCGAAGAAGGTTTTCCGGTTATTTTATGTTTAAATATGTGCGATGATGCCGGACATAAGGGAGTCCAGATCGATACCAATAAGCTGGAGGCTATATTGCGTGTTCCGGTTATTCCTACCTGCGCAGTGACCGGAGCAGGCATAAAATTACTGATCGAAAGAATAAGAGAAGCAGCGCCTATTCCAAGAGGTAAGCTCGAACACGAAGAACGCTGGAAAGAAATAGGCAGGATTATCGAACAGGTCCAACATCTTGAGCATCGACATCATAGCTTTAGGGAAATATTGGAAGATGCATCTGTGCGTCCTTTGACTGGACTGGTAATGGCTGCGGGGCTCGTGTATGCCTCATTTAAGTTTGTGCGCTTTATCGGGGAATTTATTATAAATAAGGTTACCGATCCGTTATTTTTTAATCTTTATCAGCCGGTATTAGAGCGCCTTACTTTCCATTGGCAGGAAAAAGGCTTTTGGTTCCATCTATTCATAGGCGATCTTATCAACGGAAAGATTGATTTTAAACAGTCTCTGGGGGTTTTAACTACCGCGCCCTACATTGAATTCGGAATGGTTTTGCCATACGTCATATCTTTTTATTTTATCCTTAGTCTCTTGGAAGATATCGGGTATTTGCCGCGTTTGGCAATACTATTAGATAATATCTTGCACCAATTGGGCCTGCACGGCTTTGCGATTATACCTGTGCTTTTAGGTTTTGGCTGTAACGTTCCGGGTATAATGTCCACGCGCGTTTTAGAATCAAAACGAGAGAGGTTCATCGCTTCAACGATCATCTCAATAGGTGTTCCTTGCGTGCCCTTACAGGCAATGATTTTCGGCTTATTAGGCAGGTTCGGAGGCTTTTATGTGAGCGGAGTATACCTGGTATTATTTTCTTTGATTCTAATATTAGGAATAATTTTAAACCGCACGCTAACCGGTTATAGCCCGGAATTTTTGATAGAAATCCCGCCTTATAGATTTCCGCCGCTACAGATGCTGGCGCAAAAATTATACTTTCGCGTTAAGGGCTTTCTGATTGAGGCGGTTCCGGTTGTTTTAATCGGTGTTTTATTCATAAATATTCTTTTGTACCTTAAGCTATTCGATATAGTAACAGGCATATTCGCCCCGATAATCCAAGGCTTATTCGGCCTACCTAAAGAAGCGATTGTAGCTTTGGTCATAGGTTTCTTAAGAAAAGATGTGGCCGTGGGAATGCTTATGCCTTTGGGGCTATCTGCCAAACAGCTTTTTATTGCAGCAACATTGCTGGCAATATCATTCCCTTGCGTAGCTACTTTTATCGTTTTATGGAAAGAGTTAGGACTAAAGGATTTAGTCAAATCTACCCTGATTATGATTTTTATAAGCATAATTGTCGGGGGGATGCTTAATTTTGTCATTCTACGCTAGATAGCCTTTTCTCTAACGTTTTCTCCGGCCAAGTTCTCCCCCCAAGATACACATCAAAAAAAACAATTGACAAGGAGGCGTTGGGCTGTTAAGCTATATAGCCAAATGGCTATATAGATGAGGAGTGCCTTGAAAAACCTGGAAAAAATAATTAAAGCCTTGGCAGATAAAAACCGGTTAAGGATTTTAAAGCTCTTAGAGGCGCGTAAGCTTTGTGTCTGCGAACTTTCATTTATCCTGGGGATTACCCAGCCTAGCGTATCAAAACACCTTAAGAAGATGAATGAAGCCGGGTTAATTTCCAGCGAGCAGGACAGATTCTGGACGAATTATTATTTAAAGTCTGACGTAAGGGAATTAAAGAGTTTTTTGAATTGCCTTAAAAAGCAATTAAGTAAAGAGGACGTGATTAAACAAGATTTGAATAAATTAAAAAGAGTCAATAAATCCAGGGTCTGTTGTAGATAGTAATATCTATCCCTCACCTTTTATCAATTAGATTATTTTGGTAATTTCTGAATACCTAAAAAGGTGAGGGATTAAATTCGCACTTATAATTTATGTCGCATGTTGCGCTCTATAAATTATGTGCTCATTAAAGGAGGGGTAGATGAAAAGTAATAACAAGAACAAGAAAGGCGCTAAGGCAAAGAATTTCTTTAGCCAGATGATTGAAAAAATGGATAAAAAAATGCAAGATAAGTCTAATTCTCCAGGTTGCTGCTGCTCTAGCCCTAAAGACAAGTCATGCTGCAGCTAATAGTCGATTGGTTCGTATATTCTATTCTAAAGTTTGACCATCAATCACGAATAGGGGCAGCTTTAAATTTCTTTATTTACGACTCTATAAAGATCATGCTGCTTCTGTTTGTGATGATTTCGTTGATCGGATTTTTCCGCAGTTTCCTGTCGCAACAAAAAGTCAAAGCCTGGATTACGGGAAAAAAAGGCTGGGGGAATTTCTTCGCCGCGCTTTTTGGAGCAATAACTCCGTTTTGCTCCTGTTCTTCGATACCTATATTTATAAGCTTCTTAGAAGCAGGGATTCCTTTGGGAGTAACTTTTTCATTTTTGATCACCTCTCCGCTGATTAACGAATACCTGGTTGTGCTGATGATTGGTTTTTTTGGCTGGAAAATAACCCTGGCCTATATAATCAGCGGAATGTTTTTAGGCATCATCTCTGGTCTAATCTTAGGAAAAATGAACCTGGAAAAATATATCGAGAAGGATATTGTGGCTGGTGATATGGAAGGGGTTTGCGAAATAAATTATAAAGGAATAAAACAAAGGATATTTTTTGGCGTTAACGAGGCAAAATGTATCATACAGAAACTCTGGATTTGGGTTCTTGTTGGTGTCGGATTAGGCGCTTTGATTCATAATTATGTACCCCAGGAAGCAGTGCAGGTAATCGTGAGTAAGGCAGGGATTTTCTCAGTGCCAATTGCGACTCTTATAGGCGTTCCCATGTATGGAAGTTGCGCGGCAATCGTGCCCATTGCAGTTGTTTTGTTCCAGAAAGGTTTTCCTTTGGGCACGGCCTTAGCGTTTATGATGGCAGTCGCGGCCTTGAGCCTGCCTGAGGCAATTATGCTAAGAAGGGCAATGAAGTTAAAATTAATAGCCATATTTTTCGGCATAACCACATTAGGCATTATATTTACAGGTTATTTGTTTAATTTTTTGCAGAAGATATTAGTTTAGAGGATAGAGTATGGAAGAAAGAGTTGTTAAGAAATTATCGTTTTTGGATAGATTTTTGACTCTCTGGATTTTTCTAGCAATGGCATTCGGAGTTTGTTCCGGGTTCATCTATCCGCAGATTGTAAACTTCTGGAACAGGTTTCAGGTCGGAACCACTAATATTCCGATTGCCATCGGCCTTATCCTGATGATGTATCCGCCTTTGGCAAAAGTTAAATACGAAGAGATGGGTGATGTCTTCCATAACTTTAAGATACTCGGTCTTTCCCTTGTGCAGAATTGGATAATCGGGCCGATCCTGATGTTTTTTTTAGCGGTTATCTTCTTAAGGGGATATCCGGAATATATGGTCGGGCTTATTATGATCGGCCTGGCTCGTTGCATAGCNATGGTTATCGTATGGAATGAGCTGGCAAAAGGCGACACGGAATATTGCGCCGGTCTCGTTGCTTTTAATTCAATTTTTCAGGTCTTGTTTTATTCTGTATACGCCTGGGTTTTTATTACTATTATACCTGTATGGTTTGGTCTCAAAGGGGTAGCCGTAAACGTAACTATTGCCCAGATAGCCCAAAGCGTATTCATATATCTAGGGATTCCTTTTATCGCAGGCATCCTAACGCGTTTTTCACTTATAAGGCTTAAAAGCAAAGATTGGTATGAAAAGAAATTTATTCCTAAAATCAGTCCGATAACTTTTGTAGCCTTATTATTTACGATTATTGTTATGTTTTCTTTAAAAGGAGAATATATAATCAGGATTCCTCTTGATGTAGTAAGAATAGCCATACCGCTGCTTATTTATTTTGTGGTGATGTTTCTGGTATCTTTTTACATGGGCAAAAAATTCAATGCCGGTTACGCAAAAACCGCAACACTTGCGTTTACCGCTGCTAGCAACAATTTTGAGCTTGCTATTGCTGTCGCAGTTGCGGTGTTCGGGATTAATTCCGGCGCTGCATTCGCGGCGGTGATCGGCCCCTTAGTGGAGGTTCCGGCGCTTATAAGCTTGGTGAATGTTTCGCTTTATTTTAAGAGAAGATATTTCAATGGATAAGAAAAGAGTCCTGTTTATCTGTGTCCATAATTCGGCGCGCAGCCAAATGGCTGAAGCGTTTTTAAAGCAGCTAGCCGCGGAGAGGTTTGAAGTTGAAAGTGCCGGCCTTACGCCCGGTAAAATAAACCCCCTGGCTATCGAAGTTATGAAAGAGACAGGCATTGATATTTCCCAGAATAAGACCAAAAGCGTATTTGATTTTTTCAAGGCAAGAAAAAAATACGACTACGTGATTACTGTTTGCGATGAATCCCAGGCGAAAAATTGTCCCGTTTTTCCCGGGACCACAGCTACCACGAGATTGCATTGGAGTTTTGATGATCCGCAGGGGTTTAAGGGTTCACGGGAAGAAAGATTGGAAAAAACAAGGCTGGTTAGAGACAGTATAAAGAAGAAAATTTCCGAATGGCTTGAAGGTTAAGGGGTTTGCTGATTTTTTTCGTTAAGCATATTTCCAATCTGCAGAATCTTGGGATTATTTATCAGGCTCATAAATTTCTCATTGGACATAAGAGCATTGATATCTTGAAGTTTCGCCGCATTTATGATATCCGGGTCTTTCATTATTTCCTGAAACTGCGGGTCGGCGACAAGCTCGGATACGGCTTTCATGGCGTCGGGATTACTCATTATTTTTTGACTTAATTGGTTTACGTCGGCATTGTTTAAATTAACTTCAGGTTGTGCCGGGATGTTGGCTTTTGCCGGGGCAGAAACCCTGTTTGTTGTCTCGATCCTTTTGATCTTCAGGAACTCAAGCTTGATTATCCCCTGGTTTTGAGTTTTTAAGGTATATACGCCGTTTTGAAAAGAAGCAATCTCGCCTTCGACTACGCTGCCATCAACCAGTTCAACCCTGCTTATTTGGCCGCAGTAGCCGGCCACGCTTAAAGTCAGGAAAAATGCGCAACAGATAATTATCCTTTTCATATTTTCTCCTTTAAAGATATCCAGTGAAATTATAACACAAAATCCGGCGTTTAACTTAAGATTTCTGTCCCAATAGTTCGAATGATTTCTTCATTGATTCCAAGAATATGATGATTACCAGGGCGAGCATGACGATTGAAAGCCCGGCATTTATGTTTCCCTGCAGGGTGTGTTTTGGAAGGTAATTGTTGAAAATATTATCAATGCCGGCAACGAAGGTGGTAACAAACATGAACATCGCCGGAAGAAATGTTATCAGTCCATAACGCCAATTCTTACTGTGGCTAAGTATGAATATGGTCCCGATGAAAAGGGCAAGAGTGGCTAATAATTGATTCGCCACGCCGAACATCGGCCAGATAGTCGAGATATCGCCGTTATAAACGAGATACCCCCATAAAAAACTGATAATAGCGCTGCTGGCTATTATTCCGGTAAACCAATTACCCCTGCCTAATCTGGGATTAGCAAATTTAAACATCTCCTGCAATATGTATCGCGCCACGCGAGTTCCCGTATCTACGGTAGTCAAAATAAAAAGCGCTTCAAACATTATTGCAAAATGATACCAATAGCCCATTAAGTGTTTCATGCCTTTGATAGAAGAGAGTATTACCGACATTCCCGCGGCAAGCGAGACTGCTCCGCCGGGACGGCCAGCCAGCGTTTCTCCGGTCATGCGTTCGATTTCAGGTAAATTACTTACGTGTAATCCCAGTTTGGAAAAAATCTCCGGCGATAAGTTAATTGCAAAATAATCCCCCGGCAGCATTACGCAAGCGGCAATCAGGGCCATAATTGAGACAACTGCTTCTACGAGCATTGCGCCGAAGCCGATAAAACGTATCTCGGATTCGTTATTTATCATTTTTGGCGTGGTTCCGGAACTAACAAGGCTATGGAATCCGCTTATTGCCCCGCAGGCAATTGTAATGCAGACAAAAGGCCAGACCTTACCGGGAATTATCGGGCCGCCTCCGTGAATATACTGCGTGAGCATGGGCATATGGATTTTCGGGTTTACGGCAAAGATACCCAGGATCAGAAGAAGGATTGTTCCTATCTTCATATAAGAACTCAAATAGTCGCGCGGGCACAAGAGCAGCCAGACCGGAAGTATAGAGGCGATAAATCCGTATATGGGCAGCATTATCGAAAGGGCGGGCTTAGAAAAAAGAAAATAAGAACCAAAACTGCTTTTTGACAACGGCTCTCCGAATATGACTCCGGCAAAGACTATCGCGACTCCGATTAGAGATGCTTCCACTATTTTTCCCGGCCTTATCTTATACATATAAAGAGCCACAATCAGGGCGGCAGGTATGGTTATGACTATGGTAAATGTCGCCCAGGAGCTTTCGTTTAGGGCGTTTACCACGACCAGGGCCAGGCCGGCCAAAGCGGTTATGATGATAAATAATATTGCAAAACCTGTAGAGATGCCTGCTGCGGAACTTATATGTTTTTTTGCCAGTCGCGTTAAAGATTGGCCTTTCATTCTCACCGAAGCGAATAGAATAACCATATCATGCACTGCTCCGCCCAGCACCGCGCCGATAAGTATCCAGAGAAAACCCGGCAAAAATCCGAATTGCGCCGCAAGCACAGGCCCGACAAGCGGCCCGGCTCCGGAGATGGCCGCGAAATGATGGCCAAAAAGGACAAATTTATTTGTGGGATGATAATCTTTGCCGTCGCGAAATGTATGCGCGGGAGTTTTGCGGTTTGCATCAAAGACCAGGACTTTCGTGATTATGAATTTAGCGTAAAACCTGTAGGCAATCGCGAATACGAGTAAGCTGGTTATGATAAAGGTTAAGGCATGCATGGGTAATTAACTGTACTGTTCACAAACAAAGTCAACAAGTTGCGATGAGTAGACGGGTTAAAAATCCAAAGCTCAAATACTACCAAATTCAAAATAAACTCAAAATCCCAAATCCAAAGTTATAATAAAAGTGTGCGTTTTGGGATTTGGAGATTGGGATTTATTTGGTAGTATTGGTAATATTTGACATTGGGGTTTAAATTAAAAAAGGCTATAAAAGCATCTCTTGAATTATGCAAATAAAACAATATCCTGTTGTTTTTATATAACATTTAGTGCGGGTGTTGCACGGGCGGTTTTTTATGTAGAAGGCTGTGGCTCATGCTGTAGGAGAAATACACCCCCGAGGATAAGCCAGGCGATAAACCGTATCCATGTGATTCCCGGCAGGCCGGTCATAAGAAAGACGCAGCTGGCAACGCCCAGTAGCGGAATGATAGGATTTAGGGGAACCTTGAATGTCCTGTGCCGCGAAGGTTCTTTGATGCGCAGGATTATAATGCCAAAGCAAACCAGGACAAACGCAAAGAGGGTTCCGATATTAGTCAAGTCTACCATTTCGTCGATATTCGTGAAGGCCGCGATTGACGCGATAACCACGCCTACGATAATTGTCGCGATATGCGGCGTTTTGAATTTTTTATGGACGTTGGAAAATACTCTCGGCAAAAGTCCGTCACGGGCCATAGAAAAAAAGATTCTCGACTGGCCTAGCACCAGGACGAGGAGCACGGCGATGTGAGCGACAATGGAGCCGAAGGCAACGATTACGGCAGCCCAGGGAAGGTTGATATGTTGCATAGCCAGGGTAAGAGGTTCGGCTTTTTCGTGGGCCAGAGAAGTTTGCAGTAATGAGAAAGGCACTATGCCGGTGAAAACTGCCGCGACAAGCATATAGATAATCGTGCAGATGATCAGGGAGCCGATGATGCCGATGGGCATGTCTCTTTTAGGATTACGCGTTTCTTCCGCAACAGTGGAGACGCAATCAAAACCGATATAGGCAAAAAAGGCAATGGCCGCTCCGGCTTTTATTCCCGCGAATCCGTTAGGCGCAAACGGCACCCAGTTTTCAGGTTTCACAAAGAAAGAGCCCAGGGTTATAAAAAATCCAAGCACTAAAAGTTTTATAGTGACCATTATGACATTAAAACGCGAACTTTGCTTTATCCCCATAACCAGGACGATTGTCAATAGCAAGACTATTAAACAGGCGGGAACATTGCAAATAAAAGGTAAGCCAAAGATATGCGGTGCGTCGTGTATAGCTAACCAGGCCTTCTGCAATACGGGAGTAAGTTTGTCAAATGGAACGCCGCTATTTAAGAGAGCGGAGGCTTTTTCAAAACCGTGTAAGGCTGAACGATAATCAATCGTAGACCAGGGCGGTAAGGTTATGCCGAAACCGCGCAGTAACGCCGTAAAATATCCTGACCAGCTGATTGCGACGGCAATGCTTCCCACGCAGTATTCCAACATTAGGTCCCAGCCGATAATCCAGGCGACTAATTCTCCGAATGAGGCATAAGAATAGGTATATGCGCTTCCGGAGATCGGAACAAGCGAGGCAAATTCCGCGTAGCAAAGCGCGGCAAAACAACAGGCAATTGCTGTGATAGCGAAAGAGATTATGAGGGCCGGGCCTGCGCCGGGGCGAAGAGCATCGCCGGCTGCGGCAGTTCCGACTGTGGCAAAGATTCCGGCTCCGATAATGACGCCGATCCCCAAAAGTATCAGCTCAAAAGGTCCGAGGACTTTTTTGAGCCTGTGTTCGGGATCATGGCTTTCTGCCAGGATCAGGTTTAGATCTTTAAGCCTAAAAAGTTGTCGGGTGAGTCTTTTCATATTTAGTATATTTTACTAGAAAAAATGTATTTGTTAAATAAAAAAATAAGTTGTATATTGCTGTTAGGATGCTTTTATAGATATTGGCTTGCAAAAATAAAACATAAGTGATAAACTGACTTCTCTATGGAAATCCTAAATGCCTTATGGACGTTTCCGGCAATAGTCCTGGCTGCGATGCTTATTACCTGGGCAGCTGAATGCGGACAATTCTTTGTATCTCAAGGGCTGGCCTTGGCTGTGCTTGCCTGGATACAGACATTGCCTGAGTTTGCGGTCGAGGCCGTGATTGCCTTGGAGGCTGCCAAAGACCCGTCAAAAATCCACCTGATTACGGCTAACTATACAGGTTCGTTGAGGTTATTCGTAGGTTTAGGCTGGCCTATGGTTTATTTCGTATCATTGTTTTGCAGGAAACGCAATAGCGAAAAAAGGCATTTGTGGGCCATAGAATTAGAGGATGAGCATTCCATCGCTGTTATCTCGTTATTGCCGGCGCTTATTTACTTTTTAGTTATTTATTTTAAAGGCACATTAAATATTTTTGACGGCCTGGTCCTGACCGCTATCTATGTGGCTTATCTTTATCTTCTGTCCAGAGTTCCGGCTCACGACAAGGAGGAAGTAGCGGACCTGGGGAGGGTCCCCAAGCTTGTTATGAGGCACCAATATCCTGTGAATGTTATATGGATAGTGCTTCTTTTTGCCGCCGGCGCTTTAATCTTATATTTTGCAGCCCGCCCTTTTTTAAATTCGATGTTAGCCATAGCCATATCCCTCGGGATTTCGCAATTTGTTTTTGTGCAGTGGGTAGCGCCGTTCTTAAGCGAATTCCCGGAAAAACTATCGGCATTTTACTGGGCGAGAAAAGTCACCAAGGCGCCCATGGCCTTGGCGAACTTTGTTTCCTCATCCATTAATCAATGGACTATACTTGTCGCCACGTTACCTTTTATATATTCCTTCGGGATGAAAAGGATTGCTTATATAGCTTTTGACGATCATCAGAAGCTGGAAATACTTTTAACCATTGTCCAGTCATACCTGGGATTTATATTTCTGGCGAGCATGGATTTCCATTTCTTTGAAGCCACGGCTTTATTTATTCTTTGGCTAGTTCAATTTATTATACCCGATATACGCGGCCAGATCCTTTGGGTATACGAGGCCTGGGCATTGATTGAGACGTTCAAGCTGGCAAAGAATTTCCAGAAGAGAAACGCATTTCATGTTTTCTTTAAATTATTTAAAAAGAATATCGGCTAAATAAAATAAAACCCTGCCGGCACATCTCCTTAAAATTTAAGAAATTTTGCGCAAAATTTTTAGATATGGACACCAATAAAAAACGAAAATCTAACGGCAGCAAGAAATCCCAGGCCTGGGATTTTGATTATATATCTTCTAGCCAGGAAGAACTTTTCGAGAAGCTAAAGACTTCCCAGAAAGGGCTTACGGAACTCGATGCCAGAAATAGACTGCTAGATTACGGCATTAACGAACCGGCAAAGAAAAAGAAGAGAAGTATCCTGCGGCAGATATTCTCTAAATTCCTGAATCCCCTGGTAACAGTGCTTCTTATAATCGGCGGTTTTTCGCTGTTTTTCGGAGAGAAGATCAGCGCGGTCATAGTCTTTCTTATGGCGGTTATGAGCGTGGTTCTTTCTTTTGTCCAGGAATACCGCGCCAGTAAGGCTGCGGAAAAACTCAGCGAAATGGTGCGTACCACGGCGACGGTGTTGCGTAACGGAAAATCCAGAGAGATAAGTATCAGGGAAATAGTCCCCGGAGATATTGTCGACCTTTTTGCCGGAGACATGATCCCGGCTGATCTACGCATTATATCTTCTAAAGACCTGTTTATTAACCAGGCTTCTTTAACCGGCGAATCTTTTCCTATCGAAAAGACAGCTGCGCCGGCCGCTTCCAAAAACAGTTCTATTTCCGAATTAAACAATATCGCCTTTATGGGCTCAAGCGTTGTGAGCGGCACAGCTTTGGCAGTGGTTATAAAGACCGGTGTTGCGACGCAGTTCGGGGAACTTAGCCGCAGGCTTGCCACCATGCGCATAGAGACAAGTTTTGATAAAGGTGTTAATAGATTTACTATGCTAATGGTCAAGGTTATGATCTGCATGGTTATGTTTATTTTTGCGATTATAGCATTGCGCCACGGTAATTTTATCCAAGCCTTTCTTTTTTCCTTAAGCGTTGCCATCGGGCTTACTCCGGAAATGCTTCCCATGATCGTTACCTTAAATTTATCTAAAGGCGCTATCGCCATGTCCAAAAAAGATGTTATCGTCAAGCGCCTGAATTCCATACAGAACTTCGGGGCCATGGATGTCTTATGCACTGATAAGACCGGAACGCTAACCATGGACAAGATTGTGTTGGAAAGGCACTGCGATGTAGTAAGAAAAGAGGATGACGATACCTTGCGTTACGCTTATATTAATAGTTTTTATCAGACAGGGCTTAAAAACCTTTTAGACAGGGCAATACTTAAACATGAAAAATTACTGGTAAAAGAATATACGAAGATAGACGAGATACCGTTTGATTTTTCCCGTAAGATTATGTCCGTAGTAGTTGAAACTGAGAATAGGCATAAGATTATTTCAAAAGGCGCTCCCGAGGAAATATTCAAGAGGTGCCTTCAGTATGAACTTGACGGAGAAATTTTCGATATAGACCCGCTGATTATTTCGGACTTAAAAGAAGAGTTTGATTCTTTAAGCGCAGACGGTTTCAGGGTTTTGGCTATCGCCTTTAAATATTTTGATGATAAAAAAGACGCGTATTCCAAAGACGATGAGAGGGATTTAATACTTAAAGGTTATGTCGCGTTTCTAGATCCGCCCAAACCAAGCGCAAGAAGGGCTATCAGGGCGCTTAGGCAGCTAGGGATAGATTTTAAGGTTTTAACCGGCGACAATGAATTAGTGACAAAAAAGATATGCAGTGATGTAGGCTTGGATGTTAAAGGCCTGGTAACCGGAGATTTGATCGAGAAAGCAAATGATAGCGAGCTCAAAGAGCTGGTAAAGGTCACTAATATTTTTGCAAGGGTTTCGCCCTTGCAAAAGGAGAGGGTGATTAGCGCTTTACGCGCAAACGGCCATACTGTAGGTTACCTGGGTGACGGTATAAATGACGCGTTAGCGTTAAAAACCTCCGATGTCGGAATTTCAGTTAACAACGCCGTTGATATTGCCAAGGAGTCAGCGGATATAATCCTTCTTAAGAAAAGCCTTGCTGTTTTAGAAGACGGAGTAACAGAAGGCAGGAGGACCTTTGGCAATATAGTAAAATATATCAAGATGGGTTCAAGTTCTAATTTCGGCAATATGTTCAGCATGACCGGCGGCAGCATGTTCCTGCCGTTTTTACCGATGTTGCCTATTCAGATCCTATTGAACAATTTCCTTTATGACGCGTCGCAGATCGCCATACCTACGGATGACGTTGATAAGGAATACATCATGAAACCCCGGCCCTGGAATGTCGATTACATAAAGAGATTTATGGTTATTATCGGGCCTATAAGTTCAATATTTGATTTTTTGACTTACGGGGTCATGTTATTTATTTTTCACGCATCAGCGGAACTTTTTCATACCGGCTGGTTTATAGAGTCACTTTGCACCCAGACCCTGGTCATACACATTATCAGGACAGGCAAGATTCCTTTTATTGAAAGCCGGCCAAGCAGATTTTTGATCTTGATGTCGATCATCATAGTTTCCATAGGGATTATTATTCCCTTTAGCCCCTTAGCTAGAGCCTTTGGTTTTGTCAAACCGCCGCCGATGTATTTTGCGGTATTATTCATCATCATAGTTACTTACCTGTTGTCAGTCCAAATCGTCAAGAAATGGTTTATAAAAAAGTACGGTTATGAATAAAATAAGTTCTATTTTAAATTTTCACCTTTAGAACAGGGGGTAGAAAATGAGGCAATCCAAGTATTTTTTAATCCTGATTTTTGTATTATCCGTATTTAGTTTCGCAACGCCTTCATATTCAAAAGGCGGCATGATGGGTGAATTCGGCAGTTTTGAAACGGTCTCCGGCCCCTTGCTGCTATATCCGGCCACTGATGACATTAATATGAGAGGCAATGATTCTCTGGAATTCCGCTGGAAAAGGTTTGATGAGCTGGCTACCGACCACTATGAATTTAGGTTGTATAAGGGCTATAAAACAATTGAATCAGCGTTGATTTTTAAGCAGGATTTTCCTTCCGGGACATATCCCATAAAAATTCCTGCGTCGCAATTTGAAGAGGGAGAGGTTTACACCTGGAGTCTTACACAGGTATTCCTGGGCGGAAGGAAAAGCGATGCGAGTTTTAGCGCGTTTAAAATCCTGAATAAATAAACTAAAAATTATCCGGCTTAAAACCATAAATCACACCCCCGCATTTAGA
>JGI1356J14229_10001860_pt1 | contig 17028 bp, 21 predicted proteins | sample Subgrocontami58m_FD_14229 | JGI IMG/M metagenome (IMG submission 14229) | reverse complement strand
GCTTTGCGCCTTGTCTGGCGCCGATTTCGCCGCTTTTCTGTTTCAGCCGGTATTGCCTTGCCAGATATTTGTTCAACGAACTAACGATTCGGGACACTAGCTGCACGTATATTACTCCTGTTACTTGTAACTTAGCCTCATGTGAACTTCGAGTCGCAGCGTTCCCAAGCCCGCGCCGTGAGAGCAAATTCCTCAAGAATTCCCATGACAGATTTTACGTAGTCTTCTGAAGTCCAGCTGGCTGCGCGGCGCGCGCCGCGGTCGATCAGGTTCTGCCTGAGCGCGCTGTTATCGAATAAATCCTTCAACCGCAGTGCTAGCTGTTCCTCATTTGTTGGCGCGAAAAAAAGCGCCGCGTCGCTATACTGCTCGCGCGCTCCAGGTACGTCTGCGGTGATCACCGGGCAGCCGAGGGCCATTGCCTCTAAAGGTGGAAGATTGTCTGGCCCGACCGCGCTCGCGTAAACCAGCGCAAAGGCGCGCCGGTAAAGAGTTGCCAGCTCAGCCTCGGATACCGAACCAAGGTATTCGACTTGGCCGTGAACATCCAGTTCCCGGGCGACCCTCAATACGTAAGCGAGGTTGCCTTCGTCGACGCCGGAAAAAACACACCTAAGTCGTATGCCCCAGCGGTCGGCTAGGATCTTCAGGGCATGGAGTATGACCACATGGTTCTTGTGCGGCCAGAAACGAGCCGGATAAAAGATATAGCTCATGCCGCGCACTGATCGAGTGTCTGCTTGCTGCACTGGTATTCGTTCCGGCAGAGCTGGCGTCGGAAAGGGGATCACGCGAATCTTGCTGGCGTGCACTTGATACATGGTCACCAGTTGATGCTTACCCTCTTCCGTGCCGACCAGGACGTAGGAAGCTCGAGCCAGCGAGGCCGGAAAATCCGCTTCGCAGCCGTCGAACCCGTATCGGGCATAGGAAAATTCAGGGTACATCGAGTGGATGCGGTGATTGACGTCCCAGATGATCCTGATGAACGGAACCGGGCTGTGCAGAACCTGCTGGCTGAGATTCCAGATTATCCGGAGGTTAAGGTCACGAATTTGTTGAAAATACAAAGGCTCCGGAGCCATCCAGCCCAGCACAGCCGCGTGCAGGCGTCCGGCGTTGCCCCCAGAAAGATTGATCAGCGCGAGAAGGTAACGGCCGACGAGGCGTTTCCAGAGGCTCGCAGTTCGCGCCCAGCGACCCTCGCGGGTTGCGATCTTCACATAGGCAATGTTGTCGCTCACTGGCGGCGCGTCGGGCGGTTCGAAGGTAAGGACATGAAATCTAAAATGCGTCGGGCAGTGCCGCCTGAGGGCATCGAATATCGCGCCTTGGAAACGTTGCTCGGCGGCAGCGGTCGGTTTTAAGGAGGCCAGGAAGACTCCGATATTCACAGTGGCGCCACGGGCAATAAGGTTATTGCATCGATGTTAGGCATATAAGGACTTCGAGCAACAGCCTCACTCTGACCTTGCCCCTGTATTCCGTAGTTCTTAGCCGGTCCATTATGCGGCCTTCTTCAACTGTGCCGCGAGCCAGTTATTTTCGAACTGCATCGGGCTGGAGTAGCCCAACGTCGAGTGAAGCCTTCTGTGATTGTAAAACGTCAACCAGTCAATCACCTCGTCCATTGCCTGCCTGCGGGTTTCAAACCGCATGCCATGCAGCCGGCCAACTTTCGATGAGCCCCACAGACTCTCAGTGGGTGCGTTGTCCCAGCAGTTGCCTTTACGGCTCATTGAGCTTCGCATGCCGCACCCAGTCAGGACTGCTTGAAACTCGTGACTGCAATACTGGCTGCCTCGATCCGAATGGAAGATCAAGCCCGGTCCGGGGTGCCGACGGAACCACGCCATGCGTAGCGCATCGGTCACGAGGCTCGTCTGCATGTGGGGCGCCATGCTCCAGCCGACCACTTGTCGGCTATGCAGGTCGATCACGCCGGCCAGGTACAGCCAACCCTCATTGGTGGGGATGTAGGTAATGTCACCGGTCCACACGGCATTGGGCTGTTCCTAAGAAACACTCACATTCTCCTGCAAAACAAATCCGAACTCTGCGGCCCGGCGATGGAGTTGCTTGATAACACGCTCCCGGTACTTCTGCTCGTAGTGCGTAGCTCCCGGATCTTGATAATCCATACCAAAGCGCATGGCGTTGTAGAACAGGATCGCGATCTTGCGCGCGGTCGCCGTGACGGCCTTGGCCTTGCCAATGCGCGCCGACAGACGGCGATAGAAGGCACCCAGCGCGGTGTTGGTTCGTCCCACGGTGACCGCTGCCAGCCACAGGTGTGCGACGAGGCGGTTGTTCGTCTTTCGCGTATAAGCCGACAATACCTTGCCACCGCTAATTTTGCATCCTGGAGAAAGTGTCAACCACGATGTGAAGTGCTTGGCTGTTCGCCATCGGCTCAGGTCGGTACCGCATTCGCCAATCAGGCGCAGTGCCAAGTACGGACCGATGCCGTGAATCTGCGTCAGATCAACACCCGCAATTTGGTACAAAACGGGACGCACGTCGAAGTTGACTGCGTTCGGTTGGACAGTTCGGTGTCGCGCCTTTGGCAGCGGAGTGCTCGGACACGCCTTCTCAGTGGTCAGCGCAGCCAGAACCTCCTCGATCTTCGCATCGCATTCGTCGACGCGGGCCTGGTAGAAGTCGTAGAGCGCAAGCGCTTATGCAAGCGCGAAGACATGCTCAGATCGGTAGTTTCCAACCAAGGCCGCGCACACAGTCTCCGTGCTTGCACTGCAACGGACATCGCGCATCTGTGCCAGCACCTGCGGATCTCGTTGTCCGTTGACGATTGCGCGAATGATCTTCATCCCCGTGACGCCAGTGACGTCTGTAACGACGTGGTGCAACTGCAGGTTCATGAAGGTCAGCGCCTTCTGCATGTGTTGTATATGCGCGGCCGCGTAGTCGAGGTGCCGCTCCCGCAGCCGCAAGTAGATTCGCAGCGCAGCAATGTCTGGGCCGGGCCGATAACTGGCGCGCAGCAGTCCGCAGGCGTGCAAGCGTTGCAGCCACTGCGCGTCATTTACATCCGACTTGCGCCCGGGAACGACTCTCGCCTCTCGGGCGTTGGCAAGGACGACTTCAAGCCCTCGACTTTCCAGTACTTCGTACACCGGTACCCAGTACACGCCGGTGGATTCCATGGCAACCGTCTTGATGCCTGTAGCCACGAGCCAGTCCGCCATGCGTTCAAGATCACTTGTGAAAGCCTGAAACGTTTGAACGGGCTCCTCGCAGAGATCCGCTCCCACCGCAACAACATGAAACCGCGATCCAATATCGACACCGGCCGCCCGGTCATAAATGACCGGCAGTCCCGTCGCACTACCCTTACGGCTAGACATGATCACCTCCTATCGGTTGAACACGCCGGACGGGGACTCGGATCAAATCACTTTCCTAAACGGGGTCACTCGAGGTGCCACCACAGCCGGGTCCGCAGCTTCCCCTGGGCCAGGTTTTTGACGGGGACATACGCCTCCAAAAAGCAAGCGGCCACTGTCCAAGCGCTGCCTCAGTGTACGCACCGCTTGTTTCTAGGCATAGGGGCCGCGGCAGCCCGCGAAGGCGGTTTTTTAAAATATCGCGCTCCATCTTGACCCGCGCCAGTTCGGCCCTCAGCCGCGCAAGCTCCATTTGCTCCGCACTCACCGGTTTGGCGCCAGCCCCTGCGAGCTTGCCTTGGGCTGCAAGACGCACCCAGTTCCCCAGCGTCGGTGCCGGCACACCTAGAATCTTGGCCGTGACCGCCTTGGCTTGTCCGCCTTGCACCAGACGCACCGCCTCCAGCTTGAACTCCAGCGTGTACGCCGCTCTCTTGCCCTTTTCTGTCATCATTGCGCATCTCCTTTACCGTCAACTTTACACCCGGTTAAGAAGTACGTTTTCCAGGGGCAACCTCACTCGCTTGCCCAGAATATTCATTCTTAATTGAAAGCGCGGGTGTGGAAAACGAAATTAACCTAAATTTATCCTCATGCACTCCAAATAGGCTGACGACCTGCTTCCTGCCTTTCTCGGTTCCCACAATGACATACGATGCTCTCAGCAATGAGCCGCCCATGCCGCCGTCGAGGCTATAACAGCTGAATCGTGAATATGAATACTTCGGATACGTCGAGTGAATGCGGTGATTTGCTTCCCAGATGGTCCGGATGTATGGCAGGGGTGTTTTCAGCTCATGTTGATTTTGGTTCCAAAGCAATCGCACATTGAGATTTCGCATTTGCTGGTAGTGTGCCGGCTCAACCTTGATCCAGGCGACAAGGCGATCGTGCAGATGGCCACCACTAACGCCGAGTAAAACGCCATCCCGACACCAGGTATCGTCCCAGGATGGATCTGAGTGAGAGGGCAGCAGCAGGTCAGGAATCCTGCTGGGCAATTTGATGGTACGAAAACACCTCAGTATCAGCGCAATCGGGCGCAGCGTCATAGCTAAGTACTATGAAGTTGAATCGTTGCGAACTAAGTCGGCGCAGCCCTTCGAAAAGCGCACCCTGGAAGCGGGCCTGCGCCGCTGATTTATGGGTCAACGATGATACGAAAATTCCGATGTTCATTCTGTTGGTAAGTTCCGATTGGGCGATCTGGCCGGTCGTGGACTCAGCTGGTCTTGGTAGTGAGGGCATCGCGGCACGTCTGCACCTGAAGCTCGGCATCCACCATCAGGGCGACCAGCTGCTCGAACTCGGTGGCTGGAGCCCAGCCGAGGCGGTCTCGCGCCTTCGACGCGTCGCCACGTGTCTCGGAGATGTCAGTCGGCCTTATGAATCTGGGATCCTCCACGACGAACTCCCGGTAGTCGAGTCCCACGCGCTCGAAAGCGAGCCGGCAGAAGTCCTCCACCGAATGCGAGATACCGGTCGCGATCACGAAGTCGTCAGGTTGATCGGCCTCGGCAATCGCGCGAATCCCGCTTACAGTGTCCACGGCGTATCCCCAGTCGCGGCGCGCGCTCATATTGCCGAGAGGGATCGTCCTCTCGAGACCCCGTGATATCCGTACCGCGGCCCGGGCGATCTTACGCGTCACGTAGTTTTCACCGCGACGCGGGCTTTCGTGATTGAAGAGGATACCCGCGCACGCGAACAGCCCGTACGCCTTGCGGTAGACGCGCAGCAGGTTGAGTGCGTAGACCTTGGCCGCCGCATATGGGTTCACGGGCGCGAGAGGTGTCATCTCGGTCTGCGGCGATTCCAGCGGGTCCCCGAAGATTTCACTTGTCGCGGCGAGAAAGAAGCGACACGCTGGCGCCGACTGGCGTACCGCCTCCAGTAGGCGGAGGGTGCCGAGACCAGTGCTATTGGCCGTGTACTCCGGAAGGTCGAATGAGATCTTTATGTGGCTCTGCCCCGCGAGGTGGTAGAGGACGTCGGGCGAGATCTCGCGGACGACATTCTGAAGGCTGCTGGTGTCGGAAAGGTCGGCGTAGTGGAGGTGTAGGCGACCGTCTGCGCGCGCCGCCTCGAGCGCCGGAAGACCGTCGAGTCGCGTCCGCTGCATCAGGCTTGACTGCCTCACCAAGCCGTGAACTTGAAATCCAGACGCCACGAGCGACTCTGCAAGATAGGAGCCGTCCTGGCCCGTGATGCCCGAGATCAGCGCTCTCTTCAAAATCCGCTTTCCGACTATCCTCAGGTCGCGTTCACTGACGCTGCCGCCGAGAACCACTTCTTGATCCGCTCGCAATTCACCCGGAACCATTCCCCATCGTTATTGTCTCCTTGCCAGATCTCGGGGATGAAGCTCGCGCGTTGGGCGACGTGAGACAGCTGCTCGCTCAGCGGGGCAATGTCGATCTCGCTCGCGCCGAGCTGCGGAACGCCATCGACGTCGATACCATCCGCGCCCACGATGTGAAGGCGCGCGATGTGCGGCCAGACGTGGTCTATGAAGTCCTTAAACAAGAGATCCAGGAAGTTTGTGGCGAGTCGGGAATGAGTCATGCTAAACCGGTCGCGGGCAGGGAGCAGCGTCGCCCGCGTGTGTCATTGATAACGAACGCGAACATGCCAAGCCGCTCTTCAAGCGTAACCTCGCCCCAAGTGGCGTCTGGGAATCAAGTTCCCGTCGCCTCGGTTTCGCGATCCAAAACCTGCCGCAAAATGCGGCGCGCCGCTTGCGCAAGAGAATCGATGCCATAGTTCGTTTGAATGAGTATCCTAAGATCGTAAATGGCTTTTGACACACTCGTTCATGAGCTAAGCTGGTCTCGGCTGGTTCAGATACTTTTGCCATCCCTCCGGCAGGCGGTAGTCAAAGTAGTCCGGTTTGAGCACCCATTCGAGAAGGGTTGGGTCGTTACGGACCTCGTTTCGGTGGAACTGGACGCCAGCCATGTGTGCGCAATTCATAAGGTAGCAAACGCCTTTGGTCGTAAGATTCCGCATAATCATTTCACGCTTGAATCTCCACTTGATTGGCCGCAGCGGTTCTTTCCAAGACCTCAATCGTGCGGGAGGCACCAGGCGATCACGCCGAATTTGCGTATAAGAGTCGGAGATACCTTGCAGAAAGGAACGCCTCTCAAAATACTCTGGTGTCATTCGCGCGGATGGGACTCGATGAAAAACATGCGTCTTTCCTTGGTAATATGCCTTCAGCCCCAATAGTTCCGCTTTTAGCGCAAGGCCATTTTCTCCGTCGCCCCGGAAGCGGCGCAACTCCCACGGGTAGGCGTCCGGGTGAAAGCCGCAGAGCTTAATTACAGTCTCGCGTCGCACCGCGAAGCACAAACCCCAGACGAGCAATGGCCGGTAGAACCTACCCGCCTGACCACCTTCCAGTAAACTCAAATGGCCGAGTGTGCGAACGTCGTCATGCTCCCACCACAACCCCTCCATCCAACTTGGGGGATCGCATTCGTAGTCAGGCAGGTAACGGCAGCCCACGAAATGCACATCCGGATCGCCAAAGGGCTCAAGCATTCTCTCGAACCAGCCCTCCGGCAGCCTCACATCATCGTCTAAATAAATAAGAATGTCTTCGTCACCAACTTCGAGCGCCTTGTGTCGTCCAGCAACGAGCCCGACCGCACTAGCTGCGACAACGTTTGTCGGGCATGATCCAAGCGGCGCAGGCGTTACTTTTTCACTAAGACCAGCAAATATCCAGGACCACGGTCGATGTCCAATCCCTTGCGCAACGCTCCCAATGTTTGCTGTCGAAGGCCTAGCTTGCGCAGATATAACACAAGGATGTGCTCTGAGGACCCGATTGCAAGAATTCATCTTCTCCGCCCTGTGCCAATGTGACGTCAGACACCTACCTTCGACTCAATTAGAGTAGGAAGGTAGGACCGAATCATGCCAGTTCCGCAAATGAAAGTTCCGATGAATGCACATCATTCCGCCTTTGCGATGGAGGATGCCTCGCAAGGAGCCCGTAGGGCGCCTGAAGAGGCATTTTCCATCGCGTCGCCGCGGCCCGACCTGGAAGTTGTAGCCACAGCCAAACGGCGACAGTTTTCACAAAGCGACAGGCGCCGCATCCTAGTGTCCCGAATCGCTAATTCGCTGAAGAAAAGACGCCGAGAATCGACGCCATACGGCGTTGCAAATGCTCGCAAGGTGTCCAACCTTGCTGCACTTTGCGCCTTGTCTGGCGCCGATTTCGCCGCTTTTCTGTTTCAACCGGTATTGCCTTGCCAGATATTTGTTCAACGAACTAACGATTCGGGACACTAGCGGTGGCTCGATGCAGCAAGATCGGCGAAATTTGCGCGCTTCTACGTTGCGAAGGCATCTATTCATCGATGTTGACAAATTGGCGCAAACGGCGCGATACCGATGATGAGGCTGCGCTGGCGCCGCAAAGGCGCGCGCGTAAGGCCGACCGAGTCATCGCCGAGGCGCGCCGGGTGGCTGAACTCACACGATATGCGAATACTAAAGTTCTTGCTGCGTTGCGGCACGCCGAATCCGGGCGGCGACCGCAACATTCTCACCGCCAGCGTTGTAGCTGCAAGCGCGTGAACTTAACCCCAGGCGCCGGCGGGGCGCACCATACTCGTGCCTGGACGCTGTCGTCAGTTGCGTCGGAAATCACACATAAAGAAAGACCGGATAGCTGCATGAATCAGGCAACAACTACCTTGACGTGCGCCGGGACGCGGGTATCGAGGTTTGATTACAAGACTGAGCCCTTTTCCAAAATAGCCAGGCTGTTAGCCCAAGATAACCCATTGACCCCGTAAGCGCGATATGCACGTCCTCTGGGTCTAGGACTCCACGTCTCGTTGCGATTGCGTACCACGAATCTGACTTTGCAAGAGTTTTCCATTTTTCCTCCCAGCACATACGCATCTAGTATCGCATTCCAGCCAATTGGAATGATGACCAACATCAGTTTGCTCTCAGATGCTAGCTTTTCCAGCGCTTGGACGGGATCAGCAACCTCGGCCAGATCGTAGGACGACTCTCCAATGTGCTCGATGGTAGAGATGCTCAGTACATTTTTCCCGGTGAAATCTATATTGAATAGAGATTCGCGCCGGGTGACTCTTTCATGCCTATCTGCTGGGTCCACGATTTCTCGGACACGCCCGGGCCAATAATATGGTGTTACCGCTCCTACTTCCCACGGATCCAGAACCCTATCGAGCCAGTAATCCGCCAAAGCAAGCTCTACAGTTCTTTCCGTCTTGCGCTTTCCAGGATAGCCACAGTTATGGCTGTGGTGAAAATAGTCAAAACGGTTCCTTGATCCAGCGATGGAAAAGCTCGCCTCGTTTTCCCTTCCGGGCAGCATTTCGAAGACTCTCGAGATGATATTACGTCGACTAGGTCTCTGATCAAATCTCATTGTGCGCGTCTCACTGATGAGGTTTAACAGTCAACTTGACTCAACAACCACTAGCTAAAGCTGGTGGGTTGATGTTTGCGGACTAAAGTCCGGATACGCGTCGCCTAAACGACGCGTCCTAATCCGGTTCCATTTTGAATTCATCGGCTGGCTTTGGCTCAAAGTGATGCTCCAAATACTGCTTTATCATTTTCTCGGTCATCTGACCCACCGTCGCACAAAAATATCCCCTTGCCCAAAAATGCCGCCCCCAATACCGCTTCTTCACGTGCGGAAACTCTTCGAAAAGCTTGCTCGACGTCCGACCCTTTATTCGCCTCATAATCTCGCTTGGGGCCATGTTCGGCGGGCAACTCACCAGAATATGCACGTGGTCCTTGCTCACCACCCCCTTCACTATCCTTATCTCGAAGGCGTCACACGTCTCGCGCACCAATTCCTGAATTCGCTTGCCTATGTCCCCGCTCAATACTTTGTACCGATATTTCGTCACCCACACAAAGTGATATTCAATCTGAAATACCGTATGACTACCGTACCTGTAATCCATGCCGCACCTCCTTTCGTGCGGCTCATTCTCGCAGCTAAAGCTGACCGGCTAAAGCCGGTGGTTTAAACCTTATGATCGAAAATTAACTTGAATTCAGGACTCGCAGTTTAGGGCAAACTTACACCAATCACTGCTTTTTTTCAAATGCGACGACCGTAAGTCAGGGTTTGTTACGAAAGATATTTCTCGTATACATTGCCCAATGGTTCGAGCGTTTTGTCGTAACTCAAATGCTCTTTAGCGAAGTCATAGCCTCGTTGCCTAATCTCATGTGCAAGAAGATCATGCTTTTTCAATAACATCATCTTTTCGACGATATCGATATACGCCGTGTTTTGCACGATGACCCCGTTTACTCCATCTTGCACAATATCTATAACTACGCCGATGTTGTTCGCGAGAACTAGACACTTGGAAGCCATCGCCTCCATTACAGTCGCCGGCCCACCTTCAACATCGGAGAGCATAAGATATATGTCCAACGACCTATACAACGCCGGCATGTCGTCTTCCGCAGTAAACTCAAAATATATGACTTCAATTGACTGATCCTCAATGTAAGCAATGACGTCGCGCCACCCAGGGCCCGATACGATGACCCGAAATGATTCCTGATATCCTGATTCCCTGATCGAATCAACAACCGATCTTAAGTGCCTTGTGCCTTTCCTATCGTTCTCATTGCTGTCGAATTTCCCGAAGAAACCGAACGTTATCTTTTCGCTCGGCGGAATAAGTGGCGCCTCGGACCCAAAAAACCGCTTCTCAACGCCCGAATGTACAACCGTGATTCTGTCCTCCGGAATCCCCCTCTCGACCAGTCGGTTCTTCCATTCGTACGCGCCCGTAACTATTTCGTGGGATTTCTCCGCAGCGCGCGAAACGAAGTCCCAGTTGACCCAATGATGGATGGTAGTAACCATCGGCGCGCGTGGGCCGATTGCGGAAATGTCGTCAAAACAGTGCGGCAATAGCAGATGAATGAGATCGGCATCGCGCACTACCTGTTCTACCGCCTTCCTATCCTTGGCAATATCAAACATGCTGATTGATCGTATATCGTACTCGTGACCGTATATTCGCTCGATGTGCTTCGCCCATCTCCCCAATATCCAGTGCTCGTAGTCAAATATGACTAGGATCTTCGGTCTTCTCTTCTTAGCATAATAAAAATAGCTTTTGGGGAAGACAATGTTTCCCAGGCGATCGATTACCTTCATCCGCTCGACTGCATTTACGATTCGTAACGCTAACTTGACAAATCGCGGGTGGCTCGTTGGATTACCCATCCGGTGATTCACCTTGATTGGCGATAACAGGAGCCAAAACAAAGACCATTTAAAGCTTTGGCCCTCAACTCTTTTTACTTCAAAAAGGTGCCGGTCAAGCTCCGCGATCATTCTGCCTTTTGGAAAGACATTAATGTGCTCAGATTTCCGAAGCCATTGCCTATCGAAAAAACTGAATAATTTCTCCGTGAGCCAAGTGGGGCAGGAGACAACCAACATGCCATCTTTCTTAAGAATGGCCCTGAATTGGCGGAGCACGCTCTGGTATCCGCGAATATGCTCAAGTACTTCCCGACAAAGTATTAGGTCAAATTGTTTGTCAAATATGGGTAGGGACTCTGACTCCGCATCCAAGCGCATAAATTGAAACCGATGCCGTTCACTGCATTCAAGTTTTCCCTGGATTAGCGATTCACACGCTGGATCAATATCGCAACCAACGACGGTGAAACCCTTTTTAACGAAAAAGATGGTGATCGCACCTGACCCGCAGCCAAAGTCTAGAACAAGGTTGGCTCGAGAGCCTAACCCTACTAGCCCTACGTTAATCCCTTCTAGATACATCTCTATGCATCCCTAAGAGAGATTTCGCCATCCACACAGACATAGCCATGAGCGGCCTCGAACATTTTCCCGGTGCCAAAAATATCTCGGGAAATGATCTGGAGTTTCAGCGCTTGCTCTATGTAGTCCACCGACACGCCGCCACGCTCTCCAAGGCCTAGGCTGATTATATATTGCCCGGGAAGAAGCCTTGTCTTCGGTATGCAGCACACAACAACCCCCTCTTTCGCATCCGCGAATGGTTCTCCCCTCGTAACATAATTGGCGAAAGAGAAAATTCTTTGCCCAAGCATGTCGTTCACCCCAAAGCCGTAACCTGGATTTTTGAGTATTCGGTCAGCATTGAATCGGTAACATATAAATATTGGTTCATCTATCAGGGCCTCATTTACGACTTGCCCAGACTTGTTCTCCACCCAGGCTTCTGTAATCGCCTTCTGGTCGCCCCCCGACCGAGGGGCGTCGAATACGCTGAGCGTCTGGTCCTTATTGTGAAGATTGCTTGAAACGTAGGCGTTAATGACATCGGAAATAGCACCGTGCTCGGTAAGACGCCCGTGATCCAAGAACACACCGCGATGACAGAATGCGTTGATGGCAGTCAAATTATGGCTAACGAAAAGAACCGTGCGGCCATTGTTTGCGGATATGTCTTGCATCTTTCCCAGGCATTTCTTCTGGAAATTCAGATCGCCTACCGCCAGCACTTCGTCGACAATAAGGATTTCAGGCTCTAGATGCGCGGCCACGGCAAATGCTAGTCGCACGTACATGCCCGAGCTGTAGCGTTTGACGGGAGTATCGAGGAATTTATCGATCTCGGCGAAGGCCACTATTTCATCGAACTTGGCCTTGACCTCGGCCTTGGTCATGCCAAGGATAGTTCCGTTCAGATAAATATTCTCCCGCCCGGTGAGTTCCGGGTGGAATCCGGTTCCAACTTCCAGAAGTGAAGCGACGCGGCCCCGGATGCGTATTTCACCACTGGTAGGCTCAGTAATGCGGCTGAGAATTTTGAGCAACGTGCTTTTCCCCGCCGCGTTGCGGCCGATAATTCCGACGACTTCACCCGGTTCAACCGAAAAAGAAATATCCTTTAGAGCCCAGAATTCGGAGCTATTGGTTGGCGCGTGCGGAATGCCGGCGGCCTCGCCCTTCTTGCGAAAGCGCTGAAAGAACTGCTCTACCTCCTCGCGCATCGTCTGGGCATTGAACTGGCCGAGCTTGTAGCGCTTGGAGACGCTTTCGACTTCGATGATGGGCCGGGACATAGGGACAAAAATGGAAATCAGGGATCGCCGCTTACACGGTATCCACAAACGTTCTCTCAACTTTATTGAAGAGAAGAACGCCGGTAACAAGCAAGAACGCCGTCATGCCAACCGATACAGCGAAATAAGCCGGAATCACGACACCTTGGCCGAGAAACATGTACTTCATGGCTTCGACGGGCATGGACATGGGGTTTAGTACGGCCACCCATTGCCATTCTTGTGGAATCTGGGACAGCGGGTAGATCACCGGTGTCATATACATCCAGATCTGGATAATGAACCCGCTCAGAAATGTGAAGTCACGGTATTTGGCCGTGAGTGCGGACAGCCAGAGACCCACGCCGAGGCTCAGCGCCGAGATCTGAACGATGAGCAGCGGAATCCACACGATGTCACTAGTGAACCCGAAGGTTGAACCGGCTGTCGTGAAAAACTTGAACCACATCCAAAAGCACAGAAAGGTGCCGAGCTGAATGGCGAGCGCGATCAGGTTAGAAATCACTGAGGAAAGCGGCACAACCAAGCGTGGAAAGTAGACTTTGCCAAACATTCCGGCATTGGCCACGAGTGTCGCTGAAGTGGACTGGAACGTTTGGGCAAAGTAGGTCCAGCCCAGCAATCCGGCGAGATAGAACAGCATCGGCGGCAGGCCGTCGGTCGGGATTTTGGCCACCTTGCCGAAAATCACGGTGAATACTACGGACATCAGTAGCGGCTGGATGATGAACCAGAGCGGGCCAAGGATCGTCTGCTTATACTTGGCGACGAAGTCACGTTGGACCAGCAAAAACAGGAGATCCCGGTAGCGCCAGACGTCGGCCAGGTCCAGGTGAAACCATCCACGCGTGGGACGGATCACGAACTCGTAGTCAGGTGGAACGTGAGTCATTGGTGGAGAATCACCTCTGCAACAGGTAGGCAACGCCCCACGTGGACGGCGATGGCGGCTGACCAGTGAGGAACTCCTCGGTTGCAACACGCCGCAGGCCGCAGCCTTGCGCGATGAGGTCCACTTCGGTGGCGAAGAGATAGCGCATCAGATGTTCTTCGCTGAATTGGACGGCCTCGCCGGACCGCCGGTCTTCGCACTCCATTTGGTAGACGACTTTGACGGTGCCGCGGTCGCTGTCGAGTTCGGGGTGCGCGGTTCTCTTGATCCGGTGGCGCTCATCGGCGACCTCCTTGACCCGCACGGACGGTCGCTCCGTGAGCACGGCCGGGCCATGCCAGACGTCGAACAGGAACAGCCCGCCAGGCGCGAGGTGGGCTGCGGCAACCTGGAACGCCTGCTGCAGAGCCTGATTGGTCGTCTGGTAGCTGATGACATGGAACAGCGCGATGACGGCGTCAAAGGTGCGGCCAAGATTCGCCGTGCAAATGTCGCCGACGTCGCAGGTAAATGAACCGGTGGTTTCCAAGGGCGGAGGGCGACCGGCCGTTCGCGCCAGCGAGACCATCTCCGGACTGCGTTCAATGCCGTGAACGTCGAAGCCCATGGCCGCGAGGAGACGGCCGTGGCGGCCGGTGCCGGAGCCGAGTTCGAGGATGCTGCGCGCGGCCGGGAGCGCCGACCGAATCGTCCGGGCAACGTATTCGGCCTCCGCTGCATAATCCTTGTCGCGGTACAGCAGATCGTAGAAATCCGAATATTTTTGAAAATTGGACATGGATTCGTCGTTTGTAACTCGTCGCTTTGCGCCGGATTCATTGCTCCGGCAATCGCGGAATTCGCGCGACAAAACGCGTCTTATCCGCATCGCCGGCGTAGGGGCCCTGCTTGACTTCGATCATCTCGAGTGCTTCGAGCACCTCGAAGCCATGCCCGCCTTTGACCAGCAGGATGACATCGCCGGTCTTTAGCTCGCGGCTTTCGAGGTAGTTCTGCTGGTCGTCGAAGAAATCCACGCGCAGACGGCCGCGCTTGATGAACAGCGTCTCCTGGGTGTAGGCCACGCTGCGCGGAACCGGGTTGTGGACGTGCGCGCCGATGACCTTGCCCGCCGGATGTTGCATGTAAGCCATCTGCTGGGAGAGGTCGTCGGGCGTGAAGAAGCTGATCCCGGGCTTGGAGTATTCATCGCGCACGATCAGGGCGAACAGCTCGCCGTTGTGTTCGATTTTTTCTATAAGTTCGGTCATGAAAAGTGAAATAGTCTACAGGTGTCGCAGGTCGGACAGGGATTACGCCAGGAGTTCCCGCACTGCTTGGGCGACCTGTTCGGCCTGGTCGCGGGTGAGGGCGAGGCCGCTAGGAATGTAGAATCCGCGGCGCGCGATGCGCTCGGCCACCGGGCACGAGATGCCTTCGAAGAGGCCCATCCTGCGCAAAACAGGTTGCTCGTGCATGGGCCAGAAGAATGGGCGCGTGCCGACGCTTTTCGCCCCCATGCGCTTCATCGCTATCTCGGCATCGAACGGGACGCTGTCGCTCAACACGACGGCGTACACCCAGTGGATGTTCTGCGCATAGTCCGTGCGCTCGGGGAGGCGCGCGAGTTGCGGCAGACCGCCAAGAAGTTCGTCGTACCACGCGCCGATCCGGCGCTTTTTTTCGATTGTCTGCGGCAGACGCTCCATCTGCGCCACGCCGACTGCCGCCTGCAGATTGCTCATGCGGAAATTCCAGCCCAGCTCTTCGTGGACGAAACGGCGTTTTTTGCCGAAGCACAGGTTGCGCAAGTCGCGGCACCGTTCGGCCAGTGCATCGTCGCTGGTGAGGACCATGCCTCCTTCGCCTGTGGTGACGTGCTTGTTCGGATAGAAACTGAAGGTCGCAACGTCGCCGAACGAGCCGATCGGGCGCGGCGTGCGGTCCTTGCCCAAATAGACTTGCCCGATCTGCTCGGCGCTGTCCTCGATGATCTTGAGTCCGTGCCGACGGGCGATGTCCAACACGGGATCCATGTCCACCGGCAGCCCGTAGATGTGCACGACCATGATGGCTTTGGTCCGCGCGGTGATCCTCGACTCGATCTGGGTTGGGTCCATGTTCCAGGTGAGCGGCTCGCTGTCCACGACGACCGGTGTGGCGCCCGCCCGAACGATGGCCGCCGCGCAGGAAATGATGGTGAAGGTCGGAAGAATCACTTCGTCTCCGGCACCAATTTCCAGCGCGGCGACGGCGACCTCGAGCGCCACCGAGCCGTTCATGACGGCGATGCCGTGGCGCTGCCCGGCGACCGCGGCCATGCCGGTCTCGAGCTTGCGCACAAAAGGGCCTTCGGACGAAATCCACCCGGTTTCGATGCACTCGGCCAGATACTTCGCCTCGTTGCCATTCAGGAGCGGTTGGTTGACGGGAATCATTGGGACGGTGGATGGCGGGCGCTGATCAATGGACGAAGATGATGCTGCTGCCCTGCGGGGCGAAGCGGAATGGCGTCTCGCGCAGCGCTCGGAGCGCACGGCGGATGGAATCGTGGCGCTCCGGTGGCGCAAGAAACATGAGAAACCCGCCGCCGCCGGCACCTAGCAGTTTGCCACCCTCTGCGCCTGCGTCGATCGCAGCCTGGTAGGCCGCGTCGATGAGGGTGTTGGTGATACCGTCGGTCATTTGTTTCTTGATCTGCCATGCCTGGTGCAGCATCGTCCCGAGCGCATCGATCCTGGCTGCGCAAAGATCGGCATACGCAGTTTCGGCCAGACGCACCATCTCACCCATGGCATCGGATTTTACGCCGGGCGCCGCCATCTCTACCGATTGCTGTTGCAGCAGAGCCGACGCGGACCGTGTAACCCCCGTGTAGAAGAACAGCAAGCGGGACTGCAGGTCGGCGATCACGCGCGGCGTGCAGATCACCTTCTTCACCTCGACGGATTCATCTGGATGGAAACGGATGAAATTGAAACCTCCGAACGCGGCCGCGTACTGGTCCTGCTTCCCGATGGGCTCACCGCAGCGCTCGATCTCGATCTGGCAACTGTCGCGCGCCAGATCGGCGGCGGTGGCATGGCGGCCGCAGTAGGCGTGCAACGCGTTCAAGAGGCCCACAGTGAAGGAACTGGAGGATCCCAGGCCTGTTCCCTTCGCCGGAATATCCGCCACCGAAGTGATCTCGATTCCGCCTTCTATCCCAAGAAGGGCGAGCGATTCCCTGACCAGCGGATGCTCGATCTGCGACGCGTGCGCCACCTCCTCGGTGCGTGAGTAGCTTACGCGCACGGCATCATCGAATTTCCGGCTCACCGTGATGTACACGGAGTGGTCGATCGCAGCGGACAGTACGGCGCCCCCATGGCGGCAGTAGTAGGCGGGCAAGTCCGAACCTCCGCCCAGGAAGCTCACGCGCAACGGGGTTCGCGAGATTATCATGCGGCCGTTACTTCCATATGCCTGAGAATGAGATTCGCAGCGGTGGACAGGTCATCTGCGACGAAATCCGGGGCCGACTGAAACTGCTTGTCCCCTCCGGCCGCGCCTGTGCGCAGCAGCACCGAGCGCAGGCCGGCCCGCCTTGCCATTTCGATATCCCGGGTCTGATCGCCAACCATCCAGGAGTTGGGCGGATCGATGTGCAGTTCACGG
>JGI1356J14229_10001853_pt1 | contig 17058 bp, 18 predicted proteins | sample Subgrocontami58m_FD_14229 | JGI IMG/M metagenome (IMG submission 14229) | reverse complement strand
GAGCGCGGCCGCCATGCTCGCGGCTGAGCCGCGCGGGGAGGCCATGGCGCAGCGGCTTGCCGTCTTCCGCCGCGAGGTGGTGCTGTCCAAGCTGCGTCTGCATTCGCTCTTGCGCGAGATCAAGGAAAAGGGCGGCCGCATCGCCGGCATCAGCGCCCCGTCCCGCGCCAGCACGCTGGTGAATTATGTCGGCCTCGATGAAGGCATCATCGATTATGTCTGCGAGATCGCCGGCTCCCTGAAGATCGGAAAATACATGCCGGGGACGCAGATCCCGGTGGTGGATGAGAGTAAGCTGTTCGAAAACCAGCCGGACTGCGCCGTGATCTTTTCCTGGCACATCGCGGATGAGCTGGCGCCAAAACTCAAGGCCAAGGGGTTTCGCGGGCGGCTGGTGACGCCCTTACCGGCGCCTCGCTTCCTGTAGTGAAGGCCGGCTGCTAATGCTCTATCGCGACGGCCCATCTCTACCTTATATTCCGGCCACTAAGCGCGCCGAATTGCATCGCGGCAGGACTGAGGAGAAAACGTGAATTATTCCCACGTCAAGTCCGCTCCCTACAAAGACGGGTCGAAGACCGGCATCGCTGATCTCACGGTCGTCGGCGGCGCCGGACATGTCGGCATTCCGCTGGTCCTCGCCTTCGCCGAAGCCGGCCTCACCGTCAACGTCAATGACCTGAACAAACAAGCTCAGGAAACCCTGCGCAAGGGCGAGCTCCCGTTCATCGAATATGGCGCCGCGCCGCTCCTGACCAAGGCGCTCGCCGAGAATCGTCTGATTTTTACCAACTCGCCGTCGGAGATCGCGAAGACCGGACCGGTTATCGTTACCATTGGCACGCCCGTCGACGAATTTCTCAATCCGGTCCAGAAAACGGTCCAAAGCTGTATCGATTCACTCCTACCTTATGTGAGCGACGGCCAACTCATCGTGCTGCGCTCAACGGTTTATCCGGGCACCACGGAGTGGCTCGATACCTACTTGCAGCGGCAGGGGCGGAAACTGAAGGTCGCCTTTTGTCCCGAACGTGTTGTGCAAGGATTTGGCATCAAAGAATTGCGGGAAATGCCTCAGATCGTCAGCGGGACCACGTCCGAAGCTGAACAGGATGCAGCAGCATTATTTCGAATGATCTCACCCGAGCTAGTCGTGGTGAAACCGCTCGAAGCGGAATTCGCGAAACTGTTCAATAATGCCTATCGTTACATTGAATTCGCCGCGACCAATCAGTTCTACATGATCGCCAAGGCCGCAGGAGTCGACTATCAGCAGATCCTCCGGGCAATGAAACATAACTATCCGCGAGCAAAAAGCTTCCCGGGAGCGGGCTTCGCCGCTGGACCTTGCTTGTTCAAGGATACGATGCAGCTGGCGGCGTTCGCACGAAACCAATTCAGCCTTGGTCATGCGGCTATGCAGATCAACGAGGGCCTGGCACTGAATGTTGTCGACGATCTACGGCGGACATATGACCTGGGCAAAATGACCGTCGGTCTTCTAGGCATGGCTTTCAAAGCCGACATCGATGATATCCGCTCGTCACTAAGCTACAAGATCAAGAAGACATTGATGACGTGCGCTCGCGAAGTGCTCACAACCGATCCGCTCGTCACCTCGGATCCGGAACTCAAGCCCCTCGATGTCGTGATCGAACGCAGCGATATCCTTATTCTTTGCACGCCGCATTCCGCCTACCAGCAGGTGGATCTTAGGGGAAAGCCGGTCGTCGATGTTTGGGGCTTCCTGAAGAACGCGAATGTCGTCTATTGAGCGATGGAGTCTCGCCTCGACATCATCATCCCGGTTTACAACGAAGGCGGGACAATTCTTGGCACACTTGGAGCGCTTCGCCGGGAGGTTAAGACGCCCTTACGCGTCCTCATCTGCTACGACATGCCGGAGGACGATACCTTACTGGCCATCCGTTCACATCCCGACGAATGCGCCGGCCTTGCCATCGAGTTCGTGCGCAACCAGGAACGCGGCGCGCATGGCGCGGTGCTGACGGGGCTCGCCGCCAGCACGGCGCCCTATGTCGTGGTCTATCCCGCCGACGACGACTTCAACGCCGGCGTTCTCGACCGTATGGCTGCGATGGCGGAGAGGGGCTGCGACATCGTCTGCGCCAGCCGTTTCATGCCGGGCGGCAGCATGATCGGCTGTCCTTGGCTAAAGGCGTTGCTGGTGCGCGCCGCCAATTTCACGCTCTATCATCTCGCTTGGCTGCCGACGCACGACGCCAGCAACGGATTTCGGCTATTTTCGCGCCGCGTGATCGACACTATCGCCGTCGAGTCCGACCGCGGCTTTGCCTACAGCATCGAGCTTCTGGTCAAGGCGCATCGTCTGGGATGGCACGTCGGCGAAGTCCCGGCGCAGTGGATCGAGCGCAAGCAGGGACAAAGCCGGTTCCGCGTGCTGAGGTGGCTGCCCGAATACCTGCGCTGGTACTTTTATGCTTTCGCCACGACCTGGCTGCGCCAAGGTCCGGGCACGGTCAGGATGAAGTAACGGATGGTTGAACACGGCCGGGGAAGCGCATGACCGACGCATGGCCCAAAATCAAATCGCGCCGCACGACAAAAATATCGCCGTGGTTCGACGTCATCGAACGCGACGTGGAATTTGCCGCGGGCGAATCTTCGCAGTGCTATCATGCGGTCGGTCAGCACGACTACGTGGCGATCGTCGCCCTCACCCCGGCCGGCCGGATACCGATCGTGCGGCAATACCGTCCCGCGGTTGAATCCTATACCTGGGAGCTCCCCGCCGGTCTCGTGGACGCGGGCGAGGACCCGGCCGATTGCTGCCGGCGCGAATTACTGGAAGAAACCGGCTATCCTGCGCGCGCCGTTCACGCCCTTGGCACCGCCTATCCCTGCACCGGGCGGCTGAGCAACCGCGTGCATTCTTTTTTCGTGGAGACCGGCGAGCGCACCGAAATGTTCCAGCCGGAGCCTGGGCTGACGGTGCGGCTGGTCTCAGCCTCCGAGCTGGCAGGACTCATCACTTCAGGCGAATTCAGCTCGCAAACCCATCTCGGCACCCTCCTGCTTGCAACCCTGCGTTCCTACCTGAAGCTGGAAGCCCGCTGACTCGGGCGATGGATGGGGCCGAAGGCAAATGGCTTTGTCCTAGATCAAAACCACCTATGCGGAGATGGGGTGAATATAGCCTCGACAAGCCGCCTGGAACCCTTCTAAAAAAAGCGGGGCGCGGACCTGCCCCTAGAGGCTGTGCATGGATTATGAGGTATTTTTCGCCGACTCCCTCGCGAAGCTTCGGGAAGAGCGGCGTTACCGGGTATTCGCCGATCTGGAGCGCATGGCGGGCCGTTTTCCGCATGCACTTTGGCACTCGCCGTCGGGCGCCCGCGAGGTCGTCATCTGGTGCTCCAACGACTATCTTGGCATGGGCCAGCATCCGAAGGTGCTCGGCGCGCTGATCGAAACCGCGACCCGCTTGGGCACCGGAGCCGGCGGCACCCGCAACATCGCCGGCACCAACCATCCCCTCATTGAGCTGGAGCGCGAGCTGGCGGACCTGCACCGCAAAAAGGCGGCGCTCGTTTTCACCTCGGGCTACGTGTCGAACGAGACCGGCATCGCCACGCTGGCCAAGCTCATCCCGAACTGCCTGATCTTGTCCGACGCCTACAACCATAATTCCATGATCGAAGGTGTGCGGCGCTCGGGCTGCGAGAAGAAAATCTGGCGGCATAACGACGTGGCGCATCTGGAGCAGTTGCTGGCGGAAGCCGGGCCGCAGCGGCCGAAGCTGATCGTTTTCGAAAGCCTTTATTCCATGGATGGTGATGTGGCGCCCATCCAGCGCATCTGCGATGTCGCCGAGCGTTACGGCGCCCTGACCTATGTCGACGAAGTCCATGCCGTCGGCATGTACGGCCCGCGCGGCGGCGGCATTGCCGAGCGCGACGGCGCCATGGACCGGATCGATGTGATCGAGGGCACGCTGGCCAAGGCTTTCGGCTGTCTCGGCGGTTATATCGCGGGGAGCGCCGCGCTCGTCGACGCGATCCGCTCTTATGCCCCAGGCTTCATCTTCACCACCGCGCTGCCCCCGGCAATCTGCGCCGCGGCCGCCGCCGCGATCCGGCATCTGAAGACCTCCCACTGGGAACGCGAGCGTCACCAGGAGCGCGCGGCGCGGGTCAAAAGCGTGCTCACCCATGCGGGGCTGCCGGTAATGCCGAACGACACGCATATTGTGCCGATAATGGTGGGCGATCCGGAAAAATGCAAAGCGGCCTGCGACCTGCTGCTCTCTGAGCACGGCATCTACATCCAGCCCATCAACTATCCCACCGTGTCGCGCGGCACCGAACGGCTGCGCATCACGCCTTCGCCTTACCACGAGGATGCATTGATCGACGCTCTGGCGGAAGCGCTGGTCGATGTGTGGCAGCGGCTCGGGCTGCCGCTTGGGAAACGCGCGCTGGCCGCGGAATAAGCGCGCTCAACTTCCCGGCCCGCTTCGGTCATTCCCCGTCCCTGAACTTTTCGGCGGCCCCTCATCATCCTTGCCGGGCGGATTGCCGCCGCCGCGGGTGAACAGATGCGCGAAGACCGGCAGCGACAACGACACGACCAGGAAACGCGCGAGCTGGTGGGCGCCGACAAAGACTGGATCGACGTTCAGTGAAAGCGCGAGCACCATCATGGTGTCCTGCGCGCCGGGTGCGAAGGCGATGACAAGGTCGGAAATCCGCGCCGACATGAGGCTGGCGACCAGCAACGCAAAAGCCGTGGCGATGGCAGTCGCTACGGCGAAGGATCCAAGCGCCGCCCACAGATAGGCGAACAGCATGCGTGCCGGCGTATTGGCGAAGCGCGCGCCCACCGTGGCGCCCATCGCGACAATGGCGGCACTCACCAGCCACCAGGGCAAGGAGGCCTCAATAAAGCCGCCGCCGTGCAGAATTCCCGACCCGAGCATCGCCCCGAAGACCATGCTGGCGGGAAAGCGGATCCAATGCAGCAACATGGCCGTAACAGTGGAAAACACCACCAAGATGGCCATGTCGGCCAGCGACGCATTGAAGGTCTTNGCGCCAAGGCTTGCNGTCGGAGACGCGGCCAGGCCGAACAAAGCCAATCCGGCCGGGATGCCGACAGCGAGAAACACGACCCGCACGGTCTGGACGATGACAACGGCGCGCATGTCGGCGCCGCTCTGCGCCGCGAGTGCCATGACCTGCGCCATTCCCCCGGGGCTTCCGCCATATAATGCGGACGTCCAGTCCCAGCCGTGCACGAAGCGCAGATAGGACATGGTCGCCGCAGTCATGCAGATCGCCGAAACGGAAATGAGAGCGATGCTCAGCGGCCAATCAACGACGCCGTGCAGCGTCTGCGGCGTCACCACGGCGCCCAGCGAGATGCCGACCACCACAAAGACCACGCGCGCCAGCGGTCCGGGGACGGTCATCGGGCGCCCAGCCAGCGCCGCAACCGCGACCGCGAGCATGGAGCCGCAAATGAGCCCAGCGGGAAATTTTATCCAGATGAAGAAGAGGGCCCCAGCCGTGGCGATCAACAGGGTTTCGGCAGTATGGCCGATCCTGCGATAGCTGAAGTTCCATGAAGGCATGAGGTCATTCCGGACCGCAGGGCTGCCGCCGCGCGAGCCGGCGCACAGCTTCGGTAGGCACAAGGATCAATGCCGTGGAACATCCCTGCCGTCAAACGGCGGCTATCAGCCCGAATGGACGCGGCCGTCGCTGAGCACGATCCGCACCAGGTCGGCGGCGTTCTTGGCGCCGAGTTTCTCCATGATGCGGGCGCGATGAACTTCGATGGTGCGCGGACTGATGCCGAGCTTGCGGCCGGCCTCCTTGTTGGAGGCGCCGTCTGCGATCTGACTCAGCACCTCGCGCTCGCGCGGCGTCAGCAGGTCGTGGCCGGGGAATTGGTACGACCCGATGTCCCCGTGGCCGTTTTTGGCGCGCTCCACCCATGCTTCTATGGCTGCACCCACGCGCGCAACGACAGTGCTGGCATCAAAAGGCTTCTCGATGAAATCCAGCGCGCCATGTTTGATGGCATCGACGGCCATCGGGATGTCGGCCTGTCCGGAAATGATGAAGATCGGCGCGGCATAGTGCTGGGCGTTGAGTTTCTTCAAAACATCGAGCCCTGACATGCCTGGCATGTGAACATCAAGGAGAATGCAAGCCGGCGTGGTCGAATGCGCGGCGCTGAGGAACGAGCTGCCGTCGCCAAAGCTCGTGACGCGGTAACCCTCGAGCGTGAAAACGACCGACAGAGCATCCCGCACCGCCGGGTCGTCATCGACGATGAAAATCTCGCCGCGAGGCATAAATCGCTGATTCATCTGCCACTCCTTTTGATCGTTCGCTCCGCGCTCGCGCGAACTCATCCAGCCATCAGTAACGGCGAGGAAATCGGCAATGGCACGGGCAGATGCAATGTGAAGGAAGCGCCTTTCCCATTGCCTCCCGGGTCGACGGTTAGATCGCCGCCATGGTTCTGCGCGATCGTCCTGGAAATGACGAGACCAAGGCCCAGACCGCTTCCCTTCGACGTCGAAAAAGCCTTGAACAAATACGGGAGCGCTTTTTCGGGAATGCCCGGGCCGTTATCCTCAACCTTGAGTACGACCGTATCGTCCACTTTCCTGGTGCAGATGCGGACGTCCGGCGCCTCGTGCTCCTTCACCGCGTCGAGTGCATTACGCACCAGATTGACTACGACTTGCTGGATCTGGATGGGATCGACGAACACCGGCAGGTTTGGCGTAAGCTCCCGTGTGATCTTCGTGCCGGGACGATTTCCGAGCAGCGTTAATTCGATCGCATCGTCGATGAGCGAGGTGAGGTCCACAAGACGCCGCACGGGATCACGCTTTTCCACGAAGCGACGCATGCGTTGGATGATGTTGCCGGCGCGCTCCGCCTCGTGCATGGCTTTTTCAAGGATTTCGACGGCAGGCGGGGGCAGCGCGCCGCCGTCAGGGTGCTGTGTGCTCGCGCGAGCGATAGCCTGTAGATACAGCATCACCGCCGTGAGCGGCTGATTCAACTCATGGGCGAGGGCCGCGCCCATTTGATCCATCGCTGATATCCTGGCCATGCGCAACAAATCCGCTTGCAACTGATTAAGGCGCTGCTCGGCTTCGCGCCGCGCCCGCAGATCGCGGAGGATACCAATGAATTGCCGGCCATCCGGCGTCATCGCTTCGCCGACTGAAAGCTCGACCGGGAAGATTGTGCCATCCCGGTGACGACCCTTCACCTCTTGCCCGGCGCCTGCGATTTCGCGAACGCCCACGCGGTTGAAATCCCAAATGTAGCAGTCCTGCCTGTCGGCATTTTCCGGCGGCAGGATCGTCCTGACATTGGTGCCAAGCACTTCGGCCGCGGTGTAGCCGAACAGCCACTCGCAGGCCTTGTTGAACATCAAAACGCGCGCCCGCTCATCGATGACAATGATGCCCTCAGCTGCGGTATCGAGCACACTCGACAACCGGGCTTCGGAAACGCTTGGTGCGGGTATCTGGGGTCCGATGGCCAAATCCTTCTGTTGCTACCTAAGGTAGAAAATATACTTATTTATCGTATTGGTAGCAACACGAAAGTGACTGTGGCGGCTGTTCAAAATTGCTCACGTCGTATGATTTTATTCGCCTGCGCCTGAAGCTCAGTCGCGCGGCCCAGAGGCCTTCATCGCCCGCGCCGCTGCCGGCACCACGATGGACAAGCCATTGCCATTTGTGGTGACCTTCGGCGAGAAAATGAAAGGTCCGCCAGTGGTGTAAGAGCGTTTCGTGGCGGCGTAGGAGCCTTCATGCTGCCAGGCTGGGCCGTTATCGCCGTCGCGCTCGGCTATATTGGATTGCTGTTCGTGGTCGCGAGCTACGGCGACCGGATGCGGCAACTGGACCGCAAGACCCGCTCGCGGCTGCTGATCTATCCGCTGTCGCTGGCAATATATTGCACGTCCTGGACATTCTTCGGCTCGGTCGGGCTCGCCTCACGCACCGGCTTTGATTTCCTCACCATTTACCTCGGCCCGATCCTGATGATCGGTTTCTGCACACCGCTCATCGTGCGTATCGTGCGCTTGGCCAAGGCGCAGAACATCACCTCCATCGCCGACTTCATCGCCGCGCGCTACGGCAAGGACCAGGCCGTGGCTGCCATCGTCGCCACGATCGCCATTATCGGCACGATCCCCTACATCGCCTTGCAGCTCAAAGCCGTCTCTGCATCGCTCGGCACCATTCTTTCCCATTCCAGCGTCGATTCCGCCATGGTCCAGGCAGTGCCCGGCGACATCGCGCTTTTCGTCGCCTTCTCGATGGCGGCCTTTGCGGTGTTGTTCGGCACGCGGCATATCGACACCACCGAACACCAGCACGGCCTGATGCTCGCCATTGCCGCCGAATCTCTCGTCAAGCTCGTGGCTTTTCTTGTCGTCGGGGTTTTTGTGACCTTTTGGATGTTCGACGGTCCTATTTCACTCTTTACGCGGGCCATGGAAACGCCCGCCACCGCAGCGGTGCTGAGCGGCCAGTCCAGCCTGGAAACGCTGCTGGCAATGACCTTCCTGTCGCTGTTCGCCATCGTGCTGTTGCCGCGGCAGTTCCATGTGACCGTCGTCGAAAACAATAACGAGGCCGAGATTAAACACGCCGCCTGGCTGTTTCCGCTTTATCTGGTGCTCATCAACCTATTCGTTGCCCCCATTGCGCTTGCCGGTCTTTTGACCTTTCCGGCCGGCTACGTGGACAGCGACATGTTCGTCCTGAGCTTGCCGCTCGCGGCCGGTTCCAATCTGGTGGCGATGGTGGCTTTCGTCGGCGGGCTGTCCGCCGCCACCGCGATGGTGATCGTGGAATCGGTCGCCCTTTCCATCATGGTATCGAACGACATCGTCATCCCCTGGGTATTGAAACGCCGGGAAACGCTTTTCGCCGCCTACGAGGACATGGGCGCGATGCTGCTGGCGGTGCGGCGCGTCGCCATTTTCGTCCTCCTTTTCCTGGCCTATATGTATTACCGCATGGCGGGAGAAGCGCAGCTCGCCTCGATCGGCCTCTTGTCCTTCGCCGCCATCGCCCAGCTTGCCCCCGCCTTTTTCGGCGGCCTGATCTGGCGCCGTGGCACCGCGCGCGGCGCCATTGCCGGCATGACCGTAGGAATCCTGGTCTGGGGCTATACGCTGCTGTTGCCCAGCTTTGCCGATATCGGCATCATCGGCGCCCCATTCCTGGGGGAAGGACCCGGCGGCCTCGCATGGCTGCGGCCGCAAGCCTTGTTCGGATTTTCGCTGCCGCCACTCGTGCACGGCGTCTTCTGGAGCCTTGCGCTGAACGTCCTCGCCTACATGATTTTCTCCTTCGGCCGGATGCCGGTATCAGTGGAACGCTTGCAGGCCAATCTTTTTGTTCCTTCGGAGCGCGATCCGATCGCGCCGAGCTTTCGCCGCTGGCGATCTTCGGTCACGGTCGAGGAATTGACGACGACGGTCGCGCTCTATCTCGGCGAAGAACGCACGCGCACTTCCTTTGACCACTTTGCGGCGGCGCGGCGGATCAATCTCGATCCGAAAGCCGAGGCCGATTTCCAACTGCTGCGTTACGCCGAGCACGTGCTCACTTCCGCCATCGGCGCTGCCTCGTCGCGGCTCGTGCTGACGCTGCTGTTGCGCAAGCGCGCGCTTTCCACCAGCCGGGCGTTAAAGCTGCTCGACGATGCCAATGCGGCGATCCACTACAACCGCGAGATCCTGCAAACCGCGCTTGACCACGTCCGCCAGGGTATTGCCGTATTCGACAAGGATATGCGCCTTGTCTGCTGGAACCGGCAATTCGGCGAAATCCTTGATCTGCCGCCCGACTTTATCCAAGTCGGCGTCGCACTTGAGGAAATTTTGCGGCTTCATGCCGAGCAGGACGCAGGAAGCGAAAGCCCGCCGGAGGAAGCCCTGCGCGCGCGTTTTGCCCGCTATCTATCGGGCACCGAGCCCTTCCTGGAACGCTTTGCCGCGCGCGGTCTTGTCATCGAGGTGCGGGCGAACAAGCTGCCGGACGGCGGCATGGTCACCACCTTCAGCGACATGACGCCGAGCGTGGAGGCGGCCGAGGCGCTGGAGCGCGTCAATGAAACACTTGAGCGCCGCGTGCGCGAGCGCACCGAGGAACTCACTCGCCTCAATGCCGAGCTCGCCCGCGCCAAGGCACAGGCCGAAGAGGCTAATATTTCGAAGACCCGCTTCCTCGCCGCCGCGAGCCACGACATTCTGCAGCCGCTCAATGCCGCCCGGCTTTACATTACCAGCCTGATCGAGCGCCATGGCGGCGGCAAGGATGCGCGTCTTATCGGCAATATCGACGCCTCGCTGGAGGCGGTGGAGGAGATTTTTGGCGCGCTGCTCGATATCTCACGGCTCGACACCGGCGCGCTCAGGCTGGAAATCGTCAGCTTCCGCATCGACGAGCTGCTGCGTCAGATCGAGGTCGAATTCGCCCCATTGGCGCGGGAAAGGGGCCTGGACCTTCACTTTGCCCCTTGTTCGCTGACGGTGAAGTCGGACCGCCGGCTGCTGCGCCGCCTGGTGCAAAATCTGGTGTCGAATGCCATCAAATACACGCTCGAGGGGCGCGTGCTGGTCGGCTGCCGGCGCCGGCGCGGCCGGCTGCGGATCGACGTCTGCGACACCGGCCTGGGCATTCCGCAGGCGAAGAAGCGCGAGATCTTCAAGGAATTCCACCGCCTCGACGAGGGCGCCAAAGTAGCCCGCGGGCTTGGCCTCGGATTATCCATCGTCGAGCGCATCGCGCGCGTCCTCGATCACAAGATCGAGCTGAACTCGGCGCCCAGACGCGGTTCGCGTTTTTCCGTGGAAGTCCCGCTCGCGGCCGCCGCCGCAGCCGTTCCGGCGCAACCAGGTATCAGGCGCGCCGATGCCCGGCAGCTCGCCGGTATCACGGTGCTGTGCCTCGACAACGAGCTGACCATCCTCGACGGCATGCAGATGCTGCTCGAAGGTTGGGGCTGCAAGGTGCATAAGGCGCCGGATTTGCCGGCGGCTATTGCCACCATCGCCGAAGCGAAGATCGCGCTCGACGGATTGCTGGTCGATTATCACCTCGACGAGGGCAATGGCATTGACGCCATCGTCGAGTTGCGCCGGCGCTTTGGCGCGAACCTGCCGGCGATCCTTGTCACGGCCGATCGCAGCCTGCGCATGCGCACCGATGCAAACGTCCGCGACATCCAAGTGCTCAACAAGCCGTTGCGGCCGGCGGCCTTGCGGGCGCTGCTCGCGCAATATCGCGTGCGCCGCGTCGCGGCAGCGGAGTGATCCAGCCCGCATTGAAGAGAAAAGTTCAGCCCGCCAGCGACGTCGGCTGCCACTGCCCGACTTCGATCTTCGCCGCCGCGATCACAGCCTGGGTGCGGCTCTCGACGCCAAGTTTTTGCAGGATGGCCGAGACATGGGCCTTCACGGTGGCTTCGGAGACGCCCAACTCGTAGGCGATCTGCTTGTTGAGCAGGCCTTCCGACAGCATCATCAGCACGCGCACCTGTTGCGGCGTGAGTGTCATGAGCCGCGCGAGCAAATCCGCGGTCTGTGCGTCGGCCTCTCCGGTAAGGTCGACGTCGGGCGGCGTCCATTCTCCACCCGCGAGCACGCGCGCGACGGCAGCGCGCATTGGCTCGCCGGCCAGCGTCTTCGGAATGAAACCGGAGGCGCCGAAATCCATGCAGCGGCGGATGACCGCGGGGTCGTCTTTGGCCGAAACCACGACGACCGGGACGCCGGGATATTGCGCGCGCAGGCACATGAGGCCGGAAAATCCGCGCACACCCGGCATCGCGAGATCAAGCAGAATGAGGTCCACGTCGCCGTCGCGTTCGAGCAGCGTGGCGATCTCCTCGAAGCTTCCGGCTTCGGCAATTTCGATCTGACCGAAAAGCCCCGTGACCGCTTCTCGCAACGCGCCGCGGAACAGCGGATGGTCATCGGCGATAATCAGACGATAGTTGAAGTCGTTCAAACTCGGTGACCCCTACTCGCCAAAAGTCTATGTCCCTGCCCGTACAATCTACATGAATTTTCGCTCCAGGCCAGCCTGGTATACTAGATACCAGCGTTGGGCCGGACCGAGGCCTGTCTCCTATCCCTGCCGGCTACCCAGGAATTGCAGCACAATCTCACGCTTGTGCGGCCGGAAGCGGTGCTCGATCAGGTAGATACCCTGCCAGGACCCAAGTCCCAATGACCCCTGCGTCACCGGGATATGCAGCGACACCCCGGTGAGCATGGCTTTCACATGCGCAGGCATGTCGTCGGGGCCTTCGACGTCGTGGACCCACCCTGCATCGTCGGGGGCCAGCCGCCGGAGCGCCGTAGCCAGGTCCATCCGCACGTCGGGGTCGGCATTTTCCTGAATGACGAGGGACGCCGAGGTGTGGCGCAGATAAAGCAGCAGCGCCCCCTCGTCCGCTCCCGCCTCAACGACGAAGCGCGCGGCATCTCCGGTAATTTCGGTAAAGCCCGCCCCGGCGGTCTCGACCGCAAGCGTTGCTGTGGCGATGAGCTGCGGGGTTGCAGTTTTGATGGTGGAAAGGCGCGTCACCGATAGCCTCGATACGGAGCAAGCGGACGGCTCAACTTTTCTTCAGCACGTCCTTTTGCAGGCTGACAATCAGATCAACGAGACGCCGCCAGACTTTTTCGACAAACACCTTCATGCGGTCAAGGTTGGGCTCGCCCGGCAAGGCAAAGGGCCGTTCGTTCTGAGCCGCCGAGGGTGCCGGCTTGGCGCCGCTCGGCAACGGCAGCCCGCGCTTGAGCAGGTCTTTCTTGAGAGCGGCATTTTCCTCCTGCAAACGGGCGATCTCGTTCTCAAACACGCCACGATCCTCCGGCGCCAGCTGGCAGGTCCAGCCAACGGTGCGCTTGCCGCAAAACGAAACTTGGCCGGTGCGGTTGTCCAGACGCACATAGCCGTCCTGCACCCGGCTGAAGGTGTAGCGGCTTTCCGCGCTTTCGGCTGCGGGGCTTTCCGCCGGCGCGCTCTCTGCGCCAGGCGCCTGGGGCGGGATGTCCTCCTCCGCCGGCGCGCGCCCGGCGGGCGCGTTTTCCGGCAGCGCGGGAGCCGTTTGCACGGGAGCGCTGGTGGCCGGCGGCTCCGTGGGCTCGCTCTGCGCGCGCGCGGGAGCCGCGGCAAAAGCCACGCTGCAGAGAACGAATGCAACGGCCACGCGGATCATGATTCTCCACGCCCATCCGGCGCGTTTGACGGATATGGGGCTAGTATCGCATGCCGAAGCACGGAAAAACGACCGATTTCCCGCAGCATGGTTGCCGCACGGGCCTTGCCAAACCGCATCGGAAAGGGGCCCGCTGCGGGGTCCAATTTGCCCAAGATTCGTTTGTATATTCAGTGCATTAAGCTCAAAATGCCGATTCTTGACTCAGGTAAACCCACTCAGTATGGTCCGCGCGGCTTTGAGGGCGGCGGGACTTCCTCGATTGCCGTAATGCGCGGGTGTCGAAAGCATGGCCGACGGCGCGCGCGATAACGGCGATCAAGGCACCTCCCCGGCTGACGAGGCTGCTCTCTCCGCGAGGCTCAAGCGTCTCGGCGAACGGCTCGGTCAGCACACCGGCCGCCCCGCCGGCGACAGCCCCGGCCCTGCTCCGGCCAGCGATGCGTCGGCGATGGCCCGCGGCTTCCGGCTCTCCACCGAGCTCGTGGCAGGCGTATTGGTGGGTGCGGCACTGGGCTGGCTGCTGGATCGCTGGCTCGGCATCTCGCCCTGGGGGCTGATCGTGTTTCTGTTGCTCGGCTTTGCCGCGGGCGTGCTCAACGTGATGCGGGCGGCGGGCGTGAACATGGGGCCGAAGGCCCCGGATTAGGCAGTTACGCAAGGCCATGGGCGATCCGATCCATCAATTCGAGCTGAAGAAGCTGTTCATCCTGGGGCATATCGGCCCCTACGAGATCGCCTTCACCAATTCCGCCTTGTTCATGCTGATCGCGCTGTTGGCGGCGGCGGCGCTGATGCTGATCCCGACCCGCCAGCGCGCCTTGGTGCCTGGCCGCGCGCAGTCGGTCGCCGAAATGTCCTACGAGTTCGTCGCCAACACCATCCGCAGCACCGCCGGCGCGGAGGGGATGAAGTTCTTTCCGCTGGTGTTCTCGCTTTTCATCTTCATCCTGGTGGTGAACCTGTTGGGCCTGCTGCCCTATGGCTTCACGGTGACCAGCCACATCATCATCACGGTGGCACTCGCCTTGCTCGTTTTCGTGACCGTGCTGGTCTACGGCTTCTGGAAGCACGGCCTGCGCTTCTTCAAGCTGTTCGTGCCGAGCGGCATTCCGATCTATATCCTGCCGCTGATCGTGTTCATCGAAGTGCTGTCGTTCCTGTCGCGGCCGATCTCGCACAGCGTGCGGCTTTTCGCCAACATGCTGGCGGGCCATATCACGCTCAAGGTATTCGCGGGCTTCATCGTCATGCTCAGCGCCTTCGGCTTCACCGGCTGGATCGGCGCGGTGCTGCCGCTGTCACTGGTAGTGGCGCTGACCGCGCTGGAGCTGCTGGTCGCTTTCCTGCAGGCCTATGTCTTCGCCATCCTCACCTGCATCTATCTCAATGACGCCATTCATCCCGGTCACTGAACCCAATCCAACCTCAAGGAGCGTTTCATGGATCCTGTTGCTGCGAAAATGATCGGCGCCGGAATCGCCTGCATCGGCATGGGCGGAGCCGGCGTCGGCGTCGGCTTGATCTTCGGCCAGTATCTTGCCGCCGCCGTACGCAATCCTTCCGCCGCGCAGGGCCAGTTCGGCAACCTGATTTTCGGCTTTGCCGTGACCGAGGCGCTCGGCATCTTCTCGCTGCTCATCGCGCTCTTGCTGCTGTTCGCGCTCTGATCGATGGCGACGACCGCGCATACCGAGGTGCCGGGCGGCAGCCACAAGAAGGCGTTCCCGCCGTTCCAGCCGGACACCTTCGCGTCGCAGCTGTTCTGGCTCGCGATCACCTTCGCCATCCTCTACCTGATGGCGTCGAGGCTCGTGCTGCCGCGCGTCGGCGGCATCATCGAGGCGCGGTCGAAGCGGATCGAGGGCGATCTGGCAGAGGCGCAGCGGCTGAAGGCGGAAGCCGACGCAGCCAATGCGGTCTATGAGAAGGCGCTCACCGATGCTCGCTCCCGCGCCCAGGCGCTTGCCAACGCAACCCGCGAGCGGCAGGCGGCGGAAGCCGAGCGGAACCGCAAGGCGCTCGAGCAGCGGCTCAATGCCAAGCTCGCCGAGGCCGAGAAGGCAATCGCCGCGACCAAGGCGACGGCCATGGGCAACGTGCGCGGCATCGCTATCGAGGCCGCCTCGGCTATCGTCAAGCGCCTGATCGGAGCCGAGCCTTCCGGCCAAGTGGCGGCCGCAGCCGTCACCGACGTGCTTAAGCGCTGAGGAGAGACTCATGTTCGACGCCGAATTCTGGGTCGCGGCCTCCTTCTTCATCTTTCTCGGCGTGTTGGGTTATTTCGGCATCCACAAAAAGGTCGCCGAGGCGCTGGATCAGCGCCGCGACCGCATCAAGGCTGAGCTTGATGAGGCGGCCCGGCTGCGGGAAGAGGCGCACCAGCTGCTGCAGCACTACCAGCGCAAGCAGCAGGAGGCTGAAGGCGAGGCGGAGCTGATCATTAGCGGCGCCAAGGCCGAGGCCGAGCGCATGGCCGTCGACGCCAAGGCAAAAATGGAAGAATTCGTGGCGCGCCGGACCAAGATGGCCGAGACCAAGATCGCCCAGGCGGAAGCCCAGGCGCTTGCGGACGTGCGCGCGGCGGCTGCCGAGGCGGGGGTGGCTGCCGCCGAGAAAATCCTGCGGGAGGCCACCAAGGGCAAGGTAGCCGAGGAGCTGCTCGAAACCGGCATCAAAGACGTCAAGAACAAGCTGAATTAGACGTTTTTTCTGTGGTTAAGCTGGAAATACGTGTTTTCCCCACTATCATTCCTCGATTTATGCACAGGCGCATTTTGCCACCGTGGGTCTTCTAATACCCCCGTCCGCGTTCTATGATTCGCAAGCGATTCGTCGAAATGCATCAAGCGGCGGCGGCCTGCCGGCTAGAGCATGATCCCGAAAAGTGGGAACCGGTTTTCGGAAAAGATCATGCTCAAACAAAAAGCTAGAACCCGGTTCTGATTCAATCAGAACCGATAAGGCTCTAGGCATTCGGGGGGACCAATGGTCATCTTCGATTGTAACGGCGTACTTATCGACAGCGAACCGATTGCAGCAGCCGTGGCCGCGGAGGAATTCACCCGCGCCGGCTTTCCGCTGACGCCCGAGATTGTCGCCCGGTATTTCACCGGCCGCCGGAGCGCGGATATGTTCGCCGCGGTGGAAGCGGCGACCCGCCGCAAATTGCCTTCCAATTTCAGTGCGCTCGTGGCCGCTGCGACGCTGCGCCGCTTCCGCGTCGAGCTGCGCGCCATGCCGCACATGGCTTACGCGCTGACCTGGCTGCGCGGCCCAAAATGCGTCGCTTCCTCGTCCACTCTCGACCGCATCCGCGTCAGCCTGGAAACCACCGGCCTGCTCCGTTTCTTCGAGCCCTATCTTTTTTCCGCAAGCGACGTGCCGAATGGCAAGCCGGCGCCGGACCCCCCCCCCCCCCCGATTGCATCGTGCTGGAAGATTCCGCGGCCGGCGTCGCCGCCGCCCATGCGGCCGGAATGACGCCCATCGGCTTTGTCGGCGGCGCGCACACGGATCCCAGCACCGGTGCAAGCCTGATGGCCGCCGGCGCGCGCACCATCATCGCCGACATGCGCGCGCTGAAGAGCACCGTCATCGCCCTGCGCGGCTGGTAGCGCGGCTAATCTTTTCGAAAAATATTTAAGCGAGGTTGGGGCTGCGCAATTCAGCGCGGACGCGCGGGAACTGGCTTAGTCGTCCGTGAAGAATTCCTAAGTCGTTAAGCGGATTCATGGATTACGTCAAAACAAGCAATCAAATTTGCAAGTTTTCGGCAGGTCGACTTGCG
>JGI1356J14229_10001850_pt1 | contig 17076 bp, 21 predicted proteins | sample Subgrocontami58m_FD_14229 | JGI IMG/M metagenome (IMG submission 14229) | reverse complement strand
TTTTCCCCAAAACCTCTGAATTTCATACAAATTCAAAAGCCTTGCTTCTCTTTCCATTGGCATTTGGATTGCGATAGTTAAGATGTCACAAGAGGAGTTCTCTTAGATGTCCAGCCAATTCTCGCATGTTGATTTAGGTTTGCTACGCAAGTATGACCGTCCCGGTCCGCGCTACACAAGTTATCCAACCGCCCCGTTGTTCAGCCAATCGTTCACCGCAGAAGATTACAGACGGGAAATCATTGCAACAAATACTTCGGAGTCCAGCTCGGACATTTCGCTCTATTTCCATTTTCCATTCTGCGACACGCTCTGCTATTTCTGCGGCTGCACGATGATGGTCACGCGGGACCGCAATCGCATTGCCGAATACAATGGCTACCTCAAAAAAGAGATTGATATGATTGCGCCGCTGGTCGGTCGCAATCGGAAGGTGACACAAATTCATTGGGGCGGCGGAACACCAACGCATCTTACGCCGGAAGAAATTCTCTACATGGCGGAGTACATCAAAGCGAAGTTCAACATCGCTCCCAACGTAGAGATGAGTGTTGAGATTGATCCGCGAGAATTGACGCAGCGACATTTAGGCACGCTGCGACATGTGGGTTTCAACCGTATGAGTATGGGCGTGCAGGATTTTGATGAACGAGTACAAAAAGCAGTCAACCGAATTCAGCCGGAAGAGATGAGCCTTCAAGTGTTCAAGTGGGCGGAAGCGCTCGATTTCGACAGCATTAATATTGATTTGATTTACGGCTTGCCGTTCCAAACAGTTGAGTCTTTTGAAACAACTCTGCGGAAGGTACTGCACTTCTCTCCAGAACGCATCGCGGTATTTAACTACGCGCATGTGCCGTGGCTGAAGCCGCACCAAAAGTTGATTCGTGCCGAAGACTTGCCGACGCCTGAGCAGAAGCTAAATATTCTGAAAATGACGATAGAACATCTCTCTGCCCATGGTTACGAATACATCGGCATGGACCATTTCTCGAAGCCGACGGATGAGCTGGCAGTTGCGCAACGAGGTAAAACGTTGTACAGGAATTTTCAAGGCTACTCAACAAAGTCCGGCGCTGACTTGTACGGCTTCGGCATGTCGTCCATCGGCCATTTCCAGAACATCTACGCGCAGAACGAAAAGACTCTGCAAGAATATTACAAAGCGATTGATGAAGGCAAGCTTGCGACGCACGTCGGCTACCGGATGACGAACGACGACCATATTCGTAAGCACGTCATCTTGCGATTGATGTGCGACCTTGAGCTTGACCAGTTTTCGGTCGAGAAGAAATTCAATATCAACTTCGATGAGTATTTTGAATCATCATTACAGCAACTTGAACAGTTTGTCGGTGATGGACTAGTCGAGCTTAGTCTTGGCAAAATAAAAATTGTTGGGGCAGGACGGCTTCTTCTCAGGAACATCGCCATGTGTTTCGACGCATACATCGACATGATGAGCAAGACGAAGCCTGTGTTTTCGCGTACTGTGTGAGCAGTGAAGCGTAACGCGTAGTAAGTATTCTTCCAAAAATATCAACGCGGGTCTTGTGAAAATGAGGCTCGCGTTTTATATTGGTAGCAGCTATTCCTCTCTCCAATCTTTTTCAGCGACAACGTTCAACTCACTCGAAGCATGAGACTCATTCGAGTACAATCTTCCGCACGGAAGACCGTGATTTACCACCCGTCGCTCGGCGATGTCTGGAGGAGATTGCGCTGCATCGCTGGCGTTCATGAGTACGAGACCGTTCTTGAGTATCCCAGTGTTGGCGCTAAAGAAGAGATGTGCCTTCATTGCATGAAGGAACGCTACACTGTGAATCTCCAAGCGGCGCTCGTCTCGAAAACCTCCAGTGCGGCATAGTTGTTCTTGCTTTCCAGCCGTAATTCTGCTATTCTTGAACGCAACCTCTTCCCACAACTCCCATCAAATGCGACTGTTTATGAAGAGATTATTCGTTCTCGCATGTCTGTCGTTCACCTTTTTTGCGACGCTGGTTGCACAAGACACGTTCTCGATCGTTGCCGTTGACACGGTTACGGGCGAGATTGGCAGTGCAGGTGCTTCGTGCGTTGGTCCGATTAACGGTGTTGGCGCGTTCATTCTCAGTGATGTCCTCGAAGGAGTCGGCGCAATTCACACGCAGGCATCCTACTTGCAATCGAATCAAACCAATGCGCGTCAACGTATGCTTGCAAACGATTCGCCCCGGCAGATTATCGATTGGCTTATCGCGAACGATGCGCAGGGAAACCCGACGGTTCGTCAGTACGGCATTGTTGATTTGCAGCGGCGCGGCGAGAGCGCGGCGTACACGGGCGTGAACTGCCTCGATTACAAAAACCACGCAACGGGTCCGGGCTATTCCGTGCAGGGCAATATACTATCGGGTCAGATTATTATTGATACGATGAAGAACACGTATCTACGTACCCGCGGTCCTCTCGCTGATAGATTGATGGCAACGCTTGAAGCGGCGAAGATCGTCGGCGCTGATACACGATGTGCGTCGCGTAATACGTCATCGCAGTCAGGCTTCCTCAAAGTTGTTCGCATAGGCGATGGGGCTGTTCCGTATTTGCAGAAGGTTGTGCCGAACACAGCCTCAGGCGTTGACCCGATTAACATCCTTCGCTCGCAATTCGCTCAATGGAAAGATTCGTTGCGTGCACGAGTCGACCCGTTTCTTTCCCAGCTCACTGTGACTCCTGAAACGCTTCGCGCCGATGGGAGTTCTCGCTCGACAATTACCATCACTCCCAAAAACAATTCCGATACGCTTCTCGCGAGCGGACGAACAGTGTTGTTGCAGCACACAGGTGCAGGAACGTTGAGTACAGTGACCGACAATGGAAACGGAACGTACTCGGCAACTATTACTGCTCCACTCACAATTGGAGTTGATACCATTCGTGCACGAGTTGTCTTCGGTAGTGATACCGTGCGAATCTTCTGGAAGCGAGTTGTTCGATATGTGAGCGCCACATCGGTTGATGGTTCTTCTGCTTTAATTCCGAATGAGCTGGTGCTTCTTCAGAACTATCCCAATCCGTTCAATCCATCAACGGTCATTCGTTACGGAGTTCCTCGCGATGGTCATGTGACGTTGTCGGTTATTGATGTTTTGGGAAGAACGGTGAGGACGCTTGTGGTTGAGTTTGTTGAAGCGGGGTATCATCAAATCAATTTTGATGTCACCGGCATTCCAAGCGGGGTATATTTTTATCGGCTTGAAGCTGGGAATGCGACGCGAGTGCAGAAGTTGGTTGTGCTTCGGTGATGCAGTGTAAGTGGAGTCTATGTTGCCTGAATCCGTAATCAAACTCGGTTCATTGTAAATCGCTTGATTGAGCAGACCCTTCACTCCCTTGCCCGCCATTCTTGTGCTATGTCCGAAGGACCCCTTCGGGGATGGCAGGCGGGCGCTCAGGGTTTAGGGACGTATTGACATAGTCACAAATAGTAGCTACCATTTTCTCCACACTCTCGATTTCATTTCTAACAACTCTCACAACTTTAGGAGCAACAATGCCGCGCATTGTGAAATGTGGTCTCATTCAGTGTTCCATTGCGACCTCCAACGATCAACCGCTTGACGTTATCAAGAAAGCAATGATTGACAAGCACATTCCGTTTATCGAAGATGCAGGAAGGAAAGGCGTGCAGATTTTGTGCTTGCAAGAAATCTTTTACGGGCCATACTTCTGCGCCGAGCAGAAAACGAAGTGGTACAACTCAACAGAGAAAATTCCTGACGGACCGACAGTGAAGTTGATGCAAGAGTTTGCAAAGAAGTATCAGATGGTTATGATCGTTCCGATTTATGAAGAGGAGATGGCGGGCGTCTATTATAATACCGCTGCCGTAATTGATGCGGACGGCTCGTATATCGGCAAGTATCGCAAGACGCATATCCCGCAAGTTGATCCGGGCTTTTGGGAGAAATTTTATTTTCGTCCGGGGAATCTAGGTTATCCTGTATTCAATACGCGCTATGCGAAAGTCGGCGTGTATATATGCTACGATAGACATTTTCCCGAAGGCGCTCGTTGTCTGGGACTGAACGGCGCAGAGATTATTTTCAACCCTTCTGCAACTGTTGCAGGACTTTCAGAGTATTTGTGGGAGCTTGAGCAGCCGGCACACGCGGTCGCGAACGGTTACTTCGTTGGCGCAATCAATCGTGTTGGCGTTGAAGCGCCGTGGAATATCGGTGAGTTCTACGGCAAGAGTTACTTCTGCACGCCGCGCGGCAAAATTATCGCGCAAGCAAGCCGCGACAAATCCGAGCTTGTTGTTGCTGATTTAGATTTGGATTTGATCAAGGAAGTGCGCGAGGTGTGGCAGTTCTTCCGCGACCGAAGACCTGACGCGTACGAGGCGCTCACTAAATCCTGAGACTCAATCCTGAGCGAAGCGAAGGATCTCTTCTGTTGGACATATGGATTATTGGATTATTGGATTGATGGATTGTTGGATAGATGTTGAATGGAGCATTCGCCGCTGTACGTTCGAACAAAAATCGAGCGTTCAATCAAAGCGGCGGAAGAGGGCAACGTCACTTCGCACGAGAATGTTCGAAAGAAATTTCTCGGAACATGAAACTTGATTGGAGTAATTTTGCAGTGAGTGAACTGGTCACAGATTGTGACCACCTTCTTTGCGTTCTCCGAGAACATGGTGGAGTTGCCGACGAGCAGATTACTTGCTATCTTGTTGGAAAGAATGGTCAGAGAAAGGAACACTGATGACATATCGCGATCGGATTGAAATCAATCCGTTGATTTGCAGCGGCAAGCCTGTAATCAAAGGAACTCGCATTATTGTCAGTGGTTTGATAAGCCAGTTGGCGGATGTCACTCCGTTTCAAGGTATCGATTCTGTCGAATGGCAAAGAGAACAGCGTCGCCAATGAACTCAATCGTTGAGTTGGAATGAAACTTCCAAACCGCGAACGCGCAATCATATCGAGCGAGAAGTTGACGAAGTATCTCCTCAGTACAGAACATCGCCGTGGTGGTTCGAAGGCGCGGTTGTTAAAACATTTTGGATATTCAGAGGAGAATTGGAAGGAACTTGCGAATGACATTCGAACATATCATCTTGAGACAGAAATAGATCGTGTTCGTCATACACCCTATGGTTCTCGATATGAGATTGTCGCAGAACTCTTGACTCCACGAGGACGCGGCTTGCGTATGCGAACGATATGGCAAATTGATGACGGGGACGACGTGCCAAGACTCATTACAATGATTCCAGAGTAAAGGAGAAACCGAATGGACTTCAAATTATTTTCAGATGTCGTGCTTGTTCAGAACATTCCCGAAGAAGGATTACGAGAGGGCGATGTCGGAACGGTGGTTGAACGTCATGACATCGCGGGGAAGGAAACGGGATACAGCGTGGAATTTTTTGATATGCTCGGCAAGACCATCGCAGTCATTACTGTCGCTGCTTCAATGTTGCGATTGCCTGCACACTCGGATATTCCAGCCGTTCGTTCGGCGGAGAAAGCAATCACGGAATAGCCATGTGGTTGAACGAGTTTTCGGAGTTTTTTCTGAGTGACTGATTTCATGTCCCTACGGGAGGACAGTAAAAGAAAGCAAAAAAAATCGTGGAGAACTTGTCTGACGATGCGACGTGGGATGATTTGATGTACAAGTTGTACGTTCGAACAAAAATCGAACGCTCGATCAAAGCGGCAGAGGAAGGTAACGTTACTTCACACGAAGACGTTCGAAAGAAATTTCTCGGAACATGTCCGAAGGACTCCTTTGGAGAAACTTGATTGGAGTAATTTTGCAGCGAGTGAACTGGTCACAGATTGTGACCACTTATCTTTGTGTTTTTTGGGATGTTAGGCGAAATGGCTTCTCACAGGACATAGGCAATGGAAACATTTGACAGCTTAGACTCTATCTATTCTTACCTTGAGGAAAAAGCCGACCAGTACAAATATCCAACTCAGATCGGAGACCTTTTCCAGAGAATCCGAGACAAGATGCACGCAGCCAACTTAGTTGCTGAGGCAGAAAGCGCTCAATGGGAAATAGAGTTTTGGCACTTTGTACTGGCGGAGGGTAAATTGAAACCAACATTCACGGGCACAGACGGAAAAGGCGATCCATTTGAGTTTCCTAATCTAAAGGAGTTCGATGATAAGACGTACGTCTATCTAGCAAAGCGGCTTGAGGACTCAACGAATCCCGTGACCAGGGCCCGATATGCGAACATCCTTTGGAACAGTCCAAGGAAACACACAAAGTTCGCAGCAACAGCAGTGGACGCTTACTTAGACCTGATTCCCGTTTACGAAGCCTCCGACAAGGCATCGCCAAAGGAGCACATGGGCCTTGATGTTCTACACACGATGAAGAATGTCTATTTCATCAGCAAACAGGCAAACTATAAAGTCGATGATGTCAGAACACTGCTCAAGAAGCTTGTGCTCGATTTCAATCCCGATAGCAGTTCTTCTTTCGCCTTGAGGTTTCAACTTATCACTCTGATGCTGAAAGAGAAATTCCCAAAAGAAGATTTTCAGGGTATCCCAGCCCTTTGCTGGAATCTTTTCAATGCGCTAGCAGCATCAGGTAACCTACATGGAGGTATTGATGTACTGGACCTCGGAGAAAAGGTAGATTCTCGGATTGGCTCAACTACACACAGTTGGCGAAAAGAAATAGCTGTATCGTATGAGACCCTGATGAAAGAAGCTGAGAAAGGTGACAACCCCGCTTCTGTTACGTTTGCTCAAAGAGCACTTGAGAACTTCAAACTTGCCAAAGATAATGCAAAGGTTGCTGAATTGGAAGCAAAGTTTGCCGAACTGAAGACATCAATCAAACTCACGGAGTTTTCGACAGAGATTGATCTCGCCGATCACATTAGAAGATGCAAATCCATCGCTGACAAAATCGCTGCTGAGCCACCTTCTGAAATAGTGAAGATACTCATGCATGACAAAAACCTTTTGCCCAAGCATGACGAGGTTGAGAAGTTGGCTGGTGAGCACGCCAAGCTGGCCGTGTTTCAGCATTTCGTTCCCACAGAAATAATAGACCAGAGCGGAAATGTTGCCCAGCATTTCACGGAGGAGGATGAGAAGAAGTACTTTGAGATTCTCCAAGAGTTCAACTTCGAACTTCAATTTGACAAGCTTCATTTGATCAATGAAATATTCTTGGCTGGCATTCGAGCGGAGAAACTATCTACTGATGCTTTTATGGCCTACCTCAGGGCCAATTCGTGGTATGGCAAACCAATTCAAAGACAGGTTCCAAACGGTAAGACTGTCGAGTACAATTGGCTGAACTTACTCGCCCCAAGTATTCACGAGTTCTTCCTGCAACTGAATTATGCCATCGCAAATTCGAGCAACGAACCAAACCTTGTTCTCGCAATTGATTCCCTTACCCTCAAATTAGAAGGGCTGTTCAGAGATCTTTGCAGGTTCTCAGGTGTGACGACCTTCTATATGACAAAGGACTCGAAGGGACGAACTGTGTCTCGTGAAAAGGACATTCATGCACTTCTCTACGAAGATAAGGTCGCTGAACTGTTTGACAAGGACGACTTACTGTTCTTGAAGTTTCTATTGGTTGAAAAATCAGGATTCAATCTCAGGCATAGGGTTGCTCATTCTCTCAATGATGTTTCAAGAATACGGGCTGCACCAAATGTACTTGTTGTTGCTAGCGCTTCTTCGACTGGGTAAGTACGACTTTGTCAAGTGAATGCTAAGCCATTTCGCCTAACACGCCGCACCACGTCGCGCACTCATTTGTAGAGGAGAAGTTAACGCAACGTGTGGCGTGATAAGTTGTGTGGGCTCAACGCCGCCGTCATTTATTTAATAGATGATAGTCGGCGCTGCGTGGTGCGGCGAGACGTTACAAACAACCGATCACATTTGCGATTCGCTTTCCAGACAATTTTATGTTTCAACTGACTGATGTTACGCACAATCAGTTCTTCACCCGAATTTATGAAACCCCTTCAGGGTTTGCGAATCGTGGTTTGTTTGATACCGAGGGCGTTGCCCTCGGCTGTAGTATGCATCCCCTTCGGGGAATCAAAATAAAAGCACACTCTACAACAGTTCCGATGTCATCTACGCCGAAGGCGTTACATACTACAGGTCGGGGCAACGCCCCGACATTCAAAACCAATCAGTCGTCGAACCCTGAAAGGGTTCCATATTTTGGTTTGCGTAACATCAGTCACCGAAAGAGATCGCGACGAGGTTATCACAAATTGTGATAACCTTTTGCAGACAACGAGAATTCCAATACGAACCGATCACAAATTGTGACCGGTTCGGCAGTTGATTCGTTATGCCAAATCTGATTCCGGTAGAAATCATCGAGCAACGCATCTTCCTGATTCGCGGTGAGAAGGTGATGGTCGACCGCGACCTCGCTGAATTATACGGCGTAGAAACCAAGGTGTTGAATCAAGCTGTTCGCCGCAACAAAGATCGCTTTCCCGATAACTTCATGTTTCAACTGACAAAAGTTGAGCGCGATAAGGTGGTCACAAATTGTGACCACCTTTCCGGGCTGCGGTTTTCATACCAAATGCCGTACGTGTTTACCGAGCAGGGAGTGGCGATGTTGTCCAGCGTTCTCAAAAGCAAGCGCGCCATTCAAGTCAACATTCAAATCATGAACACATTTGTCGCATTGAGACGAATGCTTGCCGACAATAAAGCACTGTCTCTGCGCTTGGATGAACTCGAACGAAAGTACGACGCACAATTCAAAGTCGTGTTCGACGCGTTGCGAAAATTGATTTCACCTCCCGATCCACCGAAGCGACCCATCGGATTTGGAGTGACAGAACCCAAGGCACCATACATTGTCATCAAAAGGAAATCATGAACTCAACACTCACCTCTCAAGAAATTTCCGACATCACCGCAAAATACACCTACGGCACGTGGCGCTTCCAGAAGGGATGGAAGCCGCTTCATGTTGCTGATGCTGAAGGTTGTTATTTCATCGATGGAAGCGGCAAACGTTATCTCGACTTTTCCGCTCAGCTCATGTGTTCCAATCTCGGACACAAGAATCCGGCGGTCATCAAAGCGATTGAAGAGCAAGCCCGAAAGCTTCCGTTCATCAGTCCCGGCTTTGCGACGGATGTGCGCGCAGAGTTGAGCAAACTCTTGCTGGAAGTTCTTCCGCAAGGGTTGGAGAAATTCTTTTTCACAACATCCGGCACGGAAGCGAACGAAGCCGCCTTCAAGATTGCGCGTATGTACACGGGCAAAACAAAAATCATCGCACGTTACCGAGCCTATCACGGCTCGACGATGGGTTCGATTGCCGCAACGAGCGACCCGCGTCGCTGGGCGATGGAGCCTTTAGGAAAAATGCCCGGTGTTATCTTCGCGCCTGAAGTGAACTGCTACAAATGTCCGTTGATGCATCATTATCCTGAATGCGGCGTTGCGTGCGTTGAGTACATCGAGCATATGATTGAAAATGAAAGCGATGTCGCAGCAGTAATTGTCGAGCCTGTGGTCGGGACGAACGGCGTGCTCATTCCGCCAAAAGAATATCTGCCTCGACTTCGGCAAATTTGCGATAAATATGGAGTCCTCCTCATCGCCGACGAAGTAATGAGCGGATGGGGACGAACAGGTGAATGGTTCGCAGTTGACAACTGGGGCGTGAAGCCGGACATTCTCACAACGGCAAAAGGAATTACAACTGCTTACGTTCCTCTCGGACTCTGTGCAACAACGAAAAAGATTGCCGATTACTTTGACGACCACTACTTCGCACACGGACATACATACGAGGCGCATCCGATTACACTTGCTCCTGCGATTGCGTCCATCAAGGAGATGAAGCGTTTGAATACCAATCAACGCGCCAAAGAAATGGGCAATTATCTTGGTGAGAAATTGCATGCTCTCACAGCGAAGCATCCATCGATTGGCGAGGTCCGGGGCATAGGTTTGTTCTGGGCTGTGGAGTTGGTGAAGAATCAGACGACGAAGGAACCGTTTAACACGAAGACGGATAAGGTCTCAGGTAAGCCACTACTCGTTGATAAAGTTGCAGGAGAAATGATGAAGAATGGTGTCTTCATCCAAGCATGGATTAGCCACTTTGTTATTGCACCACCGCTTATTATCACGAAAGAAGAGATTGATGAAGGGGTGAAGGCGTTGGACGAGGCGTTGGGGATTGCGGATGGAGAAATAGACAAATAGGTTCAGGGTTCAAAAAATAGGTTCAGGGTTCAAGAGCTAAAGGTTCAGTTTTTTGGGTACACGACTCACGAAAGGAGATTATCAAATGGATGGCGGGTACAGAAAGTTAGAAATCTACAACTTGGCTCATACACTCGCGGTAAGAGTTCACAAAATGACAATGCGCTTACCGAAATTTGAATTGTACGAAGAGGGCGGACAAATTCGCCGATCATCAAAATCTGTGTCTGCGCAAATCGTCGAGGGATATGCGCTGAGAAAATACAAGAATGAGTTTCTTCATTATTTGTGGCGAGCATACGGTTCAAGCGAAGAAACGTCGGAACATTTGTTGTTTTTGTTCGAGACGGAATCGTTGAAGGATGAAAAACTATATCGGGAGTTGTCGGAAGACTACAAACGTCTTAACAGGATGCTCTTCAACTACATTCAATCAGTCGAACGCACGTTCGAGACGCCAGCATTTCTGCAGGAGCCATCTGCCGAGTATCGTGTTGGTTCCACATTCAGTGATGAACAAAGCCCTGAACCCCAGCCTCCAAACCTCGAATCTCGAAACTCAGACCCGAACGACCAAACCTTGAACCCTGAACCTTGAACCCATGAAAAACATTGCCGCAAAACTGAAGCCCGAGCAATACGAAGCCAACTTCGCCGAGCTTCATCCGCCATTTACACCAAACTCCGCCGTAGCCGAAGCGAACCGTTGTCTCTACTGTTACGACTCCCCTTGCATGAAAGCATGTCCGACACATATCGACATCTCCACATTCATCAAGAAGATCGCAACGGGAAATCTCAAAGGGTCTGCTAAGACAATCCTGAGCTCGAATTGGATTGCGCTAACCTGTGCAAAGGCGTGTCCGGTTGATGTGCTGTGCGAAGGCGCGTGCGTCTACAATGCGCGGGGCGAAGAACCGATTCAAATCGGACGATTGCAACGGTATGCGATTGATTGGTACTTCGAGCACGGCATGCCGCCGCTGTTCATGCCCGCACCGAAGAATGGAAAAAGTCTTGGCGTGATAGGCGCTGGAGCCGCGGGGCTTGCATGTGCCGCGGAAGCTGCATTGCTCGGCTACGATGTTACAATCTATGATGCGAATGAGAAGCCCGGCGGGCTGAACACGTGGGGCATAGCGCCGTACAAGATGACTCAGGAAGACGCGATGAACGAAGTAAAGCTTGTGCAAAGTTTCGGTGTGAAGATTCAGTCCGGCGTTCGCGTTGGCCGGCATGTTTCCTTGGATGAGTTAGAGAAACGGCATGATGCTATTTTTCTCGGCGTCGGGCTCGGGTCATCATCACGGCTGAATATTCCCGGCGAGAATCTTCCCGGCGTTGTTGATGCGCTGGATTTCATTGAAAAAGTCACGACACGCAACTGGCAGTCGGTTGATGTCGGCAAGCGGGTTGCCGTCATCGGGGGAGGTAACACCGCAATTGACGCCGTGACGGAGGCAAGACGGCTAGGAGCTGGGCAAGTGATGATTATATATAGAAGAAGTATACAAGAGATGCCGGCGTACGATTTCGAGTACGAGCTGGCGAAGAGCGACGGTGTGCAGTTCCAATTCCTCACCGCGCCAAGCCGCATCATCGGCAACGACCATGTTGAAGCACTTGAGTGCATACAGATGAAGCTCGGCGAGCCGGATGAAGAAGGACGACGCAAGGCGATTCCTGTTCCATATTCCGAATTTCAAATTCCTGTGGACATGGTCATCAAATCTGTCGGACAGAAAATTGAAGGAACATTTCTCGGCACAATTCCGAATCTGAAAATTGAACACCAGCGAGTATGGGTGAATGCTGACACGCTGCAGACGAGCAACCCAAAATATTTCGCGGGTGGCGATTGCATCAATGGAGGAAAGGAAGTGGTGAATGCGGCGGCGGATGGGAAACGGGCGGCGCATGGGATTGATGCATTGCTAATGAATCGCTAAGGCGGATTCAAGGTTCAGGAAATCGAATGAAAAGAAGCAGTACTGCAAAACAGAAAAGAACCTATTTGGTTCGGATGAATTCAGAGGGTAATCCTTCGCTTGATGAGAACGATTGGATTTTGATTGAGCGTGATATCGCGGAGAAGATGGAAGCCCTTGCTCGAAAGAGAAATCAACCCCATGGCGAACTTGTCAAAGAATTACTGATGAAGTCCCTCGCGAAAGTTGGGTGAGGGACCTACCCGATGGATAGGGAATGGGTGAACATGGAAGGAAGACTATGAAAAACCCCGACAAAGTATTTACCGATTTGCATCGACTCCTTGAAACGCAAAACTTTAAAAGTGAAAAAGAGCTCAAGGAATTTATGGACTCACTCATGGGCAAACCGATCCCTTCTTTTCCAAAAGAAGTCTTGAGCGACCGAGAACGGGCGCAAGACCTCGTGTTTGAGGCGTATGAGCTTCCTCTGCACCACGCAAAGAAAAGAATCGATGAGGCGCTGCGGCTTGACCCCGATTGCATTGAAGCGTATGAGTTCTTAGCAGAGACCCAGCATAGTCCTGCAACGCGCATGCCGTTCTACAAAACAGGGATTGACGTCGGTCGAAGGATTTTCGGAGGAGAGTATCTCGACAAACACAAGGGCATGTTCTGGGGAATGCACGAAACCCGGCCATTCATGCGCTGCATGCAGCATTACGCCGGCTGTCTCTATGCAACCGGGGAGAAGCAGGAGTGTGTCGCTCTCATGGAAGAGTTGATCGAATTGAATCCGAACGACAATCAGGGAGCGAGGGATCAATTGTTGTTGTATCTCATCGAGTTGAATGAGTTCGAGAAGTTCAAGAGATATGACAAGCAATTCGACGGCGATGTTGGCGCGTTCCCTCTTTTCAACAGAGCGCTCTTTGCATTTGAGACCGAGGGAGAAACCGCGGCATCGAATAAACTGCTCAAGCGGGCGATAAAGCACAACGTGCATGTGCCCGCGAAACTTGAATCCGCAAAACCCATCAAAGATTTTCCTGACACGTATGGATTTGGAGATGAGAATGAGGCGTTGTATTACGCGGCCTTTGCTCGCCATATTTGGCTGCATACGGTTGGAGCGATTGGGTGGCTGAAAGAGCGTGCGAAGAAGTGAGACCCAAAGGTTGTAAACTCGACACGATGCAGACGAGCAACCCGAAATATTTTGCCGGCGGCGATTGCATCAATGGAGGAAAGGAAGTGGTGAATGCTGCGGCGGATGGGAAGAGGGCGGCGCATGGAATTGATAAGCTCGTATTCGGCTGAACTACTGTTGAAAGTGATTGATGAGGATTCTTGAATTCGTTTGGCTTGACGAAGTGATCGAGAAGCTCTTCGTGAGGCATGATGTTGTTGTGGAAGAAGTTGAAGAAGTGTTCGAGGGTCGTCCAATAATTTTCAAAGCCGAAGCGGGCAAAAGAAAGGGAGAGGATCTTTACAACGCGTTAGGGCGCACAGAAGCAGGAAGGTATCTATCGGTTTTCTTTATTCGTAAATTGAATGGCGACGCGCTTATGATCAGCGCACGGGATATGAACCATCGTGAAAGGAAACGTTATGGCAGCGAGAAAAAAGGTTAGCTACGAGTTGACTCAGGACGATGTCAAAACAGTGAGGGAAGCATCGGAGTATTGGGACAAGCACGATGTCTTTGAATCCGGCGAACCCGAAGAAGTGAAATTCGATATTCGTATCAGGCGGAGTAAGTACTACGTGCTTCTTGATAACGACGTCGCAAAAGAAATCAGCAGAGTGTCTCGCAGCAAGAAGCAACCTGTCCGTGTTCTCGTAAATCGATTGCTGAAGCAATCTTTACGTCATGCGGCATATTGAGCGATGAAAGTCATTTATGATTCACAAATCATATAATGATCGTTCATTTGGTCTGCTGGCGATATGACAAACGCAGAGAGGAAACGCTAAGGCAAAAAGTAAAAAGAAGTACCCTGCTGGATACAAAGAGCACATGACAGAGTTGCAAGGAAGATTCAGACTCTCGCTCGGAAGAAGAACCAAGCGCAATACAAGTTTGTCAATGAATTACTCCAGAAATCTCTTGCCACGGTTGCGTGAGTGCGGAGGCGGGTGGAAAGTGTCAAGCGTTTGAAGTGTAGAAAGCAAAGCCTTATCTTTACGCCACAAAGGAAAGGAATCGAAACAATGAATGTTGCATCTGCTATTTTGAAAGACCTAGGATATTCGGATGAGAATGCACTGCGAGAGTTTGCGTTGTTGCAAGCATCGCAAAAACACGCGGAACTGAATCTTGAAGAGAGCTTCTTCGAGCAGAAATACAAAATGAGCTTCTCTCAGTTTGAAGCGATGCTGAAGTCGAGAGCCGAGGAGAACTTCGAGAACGAGGACGATTATCTCGCTTGGAAGTTTGCCCACGATGGTATGAAACAATCCAAACTCTACCTCGAAACTCTTCGGCAACTTGAACCCTGAATCCCAAATCTCAAACCCCAAACCCGAAACCAATAAGCATTACGAGGCAACTCATGGTCAATCTCTCAACCAACTGCGGTGGCATCAAGTCGCCGAACCCCTTCTGGCTCGCATCCGCGCCGCCGACCAACTCCGCATATCAAGTGTGCAAAGCGTTTGAAGCAGGCTGGGGCGGCGCCGTCTGGAAAACCATCGGCGAGCCGGTGATGAATGTGTGCAACCGCTACGGCGCGGTGGATTATAACGGAGAGAAAATTCTCGGTCTCAACAACATCGAGCTTATCAGCGACAGGCCGATTGAAGTGAACTTGCGCGAGATTGCCGAGACGAAAAAACTCTGGCCCGACCGTGCGGTAATTGCATCGCTCATGGTTGAATCGAAGCGCGAGACGTGGCACGATATCGTGAAGCGAACGATTGACACCGGCTGCGACGGCATCGAGCTGAATTACGGCTGTCCGCACGGCATGAGCGAGCGTGGCATGGGCTCGGCAGTCGGGCAAGTGCCGGAGTATTGCCAGATGATCACCGAGTGGGTGATGGAAGCTTCAACAATACCCGTGCTTGTGAAGTTAACGCCGAATATTGCAGATGTCCGGTTCCCGGGCCGCGCAGCGAAGCGTGCCGGCGCGAACGGCATCTCGCTCATCAACACCATCAACACAATTATGGGCGTTGACCTTGACACGTTTGAGTTGAAGCCTTCTGTCGGCGGCAAAGGCGGACACGGCGGCTACGCGGGTCCGGCAGTGAAGCCGATTGCGCTCAACATGGTGTCGCAAATTGCGACCGACCCTGAAATCAATCTTCCGATTTCCGGCATTGGCGGCATCTCGACGTGGCGCGACGCGCTGGAATTCATTCTGCTCGGCTCAACAAGCGTTCAAGTGTGTACTGCGGTGATGCACTACGGCTTCCGCATCATCGACGACATGATGGAAGGCATGGTGAACTGGATGGAGGAGAAGGGCTTTACCTCGCTCGACCAGGTGCGCGGCAAATCGCTTCCGGCCATTAGCGACTTCGGCAATCTCAATTTGCTTTACAAAGCAGTTGCTCGCATTGACGAATCGAAGTGCATTCAATGCAATCTCTGCTACATCGCATGCGAAGACACGGCGCATCAATGCATTGATTTAACGCCGAAGGAAGTTGGTACTAACGGCTCAACGGAAATCAAGAATCAGCCGAAGGTGCGTGAGAGCGATTGCGTTGGTTGCCGTCTTTGCTACATCGTGTGTCCGGTCGATAACTGCATCTCGATGGTTCGCCTTGATGACGGTAAAGAGTCTATCACATGGAATGAACTCGTCAAGAAGCTTCCGCAGCCGATGACCTGGGAAGATTTGCGAGCGTTTCAAAGGAAGCACGGAATTGAAATTCACTAACTGATATGAAGCTTGTCGACGTCGAAATCCCATTGGATAAGCTGTACGAGTATTGTTTGAACCCCGAACATCCAAGAGGCGGTGACAAAGCGTTTCTTTTCGAGCAGGCTCTTGGAATCAATCTCAAAAATGCAGACGTTTTGTATGGACTGTTGTTGAAGGCTGTTGAAGAAACAGAGGCTCAACTCGTTCGAACTGACAGATATGGCGAGTACTTTCGGATTGACTATGAAATTGATGGCGTTAACGGCAAAGAGACGCTTCGTAGCACATGGATGATCGCCAAAGGTTCACAAAGGGCGCGGCTGATTTCTTGTTTTATTCGGAGAAGAAAGAAATGACGACAAAACCAAAACCGTATGATGTAGTTGCCCTGCTTCAGGACATTCCTGAAGAAAAGCTTTCCCGTGGCATGGTCGGGACGGTCGTTGACCCGTTGGATGACGAGAACGTTCTTGTTGAGTTTAGCAACTCTGATGGAGAAACTCTCGCGATAGTGCCGCTTCAGATCAACTCTCTGCTTGTTCTCGAATGGGAGACAGCATCTGGCGTTTCAAACGCGTAGGAGATAGGCAATGAATGGTGAACCGAAATTGTTGGATGTTGTGGCGTTGCTTCGTGATATCCCCGAAGAAAATGTTCGACGTGGAATGGTCGGGACGATTGTTGAAACGAACGGCGATTTATTCCTTGTTGAGTTTTCAAATAATGACGGCGAAACGATCGCGCTTCCGACTCTGAAGTCTGAAGATTTTTTGCTCCTCGAACGAATCACTTCACAGAAAGTTGCAGACTTGTGATCGCTTTTTCGAAATTTATCTTCGATAACTTATGCGCGTTTCAAAAGAAGCATGGAATCGAAATCCATTAAGTGAAGTGCTAATTCACTATCCCATTCATAACAAAAAGAAGGGCAGCCATGAAAAATCTAACCGTTCTACTCAAGAGCATACTCTTGATTGCTGTGGCAATAGTCTTTACTGCATCAACAACACGCGCACAAGACATGGCGAAAGTCGC
>JGI1356J14229_10001847_pt1 | contig 17100 bp, 13 predicted proteins | sample Subgrocontami58m_FD_14229 | JGI IMG/M metagenome (IMG submission 14229) | reverse complement strand
TTTCGACGAAGTCAGCCACGCTCGAGCCGCGTCGGCTCGGCGTAGTCGGCTTGTACTTACGAATACCCATGTGAGTCCTGTCTCGGCCCTATCTCCGTTAGGAGACGGGTCCTCCGAAGATGTCGATACGGTCACCAACAGCCACCGAAACGATGGCGCGCTTAGTGTCTTTGCGCTTTCCAAAACCAACGCGGGTCCGCTTGCGCTTGCCCTGACGGTTCATGGTGTTGACATCAAGAACCTTGACGCCAAAAATCTTTTCTACAGCAATCTTGATCTCAGTCTTGTTCGCATCTGGTGCGACCAAAAATGTGTACTTATTCTCATCGAGCAAGCCGTAGGACTTCTCCGATACGACCGGGGCGATCAACACATCGCGGTGGTCTTTCTGCAATTCGCTCATACCGAGACCTCCTGATCAGTTGCGCGGCCGATTGCAGACGCGCTCTTGCCACGGTTCGGTCCAGCGAGAAATTCATTTAGCGCGCTCTCGGTGAAGACCACATCGTCACTAACGAGCACGTCGTAAGTGTTGAGCTGGTCAGGAACGAGCAAGTGGATGCGGTCGACGTTACGAAGACTGCGCCATGAATTCTCATCAGTGCGGGAGAGGATGACGAGCAGTTGGCGACGGTCTGAGAATTGGCTGACTGCCGCGATAGCACCCTTTGTTGATGGTGCATCCGCAACAATCGCGTTGATAATGTGAACGCGGCCATTGCGGGCGCGGTCTGAAAGCGCACCACGGAGCGCGGCGGCGATCATCTTCTTTGGCGTCCGTTGAGCGTAATCGCGAGGAACCGGCCCATGCGAGACACCACCGTGACGTTGGTTTGGCGAACGGGTTGAGCCCTGTCGAGCCCTTCCGGTGCCCTTCTGCTTGAAAGGCTTCTTTCCACCACCACTTACTTCGCCACGGTTCTTGGTCTTGTGGGTGCCTTGACGAGCGGCAGCCAACTGAGCAACAACGACCTGGTGCATAAGTGGAATATTGACTTGGACGTCAAAGACCTCTGCTGGAAGTTCGACGGTGCCACTTTTCTTTCCAGTGGCGTCGACGACATCGATCGAGAGCGACATTACTCAGACTCCCTTCGCTGCGGTCTTGACGAAGACGAGAGTGCCGGTGTTGCCGGGGATTGCGCCTTTGATGAGAAGCAGACCCTTCTCGATGTCAACTGCGTGCACGGTCAGGTTCTGCGTGGTGACGCGTTCGTTGCCCATGCGGCCAGCCATCCGGAGACCTTTGAAAACGCGGCCTGGTGTCGCGCAAGCACCGATGGAGCCTGGCTTGCGGTGGTTGCGGTGTGCACCGTGCGAAGCGCCAACGCCATGGAAACCATGGCGCTTCATAACGCCAGCAAAACCCTTACCTTTGCTGGTGCCGGTCACGTCGACGAGTTGGCCGTTCTCGAAAATTTCGGGACCGACTTCCTGACCCAGCGTGTATTGGTCGGCATCGCCAGTGCGAAGTTCAACAACATGGCGGCGAGGAGTGACCCCAGCCTTAGTGAAGTGTCCGGTGAGTGGCTTGGTTACTTTGCGTGGGTCGATCGCACCGAAGGCGAGCTGAACTGCGACATAACCATCGCTTGATTCAGTACGCACTTGGGTCACAACACACGGACCAGCCTTAACGACGGTAACCGGAACGATCCGGTTATTTGCGTCGAAGACCTGAGTCATACCGAGCTTCTCGCCCAGCAAGCCCTTGATCGTCTTTGTCATGGCTACATATCTCCGATTAGAGCTTGATCTCGATGTCGACGCCGGCCGGAAGGTCAAGACGCATAAGCGAATCGACGGTCTTCGGGGTCGGGTCGAGGATGTCGATGAGGCGCTTGTGGGTGCGCATCTCAAAGTGTTCGCGGCTGTCCTTGTATTTATGAGGAGAGCGAATCACGCAGTAGGTGTTCTTCTCAGTGGGCAGCGGGACGGGACCGGCGACCTTGGCCCCCGTGCGCTCAACAGTCTCGACGATCTTCTTCGCCGATGAGTCGATCACTTCGTGGTCATAAGCCTTGAGCCTGATGCGGATCTTCTGTCCCGCCATGGTTCCTCGTCTCTGCTGCTATCGAAACTGCTATTGAGTTACTGAAAAAATCTTGCTTGCACTTCTGTGTACCGGTGGCGCGGGCGGACCCACACCACCGGTGGCACTACTACTTGTGGATCTTGGTGACTCGACCAGCCCCGACGGTACGTCCACCTTCGCGGATTGCGAAACGTAGGCCCTCTTCCATGGCGATTGGCTGGATGAGCGATACGCGCATCTCGGTGTTATCGCCGGGCATGACCATCTCGGTGCCTTCTGGCAACGTGACGACGCCGGTGACGTCCGTGGTGCGGAAGTAGAACTGTGGTCGGTAGTTATCGAAGAATGGAGTGTGACGTCCACCTTCGTCCTTCGAAAGGATGTAGACGTTGCCGTCGAATTCCGTGTGTGGAGTGATTGAGCCCGCCTTGCAGACAACCTGCCCGCGCTCAACTTCTTCACGCTTGGTGCCACGAAGGAGCAGACCAACGTTCTCGCCGGCCCGACCTTCGTCGAGCAGCTTGCGGAACATTTCGACACCGGTAACGGTGGTCTTGGTCGACTTCTCGCGGATACCAACGATCTCAACTTCCTCGTTGACTTTGACGACGCCCCGCTCGATACGACCGGTGACTACGGTGCCACGACCTGTGATCGTGAAGACGTCTTCGACTGGCATAAGGAAGGGCTTGTCAACCTCGCGCTCTGGCTGCGGAATGAACTCGTCAACCGCGTCCATGAGTTTCATCAACTCTTCTGACCAGTGAGCGTCACCTTCAAGCGCCTTGAGCGCCGAGACTCGGACTACTGGCAGATCGTCGCCGGGGAACTCGTAGTAAGAGAGAAGTTCGCGAACTTCCATCTCAACGAGTTCAAGGATTTCCTCGTCATCGACCATGTCGGACTTGTTGAGTGCGACAACGATGTAAGGAACTCCGACCTGACGGGCAAGAAGCACGTGCTCCTTGGTCTGCGGCATCGGGCCATCAGTTGCGGCAACCACGAGGATTGCACCGTCCATCTGAGCAGCACCGGTGATCATGTTCTTGATGTAGTCAGCGTGACCTGGGCAGTCAACGTGCGCGTAGTGACGCTTCGCGGTCTGATACTCGACATGTGCGATCGAGATCGTGATTCCACGCTGACGCTCTTCAGGAGCCTTGTCGATCTGGTCGAAAGGCGTGAATGGGTTTACATCAGGGAACTTATCGTGAAGCACCTTCGTGATGGCCGCGGTAAGAGTGGTCTTGCCGTGGTCAATGTGACCGATGGTGCCAATGTTTACGTGCGGCTTCGTCCGCTCGAACTTCGCCTTACCCACTTGGGGCCTCCCGTTTTTCTAGTCTGACGCCGTTGGTTATGCAGGTGGAATTCGGTTGGACTTACTCGCCACGAACTTTGGCGATGATGTCCTTAGCCACGTTTGCAGGAACTTCTGCATACGAGTCGAACTGCATGGAGTAACTTGCACGCCCTTGTGTACGACTCCGGAGATCTCCGACATAGCCGAACATCTCAGAAAGCGGAACAAGAGCTTTTACAATTCGGGCACCGGCCCGCTCGTCCATGGCCTGGATTTGACCACGACGCGAGTTCAAATCGCCGATGACATCGCCCATGAAGTCCTCAGGGGTAATGACCTCGACTAACATAATCGGCTCTAGAAGAGCCGGGTCAGCTTTGCGTACGGCCTCTTTGAAAGCCATCAAGCCGGCGATCTTAAAGGCAAGTTCAGATGAGTCGACGTCGTGGTAAGCGCCGTCGAGCAGTGTGAATCGCACACCGGTGAGCGGGTAGCCAGCAAGAGGGCCAGATTGCATTCCCTCTTGGGCGCCTTGATCGACAGCTGGAATGTATTCGCGAGGAATACGCCCACCCGTGACCTTATTTACGAATTCATAAGTACCTTCAACATCGGCAGGCAGCGGACCCATGGCGATCTGCACCTTGGCAAATTGCCCTGAACCACCAGTCTGCTTCTTATGGGTGTAGTCGTGACGGTCTACGGCGCGACGAATAGTTTCGCGATAAGCCACTTGAGGCTTGCCGACATTTGCTTCGACCTTGAATTCGCGACGCATGCGGTCCACCAGGATTTCCAGGTGGAGTTCGCCCATACCTTCGATGATCGTCTGGCCGGTCTCTTCATCCGTATGCACCTGGAAAGTCGGATCTTCTTCAGCCAGGCGTTGGATTGCAGTGCCTAACTTCTCTTGGTCGCTCTTGGTCTTTGGCTCGATTGCAACCGAGATGACGGGCGCAGGGAAGTTCATGGACTCGAGAAGTATCGGCTTGGCTGGGTCACAGAGAGTCTCGCCTGTCGTGGTGTCTTTAAGACCCATCACCGCAACGATCATTCCCGCGCCGGCGCTATCACGCTCTTCACGCTTGTTGGCGTGCATCTGATAAATCTTGCCGATCCGCTCTTTCTTATCTTTGGTGCTGTTGAGCACAAAAGATCCAGACTCTAAAAGACCCGAGTAGATGCGGATGAAGGTGAGCTTGCCCAGGTGGGGATCGCTCATTATTTTAAATGCCAGCGCCGAGAACGGCTCGCTGTTGCTCGGTTGACGCTCCATTTCAACGGCCTCGTTGCCAGGCTTATGGCCAACGATCGCGTCGATGTCCAATGGGCTCGGAAGGTAGCGGGTAACCGCATCGAGCATCGGCTGAACGCCCTTGTTCTTGAACGCAGAGCCGCAGAGAACCGGGGTGAGTTTGTCGGCGATAGTTGCGCGACGAATTCCGGCAATGATCTCGTCTTCGCTTAGTTGTGAACCCTCTAGGTACTTCTCCATGACTATGTCATCACCCTCGGCGAGGGTCTCGATCATCGTGAAGCGAGCAGCATCAGCTTTCTCTTTGAGATCTGCTGGGATCTCTTCGATCAGGTAGTCATCGCCCTTCTTCGTCTCGCCAGGCCAGACCAGAGCCTTCATTGCGATCAAATCAACAACGCCGCTGAAGTCACCCTCAGATCCGATTGGAATCTGGAGAACCAGCGGCGTTGCATTAAGGCGCGAGACAATCATTCCGACACACATATCAAAATCAGCGCCAGTGCGATCGAGCTTATTTACAAAACAGATACGAGGAACCTGGTACCGGTCAGCCTGACGCCAGACGGTCTCTGACTGCGGCTCGACTCCAGCGACACCATCGAATACCGCTACTGCACCGTCAAGAACGCGCAGCGAGCGCTCGACTTCGACGGTGAAATCGACGTGACCTGGAGTATCAATAATGTTGATTAGGTGGTTTTTCCATTCACAGGTTGTGGCTGCAGAGGTGATCGTGATCCCACGCTCTTGCTCCTGCTCCATCCAGTCCATCGTGGCTGCGCCTTCGTGGACTTCACCGATCTTGTAGTTGATTCCCGTGTAGAAGAGAATGCGCTCGGTCGTGGTGGTTTTGCCCGCGTCGATATGCGCCATGATCCCAATGTTGCGGACCCTGGCCAGGTCAATTGCGGTCTCTATTGCCACGATGCGTTCTCTCTCTTCTTTCTCTTAAATTCCTGATTACCAGCGGTAGTGCGCGAAGGCCTTGTTGGACTCGGCCATCTTGTGAGTGTCTTCGCGACGCTTGACTGATGCGCCAAGACCATTGCTTGCATCTAGAAGTTCATTCATCAAACGCTCTGACATCGACTTCTCGCGTCGTTGACGGGAGAAACTGACGAGCCAACGCAGGGCAAGGGTGGTTGAGCGACCAGCGCGTACTTCAACTGGCACCTGGTAGGTGGCGCCACCGACACGGCGACTCCGTACCTCTAGGGCTGGCTTGACGTTGTCGAGGGCACGCTTGAGCGTGATTACCGGATCTGCACCAGTCTTCTCGCGACAGCCTTCGAGCGCGCTGTAAACAATTGCCTCGGCAGTAGAACGCTTGCCATGGAGGAGAACCTTATTTACCAGCGCGGTGACCACCGGTGAGTTGTATACCGGGTCTGCAACGACTGGCGATTTCGGCGCCGGGCCTTTACGTGGCATTACTTCTTCTCCTTCTTAGCGCCGTAACGGCTGCGCGCCTGCTTACGGTTCTTTACGCCTTGGGTATCGAGCGAGCCGCGGATGATCTTGTAGCGCACACCCGGCAGGTCCTTCACTCGACCACCACGGACGAGCACGATTGAGTGCTCCTGAAGGTTGTGGCCAACGCCAGGAATGTAGGCGGTTACTTCGACGCCACTAGTGAGACGGACACGAGCCACTTTGCGCAGCGCTGAGTTCGGCTTCTTAGGGGTGGTCGTGTAGACGCGCGTACAGACACCGCGGCGCTGAGGGCTTCCCTTTAGCGCCGGGGTCTTAGTCTTCCCGACTTTGTCCGCACGGCCCTTACGGACCAGCTGCTGGATCGTTGGCACTGCATCTCCGCTCGTTCGGATCGATCTTGACTACCCAACCGCTCTTCTCCGACCCACGTGGTCGGGCGTGTCGCCCATCCCCCACGACATAACGCAAATTTCTTCGCACTATGGGATTTCTTGCGCGCAGCGCAGAACTCCAAGGCCCGATAAGTTGCCAGGCAAGAGGTGAGAGTAGCCGAGGAAGGTCAGCGCGGTCAAAACGCGACGGCATCTAACCCCCTTGCCGAGCGGTGGCGTTGCTCACCCCCAGCGGTGGCGTTGCTCACCCCCAGCGGTGGCGTTGCTCACCCCGAGCGGTGGCGTTGCTCACCCCGAGCGGTGGCGTTGCTCACCCCGAGCGGTGGCGTTGCTCACCCCGAGCGGTGGCATCGTGAATTCGAGTGCGACCGCGGCAACCGTGACGGGACTCGTGGAGCGCCTTGCCCCCTTCGACGCGCTTGAAGTGGGGCATCGCGGAAATCGCTGTCCTTGCTTGCATCCACCAGCGACGTGTTCCGGCGAGCCAAGCCCGCAACATCGGCACCACATCTTGTGAGTTACTTCCTGCTCCTTGACCAGGCTCAGCGTCGCATCTTGCTCGTCGAACACCGCCTGGCTGGGTTGTGGCTGCCATCGGGTGGCCATGTCGAACCCGACGAGCATCCGGTGTTGAGGCGAAGTTGCTCGCCCCAGACCAGCACGCGGTTTTCCTAACCTGGACCAAGACGGTTGGGCCTGACTCCCATATAGACGTCAGCCTGCGGGTTTCTGCTGCAAGGCTCGGCCGACGATGCTCTTGCCTGGGACCGTGGCGAGTTCGCAAGCGTCCGATGGTGGTCCCCATCGGAGGTCCACAGTCCCCTCAGATCGGTTCGACCCACATCTGTCCCGATTTCTGGCGAAGGTCGGAGCCGTCGGCACCTGGGAAGGCTCGCTAGGTAGCTAAAAAATCGACAGTATGTGCGGGTGAGCGATCGGCCGTGAACTCTCCGGAGACCCGAGAGAAGTCTGGATAGTTGGCGACAACCCGCAAGCTGACGTAGAAGGCGCTCGTGCTGTTGGCATTCCTGCCATCTCATACAGCACCCGGATCGTCCATTGACACCGGGTGCTCTCAGCCTCTTGGAAGTTGAGAAGGCCATTTGCGAACCAGTCTGATTTTGGACGCGTCTATAACTTCCAGATCTCACCAGCATGCATGAGATGGCAAGTGTTGGACCGAAAGATTGTGACAGGCTCGGGGCCAACGTTGCGGGCTTGGTCGTCGCGCACCACTACTCCGCAGCGCTCCGGAAGGGCAATGACTGTAGTTGATGTTTCGGCGACATAACTTCGTAGCAGCGCATCATGACTCGGTTCGTAGTGGGGTTGCAGCGACGCACCAGATAGCAGGTTGAGCGCTGAAGTGTCCTTGATGCCAACGTCATTCGAGTCGAACGGCTCGGCGGTGCTGATATCTGCTCCCGCGAGCACAGCACCCGCGCTACCGCCGTAAAGAGATCCCCCATTAGCAATGAACTGACGTACTGGCTCTAAGAACTCATGCCGTTGCAGATCGTCGAGAAGTGCATAGGTGTTGCCGCCGCCAATGAAGAGCAGATCGAACCCAACCAACTCTTCGGACCTGTGGTCTGCCACCGAGGACCACATAACTATGTCAAAGGAACCGCGAGGTGCGAGAGATCCACGTAGCCATTGCTCCGCAGAGATGTGCTGCTCGAACGGCAACGCCATTGGCCAGTAGAGGACTCGATATTCGTTCTTGGCAAACTCATCCCACAAAGCCGCCTCATCATCGACGGATCCGCCTCCACCAAGGAATACACCACCCTGACCCGCCATCGGGTTCTGCCTTTCGTTTCCATACGTCCCGAATCGCGGTTGTAAACAATTACCGGACTGAGCCGTAACGTTTCGACTAACCAACCAGTCTCTTCGAGAGTTTATGGCACTGCACCTTCTGAGGCGCTTCTCTTGGATCGGCTCGCCACCGCTCGGCATGAGCAACGCCACCGCTCGGCATGAGCAACGCCACCGCTCGGCATGAGCAACGCCACCGCTCGGCATGAGCAACGCCACCGCTCGGCATGAGCAACGCCACCGCTCGGCAAGACCCGAAGGGACGCTGAGCAGGTGCCCAACGCCCCTTCGGGTCTGACTAATAACTTGCGGTTTAGCGCTCGAACTCGAACTCGTCCAAGCGAATCGCTTCGCCCGAACCCTGTCCGAAGGAGTTGTAGTCGTACTCGTCGTAGGCACCCATCGAGTAGACAGCCGCCTTCGCTTCTTCGGTTGGTTCGACCCGGATGTTCCGGTATCGCGGTAGGCCCGTTCCGGCTGGGATGAGCTTGCCGATGATGACGTTCTCCTTGAGACCAAGAAGCGGATCGCTCTTGGCTTGGAGTGCCGCATCGGTAAGGACTCTGGTCGTCTCTTGGAAAGAGGCGGCGGAGAGCCACGACTCGGTTGCCAGTGAAGCCTTGGTGATACCCATCAACTCTGGGCGACCAGAGGCTGGGGTGCCACCACCTGAAACGACTCGACGATTCTCGGTTTCAAAAATGGCCCGATCGATCAGGTCACCTTGCAAGAGATTTGCATCCCCTGACTCGATTACCGAGACGCGCTTTAACATCTGACGGACGATTACTTCGATGTGCTTGTCGTGAATGGCCACGCCCTGTGAGCGGTAGACCTCCTGGACTTCATCGACCAAGTGCTGTTGGACAGCGCGTGGTCCAAGAATTCGAAGGACTTCCTTAGGATCGACAGCACCATAGAGCAACTTCTGCCCGACCGTAACATGATCTCCTTCAGCGACGCGCAGGCGTTGACGCTTGGGAACCGGGTAGGCAATCTCCTCGCTGCCGTCATCAGGAACGACGATGAGTTTGCGCACCTTCTCGGTATCTTCAATGCGAATTCGGCCTGCTGCTTCAGAGATCTGGGCAACACCCTTTGGCTTACGTGCTTCAAAGAGTTCGACGACACGAGGCAGACCGTGGGTGATGTCATCACCGGCAATACCACCGGTGTGGAAGGTACGCATTGTTAACTGCGTTCCTGGCTCACCTATCGACTGAGCGGCGATAATTCCGACCGCCTCGCCGACATCGACACGCTTTCCGGTCGCAAGTGATCGTCCATAGCAAGCCGCGCAAGTACCGATCTTTGCATCACAAGTGAGCACCGAGCGAACACGAACTTTCTCGACGCCAGTCATGATGATCTTGTCGATTACTAGGTCGCCAAGATCGGTGCCGGCTGCAGCGATGGTCACGCCGTTGGCGATAACGTCTTCAGCAAGCGTGCGCGAGTAGACCGAAGTTTCGACATTCTCGAGCTTGGTGAGAACGCCATCTACATCTGCTGCGATTGGCATCATCAGTCCGCGATCGCTACCGCAATCTTCTTCACGGATGATCACGTCTTGAGAAACGTCGACCAAACGTCGAGTGAGATAGCCAGAGTCTGCAGTACGGAGTGCGGTGTCCGCCAGACCCTTACGAGCACCGTGCGTCGAGATGAAGTACTCAAGTACTGAGAGCCCTTCACGGAAGTTCGACTTGATTGGACGCGGGATGATTTCACCCTTGGGGTTGGCCACCAGCCCACGCATACCGGCGATCTGACGAACCTGCATCATGTTTCCACGAGCACCTGAGTAGACCATCATCCAGACTGGGTTGGTGCGAGGGAAGTTATCTTCCATCTCGCGAGCAACTTCATTGGTGGCTTGAGTCCAGATCTCAATTAGCTCTTGACGACGCTCGTCATCGGTAATCAGACCCTTCTCGTACTGCGACTGGACATTCTCGGCCCGAATCTCATAACCATTGAGAATCTCAGTCTTTCGCGGTGGCGTAACAACATCTTCGATACCAATTGTGACTCCAGCTCGTGTCGCCCAGTAGAAGCCGGACTCCTTCAACGAATCGAGCGTTGCGGCAACAGTGACCTTCGGGTAACGCTCAGCCAGGTCGTTGACGATCTGTCCAAGTTGTTTCTTTGTGATGTCGTAATCGACGAATGGGTAATCGGCAGGGAGCGCCTCGTTGAAGATGGTCCGACCCAGCGTTGTCGCGAGAGTGAAGGATTCACCTTGGACCCATCCCTCTGGCGCATCCCAAGTACGAGGTGGCACCGTTCCGCCTGGAAGACGGATCTTGATCGATGCTTGGAGTGAGAGCGAACCTTGGTCGAAAGCCATCAATGCTTCCGCGACGGAAGAGAAGGCACGATCATCGCCCAGCTGCGCGCCACGCTTTGTGGTGAGGAAGTAGAGACCAAGCACCATGTCCTGCGTTGGCGAGGTAATTGGGCGACCATGAGCAGGCGAAAGAATGTTGTTGCTCGAGAGCATCAAGATTCTGGCTTCGGCCTGCGCCTCGGCGGAGAGTGGAAGGTGAACGGCCATCTGGTCACCGTCGAAGTCCGCGTTAAATGCGGTACAGACGAGTGGGTGAATCTGGATTGCTTTACCTTCGACCAGTTGCGGTTCGAATGCCTGGATACCAAGACGGTGCAAAGTTGGTGCGCGGTTGAGCATCACCGGGTGTTCGGCGATTACTTCCTCCAGCACATCCCAGACGACCGACCGAGCGCGTTCGACCATCCGCTTTGCCGATTTAATATTCTGTGCGTGATTGAGATCCACTAGGCGCTTCATCACGAATGGCTTGAAGAGTTCCAGCGCCATCTGCTTAGGCAGNCCGCATTGGTGGAGNTTCAACTGCGGGCCAACCACAATTACTGAACGGCCTGAGTAGTCGACTCGCTTTCCAAGCAAGTTCTGNCGGAATCGCCCTTGCTTGCCCTTGAGCATGTCAGAGAGCGACTTGAGTGGACGGTTGCCCGGACCNGTTACTGGACGACCACGGCGNCCATTGTCAAATAGTGCNTCGACNGCTTCTTGGAGCATCCNCTTCTCGTTGTTAACGATGATCTCAGGAGCACCAAGATCNAGTAGNCGCTTCAGNCGGTTGTTCCGGTTGATAACCCGACGGTAGAGATCGTTTAGATCCGAAGTTGCAAAGCGCCCACCATCGAGTTGGACCATCGGNCGTAGATCCGGCGGAATGACTGGAACGCAATCNAGCACCATGCCAGCAGGCGTGTTCGTCGTAGTAAGGAATGAAGAGACAACCTTGAGGCGCTTGAGCGCTCTGGTCTTCTTCTGTCCCTTGCCACTTCGTGCGATTTCGCGAAGACGAATCGACTCGCCCTCTAGATCGAAGTCCTGGAGTCGAGACTGGATCGCCGCAGCGCCCATCCCGCCCCTGAAGTACATGCCGAACTCATCGCGCATTTCGCGGTAGAGAGTCTCGTCACCTTCGAGATCTTGGACCTTGAGGTTCTTGAAGCGAGACCAGACCTCGTCGAGACGATTCAACTCGCGCTGTGAACGATCGCGGATCGACTTTAGTTCGCGCTCGGCGCCTTCGCGCACCTTGCGACGGACTTCAGCCTTTGCACCTTCGCCCTCGAGTTCAGCAAGATCTGCTTCGAGCTTTTCCTGGCGAGAATTCAGATCGTTATCGCGCTTCTGTTCGATCTTTCCACGCTTTAGTTGGACCTTGTTCTCGAGGTTTGGCAGATCGTTGTGACGACCTTCCTCATCAACCCATGTGATCATGTAGGCAGCGAAGTAGATGACCTTCTCTAGATCCTTCGGCGCCAAATCAAGTAGGTAACCGAGACGGCTAGGAACGCCCTTGAAGTACCAGATGTGAGTGACTGGAGCGGCCAACTCGATGTGACCCATCCGCTCACGACGAACGGTGGCGCGAGTTACCTCGACCCCGCATCGCTCACAGACGATGCCCTTGAAGCGGACACGCTTGTACTTGCCGCACGAGCAGGCCCAGTCAACCGTAGGTCCGAAGATCTTTTCGCAGAAAAGACCTTCCTTCTCCGGCTTTAAGGTTCGATAGTTGATTGTCTCTGGCTTCTTAACCTCGCCGTGCGACCAAGCACGGATGTTCTCCGCTGTAGCAAGGCCGATGCGCAGTTCATCAAAGAAATTGACGTCAAGCATGGTTATCTAATCCCTTTCCCGTCCGTCAGACTTCTTCGACGCTGCTCGGCTCGCGCCGAGAGAGGTCGATACCGAGTTCTTCAGCAGCGCGGAAGGCATCTTCATCCGTATCGCGCATCTCAATAGAGACGCCATCAGATGAGAGGACTTCGACGTTGAGGCAGAGCGATTGCATTTCTTTTATGAGCACCTTGAATGATTCAGGGATACCCGGTTCTGGAATGTTCTCGCCCTTAACGATCGCTTCGTAAACCTTGACTCGACCATGCACGTCGTCAGACTTGATCGTGAGCAATTCCTGCAAGGCGTAAGCCGCTCCATATGCTTCAAGCGCCCACACCTCCATCTCACCAAAGCGCTGACCGCCGAATTGGGCTTTTCCACCGAGTGGTTGCTGGGTGATCATTGAGTAAGGTCCCGTGGAGCGTGCGTGAATCTTGTCATCGACAAGGTGGAGCAGCTTCAGGATGTAGATGTAGCCAACTGAAATCGGCTCCTTGTATGGCTCGCCTGAGCGACCATCAAAGAGACGGGCCTTGCCCGATTCGCCGATAAGTTGAACGCCATCGCGGTTGGGCAGAGTCGAGGAAAGTAGGCCAGTGATCTCTTCTTCCTTGGCACCGTCAAAAACTGGAGTCGCTACGTTGGTGCCTGGCGCACCGGCACTTGCACCGATGCTTCTGAGGCTCTTCTTCCAGTTCTGATCGTCTCCCTCGATTTGCCAACCGGTCTTGGCAACCCAACCTAAGTGAGTTTCAAGTACTTGGCCGACGTTCATACGACCTGGCACACCGAGCGGATTGAGAATGATGTCGACGGATGTCCCGTCTTCGAGAAACGGCATATCTTCAATCGGCAGGATCTTGGAAATGACACCCTTGTTACCATGTCGTCCGGCCAACTTATCGCCGTTGCTGATCTTCCGCTTCTGCGCAACGTAAACGCGGACGAGTTGGTTGACGCCGGGTGGGAGTTCGAAGCCCTCTTCAGAATCGAAGACCTTGACTGCGATGACCTTGCCCGATTCGCCATGCGGGACTTTGAGCGAAGTGTCTCTAACTTCACGAGCCTTTTCGCCAAAGATCGCGCGAAGGAGCCGCTCTTCGGGAGTCAGTTCAGTCTCTCCCTTAGGGGTCACCTTCCCGACAAGTACGTCACCAGTAACGACATCGGCGCCTACCCGAATGATTCCGCGATCATCAAGATCGGCGAGAACTTCTTCATTTACGTTCGGAATATCGCGAGTGATTTCCTCTGGTCCTAGTTTTGTATCACGGGCATCAACTTCGTGTTCTTCAATGTGAATTGAAGAGAGCACATCGTCTTGGATAAGGCGCTGGCTCAAGATGATCGCATCTTCGTAGTTGTGACCTTCCCAAGGCATGAATGCTACGAGAAGGTTCTTGCCAAGCGCCATCTCACCGGTGTCGGTACACGGACCATCAGCGAGAACTTGAGCAACTTCGAGTCGATCGCCTTCGTTGACGATGACCTTCTGGTTGAAAGAAGTACCTTGGTTTGAACGACGGAACTTGGCCAGACGGTAGGTCTGGTATGAACCGTCGTCGGCCATCACGATTACGTGATCGGCTGAGACTTCGGTGACGACACCGGCCTTCTCGGCAATGATGACATCGCCAGCATCGACTGCAGCGCGGTACTCCATGCCGGTGCCAACGAGCGGCGCTTCGCTACGAAGTAGCGGCACCGACTGGCGCTGCATGTTCGAACCCATGAGGGCGCGGTTGGCGTCGTCGTGCTCAAGGAACGGGATCATGGCGGTTGCAACAGAGACCATCTGTCTTGGCGAAACGTCCATGAAGTCAACGTCATTACCAGGGATGTATTCGACCTCACCACCTTTACGGCGGACGAGGACGCGCGATTCTGTGAAAGTCCCATCCGGATCAAGAGGCGCATTCGCCTGGGCGATAACGAATTCATCCTCTTCATCGGCGGTTAGGTAAGAGATCTGGTCAGTTACCTTGCCCTTTACGACCTTGCGGTAAGGCGTCTCGACGAAACCGAATGCGTTAATGCGCGCGAAGGTTGAAAGTGATCCGATCAGACCGATGTTCGGGCCTTCAGGAGTCTCAATCGGACACATACGCCCGTAGTGCGATGGGTGAACGTCACGGACTTCGAAGCCTGCTCGCTCACGCGAGAGGCCACCAGGTCCCAGCGCCGAGAGTCGACGCTTGTGCGTGAGGCCGGCCAGTGGGTTTGTCTGGTCCATGAATTGGCTTAACTGGGAGGTTCCAAAGAACTCCTTGATGCTGGCAACGACAGGGCGAATGTTGATCAAGGTCTGCGGTGTGATCGCTTCAACATCTTGAGTTGTCATGCGCTCGCGCACGACACGCTCCATCCTTGATAGACCTGTTCGAACTTGATTCTGGATCAATTCTCCGACCGTGCGGAGGCGTCGGTTACCAAAGTGATCGATATCGTCAATCTCGACGCGAACTTGCCCGCGCGGGGTATCCATCAATGTTTCACCGGCGTGGAGTTTCACGAGATATTTGATCGTCGCAACAATGTCATCAATGGTGAGCACGCTCTGCTTTAGGTCAAGGTCTAGGCCGAGCTTCTTGTTGATCTTGTGACGACCAACCTTGGCCAGGTCATAGCGCTTCTTGTTGAAATAGAGATTCTCAAGCAGGTTGAGTGCTGCCTCTTTTGTCGGTGGCTCGCCTGGGCGCAATTTACGGTAGATATCCAGAAGTGCCTCATCTTGAGAAGACGTGTGGTCTTTCTCGAGAGTGACGCGCATAGATTCGTACTCGCCAAACTCCTCAAGAATCCGTGCGTCATCCCAGCCGAGTGCCTTGAGGAAGACAGTGATCGACTGCTTGCGCTTGCGATCGATTCGAATACCAACCAAATCTTTCTTATCAATTTCTAGTTCGAGCCAAGCACCACGGCTTGGAATTAATTTGGTCGTCCAGACATCCTTATCGGCCGACTTATCAACTTCGAAATAGACACCGGGCGAACGGACCAACTGCGAGACGACAACTCGCTCGGTTCCATTGATGATGAAAGTGCCACGATTGGTCATCAGCGGGAAGTCGCCCATGAAGACCGTCTGGCTCTTGATTTCACCCGTGACGTTGTTGGTGAACTCCGCAGTTAAGAACAGCGGGGCGCCATAGGTGATGTCACGCTCTTTGCAATCTTCGATCGAGTACTTGGGTGGCTCGAAACGGTGGTCGCGGAATGACAGGCTCATCGAACCTTGGAAGTCTTCGATCGGGCTGATCTCTTCGAAGATCTCCTCAAGTCCCGATTGCGTCGGTACGTCATGAGTACCGCTGGCCAGCGCCTCGGCGACGCGGGCGCGCCAGCCTTCAGTGCCTAGAAGCCAATCGGTGCTCTCTGTCTGCAGCGCCAGAAGATTCGGAACCTCTAGAGGTTCCCGAATCTTGGCAAAGGATAGGCGCTTAGGAGCGGTTGCTGAATGCTTTGAAGTGGTGCGCGAGGCGGCCAAGAGGGGTCCTTCCGGCGGCCCATTTGGGGCCATCGAGATCTGGTCCGGCAAATGCGCAGACTCCACGGCTGGGTCCAACTCCGCAATCGAGTTGGGGACCAGTTTTATATGAGCATGCGCAAAGGGCGAGAGTAGTCGCTAGCGCGGAAAATTTCCAATCCGAGCCGATTTCGACCACTTTCGCCCACTATATGACGGTGGTACTACGGGTGATGTGCGGCGGGCAGTCGCCCACCCGCCGCCATCGATGAAAACTGAAGTTATTTGACTGAAACCTTGGCGCCGGCAGCTTCAAGAGCGGCTTTTGCCTTCTCAGCGGCATCCTTGGCAACCTTCTCAAGCACCTTGGAGGGTGCGGAGTCGACTAGGTCTTTCGCCTCTTTCAGGCCAAGACCGGTGAAGGTTCGAACCTCTTTGATGACAGCGATCTTCTGCGCGCCAACCTCTTCAAGGACGACGTCAAACTCTTCTTGCTCTTCGACTTCGGCAGCAGCTGGGGCGGCAACTCCGCCAGCAGCAGCAACCGGGACCGCGGCGGTGACACCGAAGGTCTCTTCGAATTCTTTGACGAAGTCAGAGAGTTCGATCAGCGTTAATTCCTTAAAAGCATCGAGCAGTTCTGCATTGCTGAGCTTGGCCATTTTATTTCCTTCTCTTTAGTTGACCCGGGTGCGCCCGGGAATTGGCTACGGGTGGGCGGGTCAGCCCTGTGTTGATTCTTCAGTTGACGCTGGTGCTTCCATTACTTCAGTTGCTTCGGCTACCTCTGGTGCTTCAGTTACTTCAGAAACCTCTTGCGATATTGCTTCGAGCACCTGTGAAGTCTCTTCGACCGTTGGAGGGGTCTCTTCCGCCGTCGGAGCAACAGCGGCTTCTGGGGCTTCAAGTTTGATGCGAAGGGCATCAATCGAGCGAATTGCTTGGGCGAAGGCGGCCTTAATGGCACCAGCCATCTTCGAAAGGAGCACCTCACGGGATTCAAGGTCGGCTATCTTGCCGATCTCGGTAGCAGTGAGGAACTTGCCATCAAGGACGCCGCCCTTGATCACAAGTAGCGGGTTGGTCTTGGCGAAATCCTTGAGGCTCTTGGCGGCCAGGACCGGGTCGCCATTGATGAAGGCGACGGCAGAGGGACCTACCAGCAACTCTTCTGGGACGGGGACACCGGCCTCGCGAGCGGCAATCTTGGT
>JGI1356J14229_10001834_pt1 | contig 17145 bp, 18 predicted proteins | sample Subgrocontami58m_FD_14229 | JGI IMG/M metagenome (IMG submission 14229) | reverse complement strand
ATCCGAGAACGGTTACGGAAAGCGTACAAGCTCGTACGAATATCGTACGACAGGTCGTGGCGGCAAAGGCATCGTCGCGATGGCGGTGAACGCCAGAAACGGCAAGCTCGTCGCCTCCTTCCCCGTTGGCCATGGCGACGAAATCATGCTGGTGACGGACGGCGGCCAGCTGATCCGCTGCTCCGTCGACGGCATCCGCATCGCCGGGCGCGGCGCTCAGGGCGTCATTGTCTTCGATACGGCTGAAGACGAGCGCGTCGTTTCCGTCGAGCATATCGGCGATGTCGGCGAAGGCGAGGACGCCGAAGCCTAATCTGAACGCTCAACGATAGGGTAGACGCATGAGCGAGGGCGGCGACGACGCAGACGGCCCCGTGCTGGTCACCGGCGCGCCGCGTCGCATCGGCCTCGCCATCGCCGAGCGCTTCGCGCGCGGGGGGCGGCCCCTCGTGCTGCACGCCTCTCCGCGTTCGGCCGAAGAGGCGGAGCTTGCTGCGCACGCGATCCGGCTACGCGGCGGGCGCGCGGCGACGGCGATCGCCGATCTTGCCGACGCGGATTCGACGCAGCGCCTCATTGAGCAGGCCAGCGAAGCCTTCGGACCGCTGCGGCTCCTGGTCAACAACGCCTCGATTTTTGAAATCGACGCGGCGCAGGACTTTTCGCTCGAGCTTTATGAGCGGCAGATGCAGGTCAATCTGCGCGCGCCGCTGCTGCTGTCGCGCGACTTCGCGGCGGCGCTGCCGGCAGGCGACGATGGCGCCATCGTCAATATCCTCGATCAGCGCGTTTGGCGTCTAACGCCACGCTACTTCTCCTACACGCTATCGAAATCGGCGCTGTGGGCGGCGACGCGCACCATGGCGCAGGCCTACGCGCCGCGCATTCGCGTCAACGCCGTCGGGCCGGGGCCGGTCTTTGCAAATGCCGCGCTTGGAGAACGGGAGTTCGAGATGGAAGCCCGCGGCGTGCCGCTGCAGCGGGCCGCCGACGTCTCCGGCGTCGTCGACGCCGTCGTTTACCTCAGCCGGGCGAAAAGCGTGACGGGGCAGATGATCGCCGTCGACAGCGGCCAGCATCTGGGCTGGCGCACGCCGGACGTCGGGCCGGAATAGGCCCGGCGTGGCGGGCGCAGCGGTTGACGAACCGACGGTTTGACTTAAGTTATGAACTCGTTGCGGCTTTTTTTTTCGATTAGAGATTGCCATGGCTACGCGTCGAACCGTCCTGTTGCAAGGCTGCGCCATAGGGGCCGGCGTCATCGCTTCCCATCTGACCGGCGCCGCCGCCCTCGCTCAATCCCAAAAGCCTCTGCGCCGCTCCCTTGGCGACCTGCCTTTGAACGATCCCATTCTGGAAGCGTGGAGGGAGGGCGTCGACAGGCTGAAGCGCGCCAACCCGACTGAGCGAATAAGCTGGGCGAGCTTCGCCGCCATTCACGGAACCCGCGCCGGCTTCAACCGCTGCCCGCATGGCAACTGGTATTTCCTGCCCTGGCATCGCGGTTTTCTTCTCATGTACGAGAAAACGGTGCGGGAGCTGACCGGGCATGCAGACTTCGCCTTGCCCTATTGGGACTGGAGCGCCAATCGCCAGCTGCCGACGGCTTTCGCGCAGCCGACCTGGAACGGCCGGCCGAATCCGCTGTTCCAAAGCGGACGGACGGTGACGCCGACAGATTCGCTCAGCGACGAAATCGTCGGCCCGGCCGTCATGAGCAATATTCTGAACCAGCCCGCCTATGAGATTTTCGGCACCAGCCGGCCGCGCGGCCAGAATTCTCTCGATCAGTCGTGGATCGGCCGCAGAACGGGCGACAAGGGCGAACTCGAGGCCAATCCGCACGATCTCATTCACGGCTTCGTCGGCGGCGTGATGGGCGGCTTCCAGTCAGCCCTCGATCCGATCTTCATGATGCATCACTGCAACATCGACCGCATATGGGCCGTATGGAACGCGCCGCCGTTCAACAACGCCAATTCGACCGATCCGCTTTGGACGGGAATGACGTTCAGGGAGCATTTCTTCAATCCCGACGGTTCCGCTTTTTCGCCCAAAGTGTCGGAGCTCTTCTCGCCGGAGACGCTCGGCTATACATACGGCCTGCCCGCCGTCACGGCGACCGCGCGACCGCCCGCCGTCGTCGCGCTCGGCAGGAATCTGGAGGCGCTTGTCGCAACGCCCGAGGCGAAAAACCTGGCGAATGTGAAGACCTTCGCCGCGCAGAACGCGCCCGGCGCGAAGGCCTCGCCCAGCAGGCCGCTCGAGATACCGGTCGATGTCGACCGCAGCCTGATGGCCGAAGTCGCGCGCAGAAGGATCGTCCGTCCCGGCGATCTGGCTCTCGAATCCACCGTGGCGCGGGTGGAGGCTGCGGCCGGCATGCGCGCGCTCGCTTTCATTCGCGACATCGACTTCACCGCGCATGAAAACACGATCTACCGCGTCTTCATCGACTGCGCCTATCTGTCCAAAACGACGCCGATCTCCGATCCTCATTACGTCGGCTCCTTTGGCCAGTTCGGCGATCATGAAGGCCATGGCGCAGAGGCGGATCGGCCGTCGATCGTTCTCGACCTGACAAGCGCGATCAAGCGGGTCTATGGCGACGCGACGGAGCTGAGCGGGCGCCTCAGCGTGCAGATCATGCCCGTGCCTCTCAAGCCAAGCGCCGGCCCGGCCGGAACGGCGGCGCCGAAGAGCGTTGAGGTTGCCTTCGTTTCGAGCTGACACATCTCTCTCCGCCAAGGAGGCGCATGGGTCAAATGACAGGCGATCTGCGACGGGCTTTGTCTTGCGCCGCCTGCGCCCTGACAATGTTGATCGTGAGCGACCGCATGGCGCGGGCCGACGACCACGAGGCGACCGTTTCGCGGCCGGCGACAATCACCGCCAAACCGGGTCCGCCGGATGGTCGCGAGAGCGTGGGCGGCCGCCGCCTCATCATCGTCGTGACGGGTTTCCGTCCGGCGAAGGAGAGCGCCGTGCAAGTGGTGGTGAAGGCCACGACGGCCGGCTCGGGAGAGCAGGAGATCGGCCGCTTCGGCATGTTTCCCGACCAGGCTTTCACCGCCCCCGACCCCTCGCAGGCGCAGCGTTTCAGCCTGACCTTGCCCAAAGCGCTCGAGTCGAGCGGGCCGGTGACGCTTCGGGTTTACGTCATCCCGTTCAAGGGAGAAGGGAAGGGCGCCGCCGTCGAACTCGGCGAGGCCGAGATTCGGTAAGCGGAAATTCGCTGACGTCAATCGGCGCTCGGAAGGCGGCGCATCGTGAACTCGATCCGCCCATCCTCCAGCTCGCGCCAGAACTCGATCTCGGTCATATAGGCGGCCTTGGGGAAGCGCTCGAACCACTCGCGCGCCTTCGCGCGCGCCTCGAGGCGCTCCAGCGAGAAGGTCTCGCGCCGCCAGCCGTTTGTGTGAACGCTCCGCTTCTCGGCGAAGCGCCTCGCAAGATCCCTCGGCGCGTTTTTAGTTACGCTCATACTCATGCTCCGAGCGATCAATTTAGCGCATCGGAGGCGGGAAGGGGAGTCGCAGATCCATAATGCCCTATTCCGTCGGCTTCCCTCCTGCAGCGACACGCGACGCAAAGCTCTTGATTCTTGGCTCACTTCCCGGCCAGCGTTCTCTGGAGCGCCAGCAGTATTACGCGCAGCCGCGCAACGCGTTTTGGACGCTGATGGGCTGCCTGTTTGGCTTCGACGCCGACGCTTGTTACGCTGATCGTCTCCAGAGCCTGAATGCGCGCGGCGTCGCCCTCTGGGACGTCTGCGCAAGCGCCCATCGGCCTGGCAGCCTCGACCAGCGGATCGAACTCTCGACTGTGCGAGCCAATGATTTCGAACTTTTTTTTGAGATGCATCCGGATATCACGCTGATTGGCTTCAATGGCGCTACAGCGGCCAGCCTGTATCAACGGCTGGTTCTGCCCAGGCTGTCAGTTCGCGCCGCGGCGATTGCTTCACGCCGACTGCCCTCGACGAGTCCCGCGCATGCAACGCTGACATTCGCCCAAAAGCAGGAAAAATGGCGATCCGCACTCGCCCCGTTTCTCGAATGACTTTCGGGCGCTTCCCCGCGCGCCCAAACCGCGCTAGACCCGAGCCATGCCTGAACGTCCCCCCTATATGATCTCGACGGCCATTCCTTATGCGAATGGCGCGCCGCATATCGGCCACGCCTATGAGCGCATCGCCACCGACGCCTTCGCCCGATGGAAGAGGCTTGACGGCTATGACGTGCTGTTTGTCACCGGCATGGACGAGCACGGGCAGAAGATGCAGCGCACGGCAGAGAAGGAAGGGCTGACGCCGTGGGCGCTCGCCGACCGCACGGCCGCGCAATTTGCCCGGATGGGCGAGGCGCTGAACGCCCGCGCCGACGACATCGTGCGCACGACGCAGGCGCGCCACAAAGAGACCGTGCTCGAAATGTGGCGGCGCATGGAGGCGAACGGCGACCTCTATCTCTCTAAATACGCCGGCTGGTATTCGGTGCGCGACGAGGCCTATTACGACGAGGACGAACTCTCCGAGCGGGATGGCAAGAAATTCGCGCCGACGGGCACGCCGGTCGAGTGGGTGGAGGAGGAGAGCTGGTTCTTCAAATTGTCGGCCTATGCGGAGAAATTGCTCGCCCATTACGCGGCGCATCCGCGCTTCATCACGCCCGAACACTACAGAAACGAGATCGTCGCCTTTGTGAAGCGCGGGCTCACGGACCTCTCGGTGTCGCGCACGACCTTCGACTGGGGCATCGAAATTCCGCCGAGCGCGCACACGTCCGCGAAGCATGTGATGTATGTCTGGGTCGATGCGCTTACGAATTACGTAACAGCTACGGGGTATCTTACGGAAGGCGGAAACAAGGCGCGCTTCTGGCCGGCCGACGCGCATGTCATCGGCAAGGACATCACCCGCTTTCACGCCATCTACTGGCCGGCGTTCCTGATGTCCGCAGGCGCGCCTTTGCCCAAGCAGGTCGTGGTGCACGGCTTCCTGTTTTCCAAAGGCGAGAAGATGTCGAAGTCGGTCGGCAATGTCGTCGATCCGATTGATTTGGCCGAGCGCTATGGCGTCGACCAGCTGCGTTATTTCTTTCTGCGCGAGATTCCTTTCGGTCAGGACGGCAACTATTCGCACGAGGCGATCGTCAACCGCATCAACGCCGATCTCGCCAATGACCTCGGCAATCTCGCGCAGCGCTCGCTGTCGATGATCGCCAAGAATTGTATGGGCGCCGTACCACGTAAACATGCTTTTACGGACGCCGACAGAGACATTCTCGCGCAAGCGGCCGACGTCCTGGCGAAAGCCCGCGCCGCCATGGAGGATTACGCGCCGCACCACGCGCTGGCGGAAATTTTCCGCATCGTCGCCGAGGCCAATCGCTATTTCGCCGGTGAAGAGCCCTGGGCGAAGAAGAAGAGCGACCCTACGCGGATGGAGACCGTTCTTTACGTCACCGCCGAAACGCTGCGCCGGCTGGCGATTCCCCTGCAGCCGTTTATGCCCGAATCCGCCGGCAAGCTTCTCGATCTCCTGGACGTCGGTCCGGACGAGCGGGACTTCGCGCACGCCGACGCGGCGAACGCCCTGCAGGAGGGCGCGCCGCTGCCGCCGCCGACGCCGGTGTTTCCGAGGTTTCTGGAGGAGGAGGCGAGCTAGTCCCGCTCCAGCGGGCGCCGGGAGCCGATCGCCGGCTTCGACGGTCGCCCTTGACGCGGGCCGCCGCTTGTGGTCGCCATGCGCAGACCATAATCAGCCGTTTCAAATGGCGGCGGCGCAGCGGCGTGCAAATGACCTTCGTCTTTGCGGGCTTGTCGGCCAAAGCGCGGGCGTGCCAGTATGGCCGTCCGGGCTCCTTGTAAAGGAACTCGCGCCGCTCGATCGAGCGTTCGCGGCAACAACATCCGCCTTGGTTGTGTCGTATCTCGACGGCTCTTTTCTTACAGAGGAACTCATGGAATGGCGCGTGGCATTTCAACAATTCTGACGGCGGTTATCTTCGGCGCGATTGGTTTTGGCCTCGGCATCTACGCTGCGCCGACCGAAGGCGTCGCCAATCTGAAAGCCGCGATCGAGGGCCGGTTTAAACCTGCGCCCCCAGCGGAGGAAGCCGCACCGGGCGAAACCCCGGCGCCTCCAGCCGAACCGGAGGCGACGGCCGAACCCGACGCCTCCTCGGCCGCGCCGGCGCCCGAAACGCCTCCGGCGGCTGAGCAGCCGGCGGCCGTAGAAGCGCCAATGGAAAGCGCGCCGGCGCCGGCGCCCGCGCCCTTAACCGAAGCGCCGCCGCCGCCTCAACCCGCGCCCATGGCGATGCCGGAGGCGGCTCCGGCCCCCGAGGCGGTGGTCGAGCAGCCGGTTAAGCCCAAGCCCAAGCCCAAGCCCAAGGCTAAACCCAAGCCGAAGCCCGCAGCTCCGGTCGAGGAGCCGGCTGCCCAGCCTGCGCAGTAAAGCGCCCGGCGCCGAACGCGGTCGCCCGTCCTAGCTCCATGAGCGGGGCGGGCGTCGTGCGGCAGGCGCCCGTCACGCTCATTGAGAGGAATGTCGCCGTGACCAGCGACACAGCGCGCTTCGTCGGCGACATTCCCATTTTTTACGACCGTGGCCTCGGCCCGGTGATTTTTGAGGATTATGCCGCCGATATCGCCGATCGGACGGCCGCGAGCGCTCCAATTGACGTGCTCGAAATGGCGGCAGGCACGGGAATCGTCACGCGCAAGCTGCGCGACTCTCTCGATCCACAAGCGAAGCTAACCGCAACCGACCTCAACGAGCCGATGCTCGAAGTCGCGAAGACGAAGTTCGACGCTGCCGAGCAGGTGACGTTCCGAACCGCAGATGCGACGGCCTTGCCTTTCGCCGACAACGACTTTGACGCGATCGTCTGCCAGTTCGGGCTGATGTTCTTTCCCGACAAGGACGCGGCGCATCGTGAGGCGCGACGGACTCTGCGGCCGGGCGGCCGATATTTCTTTAGCGTCTGGGATGCGCCGCGCTACAATCCTTTCCCTCGCCTGGGGCTCGAGGTGATCGAACGATTTTTTCCTGGCGATCCACCGCAGTTTCTTGCTTTTTCCTGCGCCGAAATCGATCCCATCAAAGAATCGCTGATCGACGCCGGCTTCACCGACATCACCATTTCCGTAAGGTCGCGCGTCAAGGCGGTCGCAGACCCGACGTCCTTTGCGAGAGGATTCGTCTTCGGCAGTCCGCTCTTCGAACAGCTCCGCGGGCGCGGCGGCGTGCGCCCCGAATCGCTTGTCGAGGCGCTGGCCGAGCGGCTCGCGCAAGAACTCGGCGAGAACCCCATGCGCCTGCCGATGCAGGCGATTGTCTATGAAGCCAGGGCGGCGTAGGGCGGCGCTCGTTACTGGGGCATGGTCATCAGCTCGAGGATATGGCCGTCGGGGCTTTTGAAATAGACGCCGCGGCCGCCGTTCCAGTCGTTGAGCTGGCCATCCGTGAATCGACCCGGCGCGCTGCCAAAGGCGACGCCTTCGTCCTTCACGCGCCCGAAGATTTCGTCAAATTCTTTATCGCTGACGTGGAAGGCGTAATGACTGGAGCCGAAGCCCTCATCCTTGTCGAACAGCAGGGTGAACTCGCTGTTGACCTTCACCGGCGCGAAATGGCCCTTGGCGCCGTCGTAGCGCAGCCCAAAGATCCTTGCGAACCAGCGCGCCGCGGCGTCGTTGTCGCGCGCCGGCACGATCGTGTGATTGAGAACGATGGCCATCGATCAATCTCCGCCTGTTTGCTTAGCGATCTCAAATGGGAATTGTAGCCGAGCCAATCACGAGCGTCGCGGCGCTCATTCGCCGCCGGACCAGGAAGCTGACAGCGGGCCGTCGGCCTGGCGCCGGACGCGAACGCCAAAGGGCGCGCTTTCGCGATCGAGCGTTTGCGCAAGCCATTCGGCGTCGGCGGTCGACGCACGTTCAAGGCGCAAGCGCCGCATATGCAGCGGAACCAATCGAAGTTGCAGGAGATCGCCGCTCGCGGCGTCGATATCCGCGAAATACATCAGCGACAGATCGCCGCGAAAGCTTTCATAGCCGCTGATGCCCTCATAGTCGTTCAGGAAATCGCCGCAGCCGTAAAGAACCAAGCGGTTGCGATGGACCTCAAATCCCTTTGCGTGATGTGACGAATGTCCGTGGATCACGGACGCGCCGGCGTCTTCGATCAGCCGATGGGCGAATTGCCTCTGGGCGTTCGAAACGCCATAGCCCCAGTTCGAGCCCCAGTGGATCGAAATCACCAGAATATCTCCGCTCTGCGCCGCGCTCCGTGCCAGATCGCAGGCGAAGTCAACGCAAGCGGGAGATAGGTCGCGCAGAAGATTGACGCCGGGTGACGACGGCGTCGCGGCCCATTCCAAGGGCGTTCCGCTGTCGGGCAGCGCGAAGGACAGGACGACGACCCGCCCCTTTCGCGGGATGTCCAGGATCGCCGGCCGCTGCGCTTCGTCGATCGTGCGTCCCGCGCCGGCGAAAGCGACGCCCAGACGCTCAAGCGTGTCGAGCGTTTGAAAGAGGCCAGGCCGTCCCCAATCGAGCACATGATTGTTCGCCAGCGCGCAGCAGTCGATGCCGGCGGCGCGCAGACATTCCGCATTCTGCGGACTGACGCGATAATTGATTGCCTTGTGTTCGGCCGTTTCGCTGTGCGTCACGCTCGTTTCGAGATTGACGATGAGGGCGTCAGGCGCCTGCGCTTCAATCTCGGCAAGCGCCTCGCCCCAGACATAGGAATAATCGACAGGCCGCGGAATCGGCCCTGACGCCGCCTCGGCCAAACGAACATAGTCTTCGGCCGAGGAAACATATTCCTCATAGAGCTTGGGCGGGCAGGGCGAGGGAAGGATCTGATCGACGCCCCGTCCGATCATCACGTCGCCGCACAGGAAAAGCCGGACGGCTGGCGCGGCGACGCTCATATGGTCGGCGGAAAATTCTCTTCGTCGTCGCCGGCGACAAGTGAGACGATTTCTCCGGCCACGTCCTTGAGCGGCGCGCCCGCGCCGAAGACGTCCTGATCGCCGGACATCCACATGGCCGCCTCCTCGACGTCAGCGATCGTCGGCCGCAGGTCCATGATCGCCGACAGCGTCGCATCGTCGATGTCGCCGAGGACGTCCGTCACGTCCTTGATCGTCGCCAGCGGGCGGCCGTCGCCGTCCGGCGCGAAAGACTGCGTCAAGTTTTTGCTCCTCGCGCTTGCAAGGTCCCGCCCGAGCTTGATCCGTGACGGTCTCGAATGACGCCGGCGATGCGAAAGGCGAGTTGCATAGCCAACAAAATATAGCGTCGCGTGTCTCAGCCGCGAAGGAGTTCGAGGCTAAATATTTGTGTTTTCCGCCGCCCGAGCCATATTGCCGCATTGGCCCAAGCGCGTCATCGAGTCCCCCAGCAGCGGCCGAGGACGAACGCCCCCAGGCCATGCCATGTTGCTCTTTCCTGACCGAGTCTGATGCTCATCGACACCCATTGTCACCTCGACTTTCCCGATTTCGCGCCAGAACTCGCGGAGACGATCGCCCGCGCAAAGTCGCGCGGCGTCGCCAGAATGATCACGATCTCGACGCATCTGTCGCGATTCGATCGCGTGAAGGCCGTTGCTGAAACCTATCCGGAGGTCTTTTGCACGGTGGGGACGCATCCGCACCATTCGCACGAAGAGGCCGAGCCGACCGTCGAGGCGCTGGTGAGTCTATCGACACATCCAAAATGCGTCGGATTGGGCGAAGCAGGCCTCGACTATCACTATGACCACGCGCCGCGCGAGGTGGCGCAGCGCATCTTCCGCATTCACGTTCAAGCCGCCCGCGAAACCGGCCTGCCGCTCGTCATTCATACCCGCGACGCCGACGAAGACTGCGCCGCCATTCTGAAAGACGAAATGGGGAAGGGGGCTTTTCCCGCCCTGCTCCATTGCTTCACCAGCGGCCGCGCGCTCGCAGAAACGGCGCTGCAGCTCGGCCTCTATATTTCCTTTTCCGGCGTCGTGACCTTCAAGAACGCCGAATATCTGCGCGAGATCGCCCGCGACGTGCCGCTGGAGCGCATGCTGGTCGAAACCGACGCGCCCTTCCTTGCGCCCGCGCCCCATCGCGGCAAGCGCAACGAGCCGGCTTTCGTCGTCGACACCGCGCGCGTGCTCGCCGAGATCAAGGGAATCAGCGCCGCCGAACTTGCAATCGCCACAACCGAAAATGCGCTGCGGCTGTTTTCCAAAATGCCGCCTCTGGACGCCGCCGCGTGAGCCTGAGAATCAGGATTCTTGGGTGCGGTTCATCCGGCGGCGTGCCGCGCGTCGGGCAGGGCTGGGGAAAGTGCGATCCGGACAATCCGAAAAATCGGCGCCGGCGCTGCTCGATTCTCGTCGCGCGCGGCCCCGCCGAGGCAGCGACGCAAGTGCTCGTGGACACAGGGCCCGATCTGCGCGAGCAGCTCATCGACGCCGACGTCAAGCGGCTCGACGCGGTCTTCTATACCCATCCCCACGCCGACCACACGCATGGCGTCGACGATGTGCGCGGCTTGGTCATTCTGAGCGGACGGCGAATCCCGGCCTATATGGACGAGCCGACGTCGCGGGCCTTCGCCACGAAGTTCGACTACATCTTCAAGACCCCGCCGGGCAGTTTTTATCCGCCGCTGATGACCGAACATCGGCTGCATCTGGGGCGCGCCGAGACGGTCGACGGACCCGGCGGCACGATCGTCGCCACGCCGTTTCGGTTGGACCATGGCGACATGGACGCCCTTGGCTTCCGCTTCGACAACATGGCCTACACGCCGGATCTTCACGCCATTCCGCCTGAGAGCGCGCAATATCTCGAAGGGCTGAATCTTTGGATCATCGACGCGCTGCGCCATCAGCGGCACGGCACGCATCTGTCCGTCAGTCAGGCGCTGGAGTTCATCGCGCATTTCAAGCCCAAGCGCGCCGTGCTGACGGATCTGCACGTCGATTTGGATTACGACGCGCTGGCCGCGACGCTGCCCGAGAACGTGACGCCGGCATTTGACGGCATGGCGCTCGAAGTCTGAAGTCGCGCGCCTCGCCAAACACCAAAGTTTAGTTCCATAATATGGATTATGCGAATCATGGATGTAGAACCCCATTAGAAAGGTCACAGCTCTCCCCGTTAGAGATGTCACTCATCCCGAGGCGACCCGCTTGGAGAAGTGAGTGATGACGGTCTTGTCGATGAGCGGCACGGAGATCGACCGGTTACACGTGTTGCGTGATGTTATTGGAGAGCGGATTTCGGCCCGGGAAGCGGCGCAGCTGATGCGCATGACGCCGCGCCAGGTGTTTCGCTTGTTGCAGGTTTATCGGGCAGATGGGCCATCGGCGCTATTGTCGAAGCGACGGGGCAAGCCGAGCAACCGATCGTATCCGCCGGTCGTCAGGACTGAAGCGCTGGCGCTGATAAGAGCCAACTACTCAGACTTTGGTCCGACGTTGGCGGCCGAAAAGCTTTCTGAACGTCACGGATTGCGTTTGGGCGTAGAAACAGTGCGGCGTTGGATGCTGGCTGAAGGGCTCTGGAAAGATCGCCGGCAACGTCTCAAACCGGTTCACCAGCCGAGGCATCGGCGCGACTGCGTCGGCGAACTCATTCAGATCGATGGCTCCGAGCATTGGTGGTTTGAGGATCGTGGCCCTCAATGCACCCTGCTCGTTTTCATCGACGACGCCACGAGCCGGATCATGCATTTGGCCTTTGTCGAGACCGAATCGACGTTCGATTATTTCGTCGCCGCTCGCACGTATTTGCAGCACTACGGCAAGCCGGTGGCTTTTTACTCGGACAAGCATGCGACGTTTCGCGTGAACAAGACCGGTGCGACGGGTGGCAACGGCATGACGCAATTTGGCCGAGCGCTGCATGAGCTGAACATCGATATCATCTGCGCGAACACCAGCCAGGCGAAAGGCAGAGTGGAGCGCGCGAATCTGACGTTGCAGGATCGGCTTGTGAAGGAGCTTCGGCTCGCCGGAATCTCGACGATGGAAGCCGGCAACGCTTTCTTGCCGGCGTTCATGGAGGATTACAATCGCCGGTTCGCGAAGGCCCCTTTCAGCGACAAAGATCTTCACCGGCCGCTTTGCAAGGACGACGATCTTGATGAGGTTTTCGCTTGGAAGGAGGAGCGCACGGTCTCCAACAGCCTGACGCTTCAATACGACAAGGTGCTATTCATCCTCGAGCCGAACGAGATCACACGTCCCCTCGCCCGCCAGCGCGTGACGATTTTCGACTATCCGGATGGCCGCTTCGTCATCAAGCACCAGGGCCGCGAGCTGCCCTATCGCATTTTCGATAAGGTGCAGCAGGTCGATCAAGCCGCCATTGTCGAGAACAAGCGATTGGGGCCCGTTCTGGCCTATATCGCAGAACGCCAGAAGCAACTCGGTGAGAGCCGCAGCAAAAAGGCGCCGCGCCGTGGTGGCCAGGCCAAGAGCATTTTCAAGGTAGGCTGAAGGTCTCTGAGAGATTGCGGGTTCCGTTCGAGCAGCGCGGCTGCGCAACCCCGACCAGCTCTGCCGCGCTGCTCGAACCCGCAGCATCCGGGAAGCCCGACGGGTGACATTTCAACTTTGCACAAGTAGCACCATTTCTGCCTTGCTGTGACAAATGTTGTAGCCGCAATATAGATAAGTCGCATTCCTTCTCGGCTCCCTGCGTATTTGGTGTTGCGTGCTCGTTATGGCTCAACACAAATGCCCGCGATCGATCAAAATCGGACCTTAATCCGGAAGTGCAGGAAGCGAAACCACACTATTTCCATGAGAGCTGATCCTTGGGTAGCCGACCGCTCGGATCGTAAACGGAAACTCGGTGAGGGCGACTCTTGCCCCATTTCCAAAGCACGAGATTTTGATCGGCGGAGGTTGCGCCGGGCGCAAAACTCGGAACAAGGATGCCGGCCTTTCCCGCGTCGAGCAGCTTCCGTGAGATCCGCCACGACGGCGGCTCACTGCCTTGCGAGATGTTCGAGAACCAGGCGCAAGCCAAATCGGCGAGCGAGGCGCCGCCAGTTTTTCGATCGTCCTCGGTGCGCAGGTCGACGATGTCGTCGCAGTCGACGTCATAAGAGCAGATCACGCATGGCTCGATCTTATGTGCGAAGCCCTGGTTGATTTCCTTGACGGCTGTCGTGATCGTCAGCGCAAGGTAGAGCGCTGGAACGCCTTTCGGATTGAAGCGGCCGCCATGGATCGCCGCGCCTTCACCAGAGAGCGGCGCGAAGGACCATCTCGGATCATGCGCCCGGTAGCAGGTCCCTTGGAATCTCAAGCAAACCCGCCAAGGGCGATGTGATCGAGATAGTCACGCAGCGCCCCAGCCTGCCCATCCTTGACCAGCGCTTCGGCGGTTCGGCCGCCGAACGCCGGAATCGGCTGGGCGCGATACCAGGCCATCGCCTGCTCCTTGCCACCCGCCCAGTCGGAAATACGAGAGACGATTTCGAGCATTTCCTTGAGGCGCGACTGGGTCTTGGGCCCCTCGAGACGCGCGCGCTTGTAAAGGGCTTCGCGGCTGAGGCCGATGGTTTCGGCGAGTTGTCCTTTGGACATGCCGAAGGCCGAGGCGACGCCATCGAGCTGCACGAGGCCGCGTTTGCCTATGAGGATCGCCGCAAGGGGGCCGGCCGCCATGGCAGTCTTTTGAGCCGCTCTGGGCCTATGCGTCCTACGCGTGGGGAGTTTCTTGACTTGTGCGGCGCGGGCTTTGGGGGCGGCCAATGGAAGATATCCTGCCAGATTTTCAGGTCATATTATAGGGCATCGTCTCGCCGCCTCAAGTGGAAAAGTAAGAGGGCCCTTCGGGCTTTGTGACGAGGACACAAGGCGAGAGAGAGGCTTTCGGTGCGCCGGGAGAAACCGGCAAGGAGTAGGCGGTGCAAGTCCGCTGCAATGAAGGAGTAGCGAGTCGGCGTCACGAAAACTGGGGAATTTTCAATCGGCACTTCTGGGGAGTTTACGTCCGGCACTCACAATAAAGTACACTGAGCGCCTGAAAGACGCGGGCGTCGAACCGTCGGTCGGTAGCGTCGGCGACAGCTACGACAATGCGCTCGCCGAGACGATCAACGGACTCTACAAAGCCGAGGTCATCTGGCGAGCCATGGCGCAACTTCGAGACGGTCGAATTCGCAACGCTCGAATGGGTCGACTGGTTCAACAACAAGAGGCTGCTGGAGCCGATCGGAAACATTCCGCCGGCCGAAGCCGAAGCGCGCTATTATGCGCAAATCGTCGAGCCCGCATTGGCGGCGTGACTCAACCGAAACAGCCTCCGGCAAACCCGGGGCGGTTCAGTCATCGGACTAGACCAGATTCCCGAAGCCCTCTTACCGGCGCTCGTGGCGAAATGCGTGCTGCCGCTTACAGTCTTAGAGTCGGACTCGAAATGATTTCGTTTTGGCTCAAGCGCTTGCGATGCGCCGCGGAGCGTGCGGATGTTGGCGACGAGGACCCATGCGACGGCGCTGGCGATCATGGCTTCGAAGTCCTTGGCGAGGCGGCGGCAGCGTCCAAGCCAAGCGAAGGTCCTCTCGACGACCCATCGGCGCGGCAGAACCTCAAAGCCTTTGGCGGCGTCCAAACGCTTGATGATTTGCAACGTCCATGAGCCCTTGCCCTTCACTGCGGCGCGCAGCTTGTCGCCTGCATAACCGCCATCGGCGAACACGCCGCAGCGCGACCAGGCATAGAAATAGCTCTGCACAGTCGAATAGGGCGGAAACTCCTTCGGCAACAGCCGCCACTGGCAGCCCGTGGAAGCCATATACAAGATCGCGTTCACCGCCGCGCGCAGTTTTGTTTCGCGTGGACGGCCAAGAGGTGAAGCGGGCGGCAACAGCGGCTCAATCAACGCCCATTCCGCGTCCGTCAAATGACTTGCGTAGCGCAATCCGTCGCGGCGATTCTTGCGTCGGGTGATTTCAGTCCAGGCCATCGTGCATCCCTCGAATCTCGTAAATCCGAAGGGATCACAACATCCTGAAATCACTCAACTACTTTTTCAGTCAGCCTCTTAGAAAGATCTCGACGCTGACACACGGGACCGAAGCCTCGATCAAGGCGGCGACAAGAATTCTGACGGACGACGCCACTATATCGCGGACCGTTCCCTGGGTATTGACCGCGCGAAGGAGGGGCGCTAGGAAATTCAGAGAAAGCCTTAGGTATAGTGAGCTTACATTGCAAAGCTAACGCTTTACAATCTGCGTAGCTTGGGACGCCAACGCTTTTTTTGAAGCGCGAAACACAGGGCGGGATTGTTACGCAGGAGTTTACCTATGCTGGAGGCAACCTGGCCTGGCTCCGTCAGATCCCGGAAGGTATGCACTTTTTGGTTGATATTCACCTACGTATCAATTCTATGCCTAGTTTTTTTGGACAATTACGCTTATCATGAATTTGCACTAGAATATCGCGTATTGTTTAGCCTCGTAGCACTTTTCAGCGCTCAGGCTTTTCTTGCGGAGGCGATCGGACTGCGCGCAGATGCGCGGGGAGTTTCGTTTCCACGCAGGCTTTTCGCGCATCTGGGGTTCCCGACGCTTTGGCGTAGGCGAATAGCTTTAAAAGACATTTCGCGCGCAGATTCTCTCGATGAAACAACTGTTCGTTTTCACCTTTTCTCTACTGAAGTTGTAGACGTTTTGTTTCCGGACATAATGAGCAGACGATGCTTTCTGCGATTCATCGGCAAAGAACTCGCTCGGGCGGTCGGAGCACGCCAGATAAATAGGCGAGCGTGAGAACAACAGCGTACAAACTCATGGCGTTCTCCTCTCGGGATGAGAGCAACGGGGCAGCCCGGGCGTCACAACAGCTGGGGAATTTTCAATCAGACATTTGGGGAGTTTACGCCAGGCACTCACACTCGATCCTGGAAGCACCGCGAGATCAATCCCTGCGGCCTACGCCGGATGCTTACAATGTCCGCGCCCAGACGCGCGAAGATTTCGCCCTGCCGATACAAGGGCAAGTGATCGTCGAACTTCGAGACGAGGATATGAGCGATCAGACTGGGGCCGAACATGCCGCGATAGATCGGATGCGTCGGCGCGGGCTCTGCACGACTTTCTCGCAGCACCGGCAGGATTTCTTGAGACGCACGGTCTCCACTACCTTCAATTTAGCGGCGATGTAGGCGATTATCTCGGAAATGTCCTCGCCAAAGAGACGCAGCGGTTCGCTGCACCGCGGGCATTGATCGCCCGGATCGAGCGCGATGCGTTCGTGCGGCGTTGTCGGTATCCCTCCGTCGTGGCTTTCAATTACCCACATCTCGGGAGAGGCTTGCCCGATCTGAATCGGGCGTGATTCTGTCCATGACGCCGAATCACTGGGGCGTCATGGATGCAGGTTGGATCAGAGACCGGTCAGGCCGGCTGGCAAGATGCCGAAGTGGCCGCGGCGAGTATTCCGGATAAACGTCTGCAACGTCGTTTGCGGCGGTTGTTGGAGCAACTTTGAGCCGCTCCTGGTAAGCCGGTTCCTGCGGCATGTGGCGATTGGGCTGCGACGAAGGCGGCCTATCGATTTTTCGACAATCCCCGCGTCACCGAGCATGGCGTGTTGTCGGGACACTTCGCCGCGACCGCGGCGCGATCCAGGCTAGTGAAGGTCCAATCCTGATTCTGCAGGACACGACCGAATTCATTTATAGCCGCGAGTCGCCTGGCAAAATTGGCTTCGCGAAGACCATCAACGCCGGGCGCTATAAAGCCGGCCAACCCAATGCGGCGGACATTATGCGGCGTTTTGATGCATTCGAGTCTAGCCGTCACTACCAGCGGGACGCCGCTCGGCTTGGTGGCGGTGAAGTTCTGGACGCGCAGCAAGTTCAAAGGAACGGCCGCGATCAAGCGCGTCGTGAACCAAACGCGCGTACCGATAGAGACGAAGGAAAGCTATCGCTGGCTTGAGAATCTGCGCCAATCCGTCGCGCTTATGGGTTCGCCCGAGCGCTGCGTGCACGTCGGCGATCGGGAAAGTGACATTTACGTGTCAATCGGCGTTGAAGTTTGGCTCTGACTCATATGTGGAACGGCCCGATTGGCAAGGCGCTTTGTGAGAACTGAACTCCGCGGGACGGTGCAGTC
>JGI1356J14229_10001832_pt1 | contig 17150 bp, 18 predicted proteins | sample Subgrocontami58m_FD_14229 | JGI IMG/M metagenome (IMG submission 14229) | reverse complement strand
GTTTTTCATTGACTCATCATAAAACGTGTGCTAGCATCTGTGGTAATTCTTATTTAATGCTAAGAAAATTCAAAGTTTATTGTAGGGGCAGGTTTCAAACCTGCCCCTACGTGTGACCACATTGAAAAAGTTGCCGAAGGCCTAATTAAAGGTCAAGGAGTTTTAGTGAAGATTGTATATTTTGACTGTTTTTCTGGTATTAGCGGGGATATGATCCTTGGAGCCTTTGTTGATGCAGGACTGGACATTAATTTTCTACAAGAACAACTGGCACAACTCCACCTTCACGGCTATGAAATATCGGCAGAAAAGGTTAAACGCGCAGGGATATGCGGGACAAAGGTGCATGTAATAATTTCCCATAAGGACGCACATTCACACACAACCCATCATCACCATAATTCACATTTAAATCTTTCTGGAATAAAAACAATCATCGAAAATAGTAATCTCCATCAAGATGTCAAGAATGACAGCATCAGAATTTTCCAAAGGCTGGCCGAGGTTGAGGCAAAAGTCCACAATACATTGCCGGAAAAGGTCCATTTTCATGAGGTGGGCGCTATAGACTCAATCGTTGATATCGTCGGCGCTGTGATAGCCATTAAGCATCTTGGGGTTGAAAAGATATATTTTTCCCCCATCCCAACCGGGTACGGATATACAACATGCGAACATGGCATATTTCCGGTCCCTGCCCCTGCAACGGCAGAACTCCTGAAGAGACAATTATTGAAATCTGTCGATATAGCGAAAGAATTAACAACTCCTACAGGCGCTGCAATTATAACTACGCTTGGAGAAGGCCTGCGTACTACTCCAGAAATGAGAATCCTCCAGATCGGCTATGGAGCGGGCAACAATGACAACCCCACCGTGCCTAATTTGTTACGGGTACTGATTGGAGAAGCAATTCCAAATATAGCGTCTGACGAAATGTGGATTGCCGAAACAAACATTGACAATATGTCCGGTGAGATATTGGGATACGTCATGGACAAATTATTTGAGGCAGGCGCTGTGGATGCTTATTTTACACCGATTCAAATGAAAAAGGGACGTCCTGGAATAATCATCAGCGCTATAGTTGCTGAATCAAATCTATCAGCGGTTGAGTTAGTTTTACTCAATCAAACGACCACGTTCGGTATACGGAAATACAAAGTGGTTCGCACGATACTCACACGGGAATTTAAAGAAGTTGATAGCCAATTTGGTAAGATAAAAGTTAAGATTGGGAAATATAATGGCGATATCAAGAGCTATTCACCTGAATATGAAGATTGTAAGAGAATTGCAGAGGAAAGGGGCATCCCTTTAAAACAAGTTTATAGTATCATTTCAAAAGAACTGGAAAACATTATGCATTTGAAATAACTTCCTGCCTTTCTATTTCTCAACAATTAAAATATCATAATAAGGCATTATTCATCAATAAATGGCGCTCAGAAAAACAAATATATCCAAGAATCTATCTCTCCCTATTCTCATTTTAGTCATTGTTTGTTTTTCGCAATTTATTTATTTAAATTCCCTATCAAACCAATTTGCTTATGANGATGAATTTACGCTAGTTGATAATTATTTTGTTAAAACCTGGAACAACCTACCCCTCCTTTTCAGTAAAGATTATTTCAGGTATTCAGGAGAATTGAGTTACCGTCCAGTAGTTACCCTATCATATTTTATTGATTATACCCTTTGGAAACTGAATCCTTTCGGTTTCCACCTTTCCAACACGCTTTTACACACCCTCAATTCTGTTTTGCTTTTTTTACTGTTAAAAAGGATTTTCAACTGCCAAACTACTTCTTTTTTAGCCACTCTGATATTTTCATGTCATCCTGTCCTCACTGAAGCGGTCAATGCCATCAGTTACCGGGAAGACCTGCTTGCAACCACTTTTTTTATAGGGGCTTTTCTGCTGTACATGAAAACAAGTAAGGATGAACGGTCTTTCTCCCCTGCTTATTTTGCCTCAGTGGTATGCTATCTTTTAGGGATATTCTCCAAGGAAATGGCAATTACTTTACCATTGCTTATTTTTTTATATGACATCATTTTCACAAATAAACAAACCCTTAGCTACAAACTCACACGCTATTACACAGGTTATATCCTAACAACTATCTTTTATCTCTTAATGAGATTTGTGGTTCTGCATAATCCGGCAGAATCGCATGTTTCATATCCGGAAGGCAGTATCTTCATCAACTTTCTGACTATGTCCAAGGTGCTTGCCTCTTATATAAAACTCTTCTGTGTCCCGGTAACTCTTTGCGCAGATTATGTCATACCCTATTCCACCTCTCTGTTTGACACTTCATTCGTAGTGTCTTTACTTTTTCTTGTCGCTGTGATTGTCATCACCTATAAACTGTTCTTCTACTCCAAAATGCTGTTCTTTTCTATTATATGGTTTATTGTCAGCTTATTACCTGTACTAAATATCGTACCGATTGAGAATATTATGGCAGAGAGATACCTGTGCCTGCCTATTATTGGGTTTTGTATGGTGTTCGGCAACCTCTTGGTACGACATCACAAGAAAATTGGTTCTTTTAACAATTCTTACACAACGGTTATTTTATTATTTTTTATATTGGCGACATTCTCTTTTAAGACAATGAAACAAAACACGGTATGGATGGATCAAACAGTTTTGTGGACAAATACAGCAAGAATATCTCCAAATAGTTTTAAGGCCCACAATAATCTGGGAAATATTTACAGGAATACCGGAAGATTAGACGAGGCGATTGTCGAGTTACAATATGCATTATCACTCTACAATGACTATATTGATGCGCATAATAATCTTGGGGTCACTTACAGAAAAAAGGGCATGATCAAAGAGGCTCTTTTGGAATATCAAAGGGCATTACAGATAAATCCGCATTATCCCTATGCCCATAACAATCTCGGCGTCCTATATGCTAAATCTAACTATTTGGACCTGGCTATAAATGAGTTTAATAATGCCGTTGCAAACAAACCCGACTATGCCGACGCCTATAACAACCTTGGTGCTACGTATATAAGAAAAGGACTTTATGAAAAGGCAATACAGGAGTGTTTAAAGGCAGTCAAATACAATAATCGTTATATAGATGCATATTACAATTTAGGCACTGCATACTTTAACAACAAGCAACTGGATCAAGCCCTCGAAATAACAAAATTGGTTTTATCAATAGATCCAAACCACCGTGATGCGCACGAACTGCTCAATTTAATTTATGAGCAGAAAAGGTTAACAGAAAAAAAATAATAAATGTCATTAATTATCTGCATGTAGCTTTTGAATAATCACCAGGAAAACGGCCAATTCCCTCATCGCTGAAAGCCTACCAATTACCTTTATTTGTAATTAACAAATTGCATGGCGAAATCGTAATCCTGGTCTTTAACTGCCTTCATAATTGCCTGGAGGTCGTCTATCTTTTGCCCAGAAACACGAACTTTATCTTCCTGGATTTGCGCCTGTACCTTGAGTTTTAAACCCTTGATAAATTTGACGATTTCTTTGGCCTTTTCCATGGGGATACCCGATTGAAAAGTAATAACCTGCCGTATGGCGCCGCCCAGTGCACTTTCAGCCTTTCCAATATTCAGCGCCTTTATTGGGATATTTCTCTTTGCAAGCTTTTCTTTTAAAATCTCAGTTAGACTCCCCATTTTATACTCATCGTCGGCAATCAATGTTATGGAATTGTCATTATTTAAAGTAATGGAAGACTTGCTCCCTTTAAAATCATATCTGACAGCAAGTTGTTTTTTAGCCTGATCGACAGCATTATTAACCTCGTGCATTTCTACCTTACATACAATATCAAACGAATGCGTTTCAGCCATATACGTATCTCCTTTTTCGACTTTTATCCTTTATCTTTAATACCCCATTCCCTTTATTTCTTCCTCTGTAAACCCCACATAATGCGCAACTTCATGCCGTACTACTTTAATTATTCTTCGCTTAATCTCTTCTTCTGAACGACAGATGGCTTCGATATTATTTTGATATACCGTAATCTTTTCTGGCAGTGTACCGGAGTGCCACACACTCTTTTTATTCAGCGGTACGCCCTGGAATAACCCCATCAACAGGGTATTCGGCAGCAGTCTCAGTTTTCCCAATACAGAACTACTTGGTTTGTCCTCCACAACGACAGACACATTTGACAAACGATCTTTTAAATTTTGCGGCAATTCATGAATCGCATCTCTCACCAGTCGGTCAAAATTAGTTACACCTTCTCCGGTTAGATATTCCGGAACCACTTCAACCGGTAAATATTCTCCCATTTCACTGATTTTGTATTTGCCCATAAATATTTTACCCACAAAAAAGATGATTCCGCCTATAATCGCAAAGGTCACCCAGAAGTTCCATCCATGCACCATCATAATACCGCCCAGTGCCCCCAAAAGCGCAGTGATTGTAAAAAATCCCAATACTATGCAAAACCCTTTCGTATCCCTTTCGCATATTTTCCCAACGATTAGCGGAACCGTTTCCATACCACATCCAGAGCAGGTGATACTCGTTTTCTGGCTGTACTCATCACAATGATATGGCTGTCCGCAGTGAAAACATTTTGGCAACTCCAATTCTTTTTCCATAATAATCTTACTAATTATATCAGTATTTTCCTCATAATCCATACTCACCGCATCAGAATGAAGACCCCATGCACAACATGCTTGTCACCAGTTCTTTGATTCAAATTCATACGAACGATGAGATGAGTCCTTAGTCATCCCATGCTCGATCAGTTTCCAGTAATCCTGCTCCTTTTCATAGGTAATCTTGTAAGAATAATCGACCATCCTCCACCGCCAGAAATGAGATATGCCCGTCACAAATATATCAAGACGCCTGGCCTTCGGGTCTACATCCTCAAACATAGATATACAATGCTTTTTCGCCTTAGGAGCAAGTTCTCCCTTTGCAATAGCAGCATACTGATACTTCTTGTCTTCTTTATAATCCACATCTAATTTTGCTGCATGTTCCATAATTTCAGGATAATATGTGTCCAGATGTTTTTCGCCGGTATCGGTCATTAAAAACACTTCAAGGGGAACTAATATTGTCTGGTCTATGGTATTCCCAAGATTGTAAAACCATATAATGTATTCGACTTCTCCGCCTGTGCCTTTGTTATGCACATAGGTTTTGGGCGCATTCCACGAAAAATCAAGCTGGGAGGCATAGGATACCCCAGATATGCCTACTAAAAAAAGTGCCCCTAAAACTAAGGCCTTTATTTTTATCAAATTACTCCTTCTTTTTTATCACTCTGATTTGTTTCTTTTTTATCTTCTTCGGCTCTACTACTATCAGCCTCGTCGCCTTGTAAATATAATCACCCATTGGCGTCTCGTCATTATTTGCTTCAATACCCATTGCATAAAACCTTACGGGATTGGCTACCCAAAAATCTGCAGGAGGCGCCTGCCATTTTACATGCCAGAATTTTTGCTGAGTCCCTCTTTTCGTATGGGTCGCAAAACGACCACCGGCTTCTACCTGTGTATCCTCGTCATCTCCCACATTAATAAAAGTACCTACCAATCGATTACCATAATAACTATCCTGTGCAGTAATTTGAAATCCATGAAACTCCGTATTTGTCTGTTTAAATGACACTAGAATATCCACTATCTCACCCGGCGCACATTTATCAAGCACAAACAACATAAACTTACCCTTACCTGAATTAATGGGATACTGATAATGACACCCTAAATTACCACATGTATATATACTGGGGGCTGCAAACATCACATTAAATTTATCAACCCCAGCGCCGAGACAGGCTATAGGCGCTCCATCTGAACGTGCATACGTTAAACTACAAACAACATTTGAAACGAACATCACGAACAAAATTAGGCAGCAAATTCTTTTCAAATTATCCTTTGAATAACAGCTCATTTTTTAATCCTTTTTACTCAACGACATTGATTTAATCAGGTCTATGCCATAACTTACCGGTACACCAAAATTAGACCCGCGAAAGCCCGGGAAAATACCGTAATTAATTCCTATAACCTTCCCCTTATTGTTAAAAATAGGCCCACCGCTGCCACCAGCAGTGGTTTGCGCATCGTAAACAATCCTGTTTTGCATAATATCGCTCAAATGTCCCTGCGTTGCAAGCGGCCTGATCAGACCCCAATTGGAAAGTTCCTGCACGAGCGGAATAAACGGCATATTAAAAAGCTGCTTTACAATTGCAGGGTCTGTCTTTGCAAATATGGCATTTACTCCGGCTGGGTATCCCAACAATATTACGGGTTCGCCCAGCACCGCACCTCGTTCCGTATAGTCTAACTCAAGCACAGGGATTTTTGCGTCTCGCATATCTATGCGAAGCAGCGCAACGTCTACTTCATCAGATATTCTCTCTACCGTCAAAGGAAAAGGCTCTTTCATACCCGGGAAAAATGCCCTGAATACCTCAAATTTCGGCTTTATCGTTGATCCCAATTGGATATAAGGAGACATTTCCATCTCCCACCATGGTTCAGCAATGTGACGATTGGTCAGGATCAAACCATCAGCACTGACCAGAAAGCCGGTACCTGTATATTCGTTGATACCCAGCGGCCCTTTGCCCATCATCATGAGAGGCTCACCGGTCTCTTCATCTAGAAAATAAAATGTCCCCTGGATCAAACATATTCCACCACTATAGGTCTTAATTATATTTTCAGCAACGAACCTCTCTACCTCAAGGACTCGTACCGTTTCTACTGTCTTTGACAATCGTGTGTATTGGTTATAAAAATATAACACCAAACCACCAACGATGATAAATAAGATAGTTGTAATCCCTATCTTAAAGGAATGAGAGGATTGAGTAAAAGCCTCCCACAGAAGTTGCTTAAAAAACGCCGTTGCAGTGTTAAGCCGCCCTCTTCGGGAAGAACGTGCAATACCTAACGAATCTTCTAGCATCTCAGACAAAGGCTTACATACGTCTGCTTCATCCGCTTTAATTCGAAATCGCACCCGGGGTCCGTCAGCGCCGAACTCTATCAAATCCCCGTCTTTCAGTACAATTTCGTTAATTAATCTATTGTTTACCAGTGTTCCTTTTATACTTCCCTTATCGCGTAATATATAATCACATTCATTGAGTTGTATTTCGGCGTGATGATTGGATGTGTTTCCGTCTATATCCGGATCAAAACGAAGGCCATTTGAAGCGTCTGTTCCAATGGATATTTTTTGAGAAGCAAATACTTCCGTATTGCCTCGATGGCTACCTGATAAATGGACAAAAACGGCCTTCAAAGGATGTCTTCCTTATGTTTAGCTTGTGTATCCCCTACTCCCTCTCCCACAAAGAGATCGGGAACTGCTTAATTGTACCTTTTCTTTTCAGGAGAGACTGGTGAGGGTAAACAAATTTATTGCCCTCTGAAATTTATATAATACCTTCACGACGATAACACTCGTCTTTTAGCACCGCTATAAAAGGCAGATTTCTATATTTATTATTGTAGTCCAATCCGTACCCTACAACAAAGTCATCCCCAATATCAAAACAGCGATATTCTGGTTTGATATTATACCGTCTCCTGCTCGAACGGTTCAAAAAAACGCAGCTCTTAAGAGTCCTGGGTTTGTATTTTTTAATATCATCCAATACTCTTTTCATGGTACTACCCGTGTCGGCAATATCATCGATCACCAGCACATGTTTATCTTCTATATCGATCTTAAATTGACGTATGATCTTAGTCTCAGACGTTGGGAAAGTAGACTCGCCATACGTTGCAGCATCGATAGTATCCAGTCTGACAGAAAAAGGAATCAACCGAATCAAATCAGCAAGAAACACAAGACTCCCATTGAGAATCGCAATAATTGTCCACTCTTTGTCCGCATAGTCACGAATCAATGTCTTCGATAGTTCAAGGAGTTTATTTCTTATCTGCTCTTCGCTGATTACAATCTTCGCAATGTCTTTTTCCACTTTCTCTATCCTCCATTTTAATTCACTTATATTATTTCGATTTCGGCGTACTGCGGGCTTTAATTAGCCTCTTTGCACGAAAGGTAAGATACCAACTGATCCCTATCGCTATAGGTACAAAAATGGCTTTTGCGGTAGTTAATGAAACATTAATAACGTGACTGGCCTCCAAACTTTCAAAAACAAAGCCGAACAAATGAATGGTATAGTACGAAAGAACAATCACCGATAAACCTTCTACCGTATGTTGCATCATCATCTGTGTCTTTGTTGTTTCATCCATGCTCCGTTGAAGTTCCAGGCTCTGCTCCTGCAAAATGAGGTCTATTTTCGTGCGTAACATGGTAATCAAATCCGCCATTTCCCTTCGTATGCCGTCGATACGAATAAATAATCGCTGGTATTGATCACCAAGAGTATCCGCCTTTTCCATAAAAAATCTGGAGAGCGCTGGATAATTAAACCCGCCATCGCCTTCCCCCCAATCCTTAAAAATTCTCCGTATCACATCCCTTTTCAAGAGTGTGTCATTCATACGATGTCGTGATTCCTCTGCAATTCCAGAAATCTCACCGAAATTATTGCTTAATCCATGCAGCCACCCCTTTAACGCTTCCGGAAGAGATTTCGGCAAATTCATGCTAATGATACGCATCTTGGATACAATGGTTGACTCTAAAATATCCAATTTGTCCATTGCTAAAATATATCGTTGTCTTTCCACACTCAATAGTTGATAATTCGTCTCCAATGTGATAATCTCTTCGACAATCTTATCGAGCATCTGATCATCCGGCGATATAACAAACGTATCTCTTCCCGTTCCTTCCACCTCAAAACCTGCAGCAACTTTGTACTTGTCATAAACGTGGCTCATGTACCTTTGCCTGGGCAAAAGGAGTTGCAAGTCTTCTTTGGTGTAAGCCGCACCCGGTACAATCAGGTAACACTCAAAGAGTTTGTTTTTATGCTCAGGGACGTCTATTCTCTGAAAAAGTTTTTCTCCATTCGTTAATTTCCCATTAACTGCCGTACAGATAATTTGATACGTGTATACTTCTTGATCCTGTCTCAGTTTTATGGTAACCTTCGCATCGTTAATCACTTTACTTACACAAGCTGTATCTTCATTCCACTGAACATCCGTCGCCTGTGTATCCAGGCCACTTGTCATTCTCAGGAATCCCTCTCTGGCTTTATTTTTATCAGCAATATCCTGCATAAAGCCAATTATTTTTATGCGAGTCTTAAGCAGGATTGCAGGCACTCCAGCCGCTACTTCGGAAATTTCTTCTGCTATCGGCGCCACTCTGCTTCCTCCCGTTTCGCTCCTCTCCCTTAAGTCAGGCACATACTGGGGCAAAGCGGGATCGCTTGCAACAAAACGATCCGATACAAATAAGGAGCAATAACACCTCCCATTTTTTTCAACATCCATAAAACAATAGGAACACGGGCAAATAATATCGCAATCTAACTGATATTTTCCGGTAGCCAAACGGCAAGGGCACGCCTTATATCCGTAACGCTTCTCGTTGACAGCAAGTCCTGTAAGAATTTCTTCGACTACCTGTTTGTCAGGATTAATTATGTATCCATGGCTCTTTGCTTCTCTCATCAGCCAATCGCGCGTTTTCTCTATGGTTTCGTGATAATCTCTCTCCCTTGAAGATAAACCGGGTTTGATTTCACCATCTTCTAATTTAATCCTTTCCTGTTCCTCTCTCTGTGAAGGGAGTTTCAATAAATGACGCAGCCTCGACTCGTGGAAACCAATTACACAAGTACCATCAATATAGGTTACGGGAAATGAACGCTGTTTACTGAGATGATACGACTCGGCAATGGCCTTTTCCTGCTCGGTTCCATCTAACAAATCTATTACAATAGATTTGTAATTTATACCGTGTTTTTTTAAAAATGTCTCAACCTTATCACACCAATGACAGGTTGATATTCTGTACACCCTGACATCCATATTATTTTATAGCAATCGTGTAAGACTTGTCCTTCATTCATAACCTTCTGATGTCGTAATCACCGCCTATTTCGATTAATTCAAATATAACCCCACACATCCGGCATCTGGCCTGGTCCCCAATCTTGGGGTTTTTTCCAAAATTAACTTCCCATCCGCATACAGGACAATAAAATTTCACTTCATGTTCTCCGTCTTGAATAAATTGCAGTAATCTTTGAAGACCATTCACGTGCCCCGTTTCTGCTTTAGCAAACTCTATAAAGACCTCTTTTAATTGTGGGTCAGAAACTTTTTCTGCAAATTCATTATATATCCGGACCGCATCCTTCTCGAATTCAAGGTCGGTCTCAATCATCCTGATAATCGACAAATATCCCTGATGCATGCCTGTTTTACCCCTATTTTATTTCCTTATCACAAGTGGTTGATTCACCGCATAGACGGAAAGGCAGAGATAAATTATTTATCTCCTATCTTATCGCTGCCGCTTCCAATCAGCCGTAGAATATGCCCACGGAGAATCTTTTCGTGATCAACCTCATTTCTATGAAGACCCTCTAATAGAGTATGGATTTCCGGATCTTTCACATTATCATGCTGCTCCTGATATCGTCTGGTCGCCTCAATTTCTAAGGCAAGTGCTTGTTCGAGTATTTTCAAATCGTTCTCTTTGCTCCTATTCGTTGCAATATCTCTCATCGTTCTCTCCGCTCCATTTCTAGCTGTTTCAATATGCGATTTTCCTCAAAAACTCCTTCAGTATTTCCCAGTTTATCGTAAATTGCAAGCAGAATACTATGTGCCTTTTCCGATTTCGGATTCAACTGAATAGTCTTTTTAAGCTCTGCAGTGGCCTCATCAAACATATTCTTTTTATAATAACAAACACCAAAGAAATAATGCCCGTCCTCTAACTCAGGATTAATTTCTACTGCCTTTTTACACGCATCAAATGCTTCTTCCTGTTTTTCGATCAGACTATAGGCAACTGCCAGATAAAGATATCCCTCGGCTTCTTTTTTATCTTTTTTCGCGGCAAATAAATCTATCGCTTTTTTATATTCAGAAATTGCCTCAGCAACTTTCTCTTTAGCCACATAGGCAAAGGCAATATTGTAATATGCCTTCGGTTCATTGGGGTTCACTTCGATTGCCTTTTTCAGTTCCGCTATCGACTCATCGTGCATATTCTTTGCATAATAAACAATACCTAAATTAAAATGGGCATCGTAATGCCTTTGGTTCAGTTCTAATGCCTTTTTAAATTCCGTAATTGACTCGTCGAACTTTCTTTTATTATAGAGATAAAGCCCCTCCTTGTTATGATAATCTGCCTTGTTCCCGCAACCTATTGTTATGCAAAATACCAATAATACTATCCACTTGAAGTCTGCAAAGATTTTATTCTTTATCAACATAGACCTATCCTATTCCTTCTTCTTTGTAATCAACTATCTTGTTATTATCAAAATAACATATCTTATTTTTCCCTGTTTTCTTTGCATGGTACATAGCTTCATCTGCCTTGCCGATTAATTCCTCTTTCAAAAGCGCATCCTTTGGATATGATACAATACCGATACTCAGGGTAATTGTTTTACATGGAAGTGACTCGGTATACATCCATTTATTTATACGAATTGCCTGCATTATATGACGAACCACATTCAAACTGCCCTCTGTTGCCGTATCGGGCAGAATTATCGCAAATTCTTCACCGCCATATCTTGCCACAAAGTCCGTCTTTCTCGTTGTCTTTAAAAATATGGGAGCCAATTCCCGAAGTACCTCGTCTCCGGCCAGATGACCATTCACATCATTATATTGTTTAAAATTATCCACATCTGCAAACAATAGTGTAAACGTGCTGGAATTCCTTCTTGCCCTTTGTAATTCACGGTCTAAAAATTCATGAAAATATCTATGATTATAAACTTTGGTTAAACCATCTGTAATTGAAAGATGCTTATAATGCTTTACCATGCGTGACTCATGTAACAACCTTTGCCGTTCCACAGCTTTCTCTATAACAACCTTCATTTCCTCAAGCTCAAAAGGCTTACAAATGTAGTCGTACGCACCTTGTTTCATTGCACCAACAGCAGATTCAATCGTACTATACGCAGTTATAATCAATACGCATATATCCGGGTTTATTTTTTGTACTCGCTGTAATAATTCCATTCCACTCATACCAGGCATTTTGAGGTCGGTAATAACAATTTCAAAGGGTTCGTTTTCAATCTGTGCAATCGCATCGTTACCATCTTTTGCCGTTTTCACTGTGTAACCAGTCTGAGATAGCGCATCGAAAAGCATATCACAAACTATTTCTTCGTCATCAACAACAAGTATTCTTACTTTTTCAACCGCTTCCATTAATGTTTCCATCATTTAACTACCCTTTGATTAATCATTAATATTACATGGTATTTTAAAAATCCCGTGTTCATACCTCTACAAAAGCCCTTTCATCTTTGCTGCTTTTTCCACAATGTTTTTCATTTCTCTTAGCTCAAAGGGCTTACAGATATAATCATGTGCACCCAGTTTTATAGCATTAATTGCAGATTTTGTCGTGCCATACGCAGTCATAACCAATACGCATACATTCGGATGTGTCCTGCGCACTCGTATTAACAATTCCATACCACCGATATCAGGCATTTTAATATCGGTAATTACGATGTCAAAGGATTCATTTCCAATTTGTGCAATCGCATCACTGCCGTCTTTTGCCGTTTTCACCGTATAACCCGCCTGTGATAGCGCATCAAAAAGCATATCGCGAATTATTTCTTCGTCATCAACTACCAGTATCCGCACTGCCTTCTTTTTTGCTTCCATTGATGCGTTCATTTTTATCACTCTTTACGGGTAAAATTATCTGGAAATCAGCCCCCTTCCCCGCCTCGCTGTCAACAACAATATTTCCACTGTGCTTTTTTATAATATCATAGCATATAGATAAACCAAGTCCAGTCCCTTTCCAATTCATTTTTGTCGTAAAAAATGGCTCAAATATTCTATCCTTGTTTTCTTCGGGAATACCACAACCTGTATCCTTAAATTCCACGACCACGTTGCCTTTTTCATTTCTGGTAGAAATATATAATTTTCCGCCTTCGGGCATTGCCTGCAGAGCATTTACAATTGTGTTGGTAAACACCTGTTGTAATTGAACAGGATTCCCCATAACACTGCCTACACCCTGGATCAATATTTTAATTACCTCAATCTTATTCATCAAAAGCTGGCGTTCTATGAGAGACAGCGTAGTTTCTATAACTGTGTTTACATCCAAAGATATAAATTCATCCGATGGCTTTCTTGCAAATTGAAGCAGATTCTGAATAATTTCTTTGCAGCGAAGCGATCCATCCTCTATGCGCTGTAAATACTTCTTAAGTGCATAAACATCTTCTATTTTTAAATCTTTCCTTGATATAATCTCCAGCATAAGTTGCGTATAACCCAGGATACCGGCTATGGGATTGTTCAATTCATGCGCGACTCCAGCTCCCAATTGTCCAATAGCTGCCAGTTTGCTTGTCTGAAGCAACTGATGCTGTTTGTCCCGTAATTCCCTGGTTCTTTCTTCTACTTTTTTTTCCAGGGTAACATTTAGTAAACTGATCTCTTTAAACATGCTTTGTGATGCCTCAGTCTTATTCTGTATTTCCTGACGAGCCTTTGACAGACGAACCACCATATCATTAAAAGATATTCCCAATAAACCAATTTCATCCCGGCTCTTTAAATGTGTCTTATAGCTCAGATCGCCTTCTGATACTCTTTTCATTCCCTGTATTAAATTCCGTATCGGTTTGACTATGTTTCGTGATACGAAAATACTTATTACTATAATCAGGGAAAAGCTGGCAATGAAAATGTATATAACGCTGTGTTTCAACTTATATACGTTGGACAGGGCATCCTTTTTCTCCTGAGCGACAATGATTCTCCATTTGGGAAGCTCATTATCCGACTTGCTTACATATTTCGCGGTATTGTAAATCAGTGTTCCCTGATCAGGGTCGGTAGATTCAATAAATCCCGACTGCTTTTCTAAATCAAACGGAGACTGCTGGAATAACCTTTCTTTTTCTGGATGAGCAACATAGTATTTCTGATCATTTACAATTGCAACAAAACCCGTACTCCCAACCTTTATTTTGTCCACAATCTCCCACAGTCGTTCCATATTAAGCTGTCCAACGAGTGCAGCCTGCGGCTTCCCGCTCTCATTCATCAAAGGAACTGCTATCGCAATAACAATTTTATAGGGATCCAGGATAACATGGGCGTCTGAAATATACACATTCCCCTGTATTGCCTCCAGAAACCATTTTTTCGTTTTCCATTCACCACGGTAATTGTACGTAGTAGAAGTTATTACGCGCCCTTTTGTATCAATCATCGTGATGTCTTCAAAGCGTTTGTAATAGTCCTGAATTTTTTTCATGTCCAACAATTTTCTTTCTACCGGTACATTCGCACTTCTCATGAATTCACTCTCAGACAATATCTTCATATCCGTCACGCAGCTAACGATAAAACGATGCACTTCCTCTTCTGTATTTTTGGCTGTTAATCCAAGATTTTTGCATGCATCATTTCTGATAAGACCTTCGGTATACTTAAACAAAAAGAATATTCCAACAAATAATGGCAGAATCCCCACCAAAATAGAAGGAACGGCTATTTTGAATCCCAGTCGTCTGATAAAACTTATATTTTCCAATTGAATCGTTATTTAGAAAGCAGTGTTGCCCAACATTCATTGAATTTTTTTTGAACATCGGGTGGTAATATCTTATAAAATTCCAACTTGTTAATTGCTCTTTTGTCTATAAAAATATAAGGATTTTTTAATATATCTTTTTTTACAAAGCGCCATGCCTTTTTATTACAACTGGCATAATATGAGTAATTGGTCTGCCGGGCGCTGATTTCCGGTCGAAGCATAAAATTGATAAAACTTTCAGCAAGTTGCTTGCTTCTTGCTCCAACAGGGATAGCCACGACATCAACCCAGAAACTCGTGCCTTCTTTGGGCACTACAAATTTTATGTTGTTATCTTCATCATTAAGTATGGCTGCATCTCCGTTATAACACTGAGCAATCCATAATGTCTCGTTTCTCAGCTTTTCCCTAATCTCATCATAAGCTATGAAGCATTCATCGTAGAGGAGGGGTTTCAGTTCCTTGAGTATCTTTAGCGTTGCGTCCAATTCGTTGGGGTTTTGTGGATTTAGTTGATACCCCAACAGTTTTAACCCTACGGACATAACTTCATAGGGATCATTCACCAACGCCGTATGTCCCTTATATTTCACGTCCCAGAAAATACGCCAACTGTCAACGGTGTCCTTTACGTATTTTGCATTATATGCAATACCTGTAACCCCCCAGTCAATGGGAACACAATATCTTTTCCATTTATTTATAATAGTCCTGAACCTTGCATTAAGATTACGCAAATTGGGAATATCTGGCTCATCGAATTTCAGCAACAATTTAGATTGTATCATTGCATCCATCATACCCTCGCTTGGGAAAACAAGATCATACCTCCCCGGTTCAGACTGGACTAAAGAATACATAGCGTCTTCAAGATCATAGAAATCGGCATGAACTTTCACGTGAAATTCCTTTTCAAAATCAGAAACGATCTCAGGATCGAGATAATCCACCCATGTATACACGTTCAGCGTGGGTACGCTGTCACCAGTATTCCTTAATTTGCCCGACGAGAAAGCCTTCTGTTCCAATCCAAACAGATTTTGGGCAATGAATCCCAGGGCAACAATGGAAAAAGCGTATACAACAATCTTTATTCTCATGGTTTTGCTAAATTATTTTTCAGTAATTATTTAAAAGCGGCAGATTTGATATTTACTTCTCAACAGGAACAAACCACAAAGGTCAATTCCTGAACATTAAAGTAAAGATGTTCTTGACTTCAATTCAGCAAGCTGACCGAGAAAAGGCAGGTATTTCCATTGATAATTATATTTCTTACTCAATTCTTTAATCATACTATGATACTTTTCGTACATATCGTGTAAAATTTCTTTATAATGAGGATTGCAATAAAAAATACGGCATCCAAGCGTGCGAAAAACCCTGATACTGCACTGATTATCTTTCAGAAAAGGACAAATATTGTCAGGAATATTAAAATCAGGTATTTCCACATGCTGTGCAATATAGTCAACCTCGATACTACTTGCATAAAGAACGTGATCAAATGCGGAAAAATTACAGCATGTCCCGCACGTATCACAACCGGGGTTTAACCGTGTCAACTCTTTCTCCAAATCCTGATACAGTGTTGCCAATTCAGAATATAGATTTTTCCCTGATAGTTCTTGTGTCGTCGTATTAACCAAAACGTCCGTCATATATTTTTAAATTGCTTTGTATATCTTCCAGCTTGTGTAATTTTCCCTTATCTATACCGGGACACGTCTTTTTTAATTTTTCCCACTCTGACCTGTTTTCCAGATTTGACCCCCAAAATGGAAACGTCCTGCACTGGCATGGTCTGACGTCGTAAATCTTGCAGCCATTATCATACATAACACAATCCCCATGACCATATTCCACCAAACTAAACCGGTCATTAAAACTCCTCAAATAGTATCTGGCAAATTCGTCCTGAGTAATACCCAGAAATGATGATATTTTTTCTATTTCTTTCTTATTGACCCAAATCACACCAGGTTCACCCCGACAGCACCTGCCGCATCGCTGACATTCAAATTTTAAACCTTCTTTGAACCAGGGAATAGTATCGCTTTGATTATCCTTGTTTTTGTCAGATATTGAGTTATCCATACTCCAAACCTATTAGGTAATTTCGTTAAAAATCCTTAATAATACTAAACCAAACACGTTTATCGAACTCGTCAGTTCCATTTAAGGGGATTTCAAAACCGACCAGTACATAAAGTTCACGAGCAAGGTCAAAACGAATTCCAGGTAGAATGTCGACTAGATACCTCTCGCTCTCGCCATCTTCCTCTTCTTCAGCCTCTTCCTCACCCTCAAACACAGTCTCACCCTCACTTTTATCCAATCCAAATCCCTTGTGTCCATTTAATTCAATGAAGGGGGTAATCCCATGTATACAAGGATTTTCTTTTATTGTAATAGTTTTCGATAGTGCGAC